>Ga0247841_10000489_pt1 | contig 102232 bp, 86 predicted proteins | sample LaCruzMarch2015__2_FD_192410 | JGI IMG/M metagenome (GOLD analysis project Ga0247841, IMG submission 192410) | Freshwater microbial communities from meromictic Lake La Cruz, Castile-La Mancha, Spain - LaCruzMarch2015_18m | ecosystem: Environmental > Aquatic > Freshwater > Lake | place: Spain... | reverse complement strand
AACTGATGCTTCCAGATGAGAGAGCAAATTGGGAAAAATTAATGCACTTTCTTTTTGCGTTTATAAATCATCGCCGTGAACAGTCGGAACAATCAGAGCTATTTGAGGTTGTTCAAAATGCTGTTTCAGATAAATCTCACAGAAAGGAGATGGAGAAAATGGGTAAAACAATGGCACAAGCGCTGATGGAAGAAGGAGAGATAAAAGGAAAAATAGAAGGAAAAATAGAAGGAAAGATAGAAGGAAAGATAGAAGGGCTTCATGATGCGGTATCGCTGGGGCTAGAGTTGAAATTCGGAACCGATAGTATTGTATTGATGGATAAAGTGCTAAAGGTGGAATCTGTTGAAAAGCTAGAGAAGATCATAAAAACTATTAAGATTGCCAAGAAGATCGAGGAGATCGAAAAGCTGATTTGATGAGTTTTCTGGGTTTGTATTGTGTTAATTGTTATGATTGGGAACAATTCTTATGAAGATTGATGTTGAAAATAAAGATAATGGAGCTATATTACATCTTGAAGGCAAGATAATAGGCGATGGTGTTGCTCGATTCAAACAAGCCATTGAAGAACAAATTAATTCTAATATTAATTGGCTTATTCTTGATCTATCTGGTGTCCCTCTTATGGATAGCTCCGCTTTAGGCACGATTATAATGGCATTTCTCCGGCTAAAAGAGAGAAAAGGCAAAATCGTGCTTCTTTATGCCCAGAAGAGTATACTTGAAATTCTGAATATTACAAAACTCAATTCCCTGTTTGAGATATACGATGATATGCAGACAGCTATTGACGCTGTTAAAATTGATCAATGAAAATAAAAAATAAAATACAAAAAAGAGATATAACTCTCGATATACCCAGTGAAGTCAGACATATTTATCTGCTGGATAATGTGCTGGCTTATGTCGCTAAGGAAATGAATTTTGATGAGGAAACGAGAGAACAGGTAAACCTTGCTGTAATAGAAGCCGGAACAAATGCCATAAAACATGGGAACAAGAACGATTCTAATAAAATGGTGCATTTTCGATTTAACATATCAGATGATAAATTGACTGTATACGTAAAAGATTGTGGTTGCGGTTTTGATCCCAGCAATATTGAGGATCCACTGAGTCCTGAAAACGTCATGAAGCCCTGTGGTAGAGGTATATTCCTCATGAAAGCCCTTATGGATAAAGTAGAATTCACCATGATTGGAGAATGTGGAACTGAAGTAAAAATGGTCAAGTACAAACACGAATTACACAAATAAACGAATCTCGTTCCGCCGAGTAACTGAAGAAAAGATTTCACGAATAGAAATTTCCAAAAAATTCGTGTAATTCGTTCGGTTAGTAATGTTAAAAAATACACGATTAAGTAGTTATGTTAGTAAAAGGACTGAAAGTTTTGAAATTAAATACACAGATAAGCAATAGACGAAAAGACATTCCTGACGGTATCTGGGCAAAATGCCCTGAGTGCAGTGAAATTATATATAACGGTGAGTTAGACAGAAACACTCGAATTTGTCGTAGATGCAGTTATTATTTTCCAATAGACCCTTCTACACGCATATCTCTTATCACTGATGAAGGAAGCTTTCGCCGTTATAATGATATTCCATGCTCTGACAAAGAGAATTGCGACCTTATCATTATGAGCGGAAAAGCAAGATTATTTAATCACAATCTGGTGATAATGGCTCTTAATCTTTCCAGTAAAGCCGATAGTATATTTGTAACCGAAAAGATAGTAAGCACGATCTCTCATGCGGTTGAGCAAAAACTGCCAATGCTGGCAATCTATACTTTCAGTGATAAAGAAAGTACTATAAATTTCCCCATACAAATTTTGAATATTTCCGCTAACATTAGCAGGCTGAGTAAGAATAAACTGCTTTACGTTTCAGTACTTTCTCAATCTGTTCCTGATAGCTTTTTTCCATCTTATGCTTACTCGGCAGATTTAGTAATCGCCGAATCAAACTCGCTTGGAACATCTCATACAGGAAGCCGAATCGGTCGGAGGGACGCAGATCGGGCTATACAGTCGCTGTTTCAGAGCGGTGTAGTAGACTTGATCGTCTCACGAGAAGAGCTTAAAAGCAAGCTTGCGGATATTTTCAAATTCTTCTGCTGATATGACTGCACACTTATTGATCACATAGTGTATATTATCTATACACTCTTTCCAGTTTTATACTAACCCTATATTAGTTAGCTTGCATTTTTTTATATAAAGTTTATGTTTAATGCAGGCTGAAGCCATGCTACTCCGTATATCTTCTATTCATGAATACTGTTTATAAACTAAATCCGATATGAGAATACAGTCGACTTATTATGGCACAATATTTGCTATTTTGTTAAGGAATAATTCCTTAATTGGATTAATTTTTAACCTTCCGTACCCAAATATTGTAAGGAGTAGGAATCAACCCTCTCCTTACATTTTTTTTAGGAGTGATCACAATGCAAAAGAAACTACTCATCGGGTTATTAAGTTTTGCAATAGGATTGGTGTTCATAGTTTATACAGGATTGAATGTTTATGCGGCAGAAACGGTCTCACCGACGATTGATAAAGCCCTAAAAGCAGAGATCAAAACATCAATTGATAAAGGTCTTAAATACTTGAAAGATCATCAGGAGAAGAATGGCTCTTATGAAAACTATCCGGGCATAACTGCTCTGGTTGCTACTGCTTATATGAAAAGCCCACGAAAATATGCTGAAACCGACGGTATATATATAAGAGAGGCAATAAAATACCTTCTGACTATGGTAAAATCAGACGGTGGTATCTATGACGAGGATATGCCAAACTATAATACTTCGTTAGCCATATTGGCTTTGTCTGAGGCTAAAAATCCTGCTTATAAAACTATTATTCAGAATGGACAAAAACTTGTAATGAGTCTTCAATTAGATGATAGTAACGGTTATCCTGTAACTGATAAAATGTATGGTGGGATAGGTTATGGCGGTGATCTCCGTCCAGATATGTCAAACTTGAAGTTTAGCCTTCAGGCATTGAAGGAATCGGGTGTCCCCAATAATGCTGATGTATGGGCAAAGGCAGTAAAATTTATTGAACGATGCCAGAATAGAACCGAATCAAATGATCAACCAACAGCCACCGATGATGGTGGATTTATATATCGTCCGGGTTTTAGTCAAGCAGGCGACGATCAGCAGGGGAAACCTAAATCTTATGGTTCCATGACTTATGCTGGTGTATTAAGCTTCATATATGCCAACGTTGACAAGAACGACCCTAGAGTGCAGGATGCTGTGAAATGGATCAAAAGTAACTATACTTTAGACGAGAATCCGAACATGGGCGCACAGGGATTGTTTTACTACTATCACACGATGGCGAAAGCGATGAAAGCTTATGGTGAGCCAATTATAACCGACTCCAATGGTGTTCAGCATAACTGGTACGCAGAGCTTGCCAAAAAGATAATGAAACTTCAAAAGCCAGACGGTTCATGGGTCAATAACGAAGACAGATGGATGGAATCCAGACCAATATTGGCGACTGCTTATGCTATATTGGCACTTTCCATTGGTTATGAGTAATATAAATAAATTATGTCATTTGAATAAATCTGACGTTACCCCCTCACAAATAATCACATCTTCTACTTTAACACTTTCCATATCCATCCTTCTCTGATATAATATCAGAGAAGGATGATACATCTTTCATTTAAGATATAAAAAATACGAAGGTACAGAGAGAAAAGGATGAACTCCCGCTTTTTCATACCTTATCCTTCTGCCTTTATACTTTTTCTTTTAAGAGGTAATATTATGGAAAAAAATCGAATCGCTAGAATACTTATATATTGTGGAATATTCCTTATATTTTTTACGATTATAATATTTTCGTCTGGTCTTTTTTCGTCAGGCGAGCCAGTCGGAGACAAATTAGCTCTCATAGATATCCCCGGCACAATAGTCAGTTCCAACGATGTGATTGACGATATAAAGAGATATAATGAAGACCGTTCTGTAAAAGCTATCATACTGAGAATAGACTCACCCGGCGGGGTCGTCGCCCCAACTCAAGAGATATACAGAGAACTAACCAAGATCGAAAAGAAGATAATCGTTTCAATGGGGTCGGTAGCGGCTTCTGGCGGATATTACATCGCTTGTACTGCAGACCGAATATTTGCTAATCCCGGTACACTCACTGGAAGCATCGGGGTCATAATGAATTTTCCAAAACTGGAAGGGCTTACGAAGAAGATTGGCATTGATAGGGAAATTATTAAAAGCGGTGAGTTTAAAGACTCAGGTTCACCATATCGTAACTTTACCCCTGATGAAAAACAGCTATTTCAAGGAATGGTTGATGATGTTTACAATCAATTCCTTGATGCTGTATATGAGGGACGTAAACATACGAATCTGACCAGAGAGCAGATCAAAAGTATTGCAGACGGTAGAGTGATGTCAGGCAGACAGGCTTTACAATATAAACTCGTTGACGAATTAGGGGATCTTGAAGATGCAGTTAATTACGCCGCAAAAATAAGCGGGATCAAAGGAAAACCAAAGATCATTAAAAAGAGACCAAGAACAACTATGTTTGAACGTCTCGTTGGAGCTAAAATAAAAAATGGGATTGATGACATTTTAGGAAATCAGGTTAGTATAAAATATGAGTTACCTTTTTAGAAATAAAATAAAACGCATTAAGTATGCAGATTTGCATTTGCATACGGATAGATCCGATGGCATACTTTCGCCAGAACAAATTGTAATACAAGCTAATCATAACGGATTATCAACCATAGCGATAACAGATCACGATACACTTGAAGGTATAAAGCCAGCATTATCGGCAGGGAAACATCATGATGTTGAGATTATACCCGGATTAGAATTGAGTTCAGAATCTGAAGGCGAAGAGATACACATACTTGGTTATTTTGTAGACTGGCAAAAAGAACAATTGCTTAAAAGGCTTTGTGAATTCAGAGAGGCAAGGCAAATACGTGCATTGCAAATCATAGACAGGTTGAAGCAATTAGGTATGGACATACAACAAAGCGACGTTTTTCATCAGACTGACTCAAATTACGTTGGCAGACCTCATCTTGCGGCGGCACTTGTGAAAAACGGTTACGTTGAAACAATGTCAGAGGCTTTTCAAAGGTTTATCGGCAACAATGCACCTGCATATATACCAAAAGAAGCTTTTTCACCGTCGGAAGCGATAAATTTGATTCTGGACGCCGAAGGGATACCTGTTCTGGCACATCCAACCATGTTAAAGCGCGACGTTTTGGGAGAGCTTGTTTCTTATGGATTGATGGGTATTGAAGCGATTCATTCGTATCATACTTCTCAGCTTTCGGATTACTATTGCAATCTGGCAAGACAGCACAATCTCCTTATAACTGGCGGGTCAGATTATCATGGCTTTGAGAACAGCAAGAGGGTTTTGGGAAACGTCAAGCTTCCTTATGAATACGTTGAAAAACTAAAAACGTCTGCTCTTGAACAGAAAATAAGGCTTGGTAATAAGCAAATTGAAGATGATAAAAGGAATTTAGAATGTCAAGAACTTATCACATAATAACCTATGGATGTCAGATGAATAAATGTGACTCAGAGGTGCTTGCAAGCATTCTGAGCGAATATGGTTATTCTTACGTTGATGATTTTCAGGAAGCGGATGTTCTACTCCTGAATACTTGCTCAGTGAGAGATACTGCGGAACGAAAAGTGTTAGGCAGATTGGAGCGACTGAAACATCTTAAAGCGAAACGTCCTGATATGATAATTGGCGTTTGCGGGTGTATGGCTCAAAGCTGGGAAAAAGAGCTTCTGAAAAAATTCCCTTATATTGATATTATACTCGGAACCAGCAGGTTGCTTGAGTTGCCTGATCTTATCGAGAAAAGGCTGGAATTAAAGCACCCTGCGATAGACGTCCTTGAGTCTCCATATCATGATGAAGCTGTGCCAACAGTCCGTGAAAGCTCAGTCACTGCATGGGTGACAATCATGCACGGCTGTAATAATTTTTGTAGCTATTGTATCGTTCCTTACGTTAGGGGACGGGAGCGTAGTCGTAGCAGTTCAAGTATACTTCAGGAAATAAAATCATTAGGTGAAAAAGGCTACAAGGAAATTACACTACTCGGTCAAAATGTCAATTCTTATGGTCTGGATTCAAACGAATCGCTTGATTTTGCGGACCTGCTTGCACTCATAGATAAAGATTCTTCGGGGATTGAACGTATCAGGTTCACGACTTCACATCCCAAAGACGTATCACCAAAACTGATAGATTCAATAGCAACACTGCCGAAAGTATGTAAGCATTTCCATCTACCGGCACAGGCTGGTTCCAACAACGTTCTTGCAAAAATGAATCGTGTCTATACCCGTGAATATTATCTGAATCTAATTGAAAAGCTAAGGGAGAAAGTTCCGGGAATATCAATAACAACGGATTTAATCGCAGGATTCCCCGGTGAAACTGAAGAAGATTTTCAGGACACACTTGATCTGGTGCGCAGGGCAGAATTTGACATTGGGTTCTGTTTCAGGTATTCGCCGCGCAGAGATACACCTGCCGCTTCAATGCCTGATCAATTGCCTGAAGAAGTCAAGATGCAACGCCTATATGAGCTTTTGAAGATTCAAGATGAGATCAGTGTTACTAAGAATCGTGCTATGACAGGAACAATCCATGAGGTACTTGTGGAAGGGCGCAACCCAAAGGATGAGTCTCAGCTTTTGGGTCGGACAGATACGAATAAAATCGTATTTTTCAAAGGTGAAACTGATCTGATCGGTCAGATTATCACAGTCAAGATCATTGATGCTGGAAACTGGTCACTTCGTGGTGAATTATGCGATTCAGATTAAGCCAAATTATTTTTTGGGGGGAGCAAATGGTTACTGCAAAAAGAGGAATTTTATTTTTACTGGCTATTTTTATAATATTTATGTCCGCTATTGCTTCTTATGCTTTGACAACTACCGAGAGCAACAAAATTACAGTGGAGGATGAACTATACCAAAAATGCAAATTCGCTTATACAACGAAATATATTGATTCAGCAAACAAGCTTATAAAAGATTTTCTATCACAATACCCGCAGAGCAATTACATTTCAGAATTATCATTCATACAGGCAAGCCTTCAACCAGATGTTAATAACGCTATAAGTATGTATAAAGAAATAATACTCAAGTATCCAAACAGCAAATGGGCAGGAAAATCCAATTTTCAGCTTGGTCAAAATTATTATCTTTTAGGAAAATATAATGAGTCGGCAGAATTTTACAGAGAGGTTGTAGTGCGTTTCCCTGATGACGAGTCGTACTGGCAATCTCGTTATTGGCGTTGTAAAAGCCTTCTTGCTAAAGGAGACTATGATGGAGCCATAAATGCTCTTAATTCATTAAAAGAAAGCGGAAACAAAGAGATAGGCAACGATGCGCTCTTACTGTCTCTTGGTGAATGTTACTTTGCTAAGAAGGAGTATGATAAAGCAGAAGGCACATTTCGCTCTTTGATAGATGCTATACCTGATAGCAAGTGGCTTCCTTCAGCCTATTTTCTTATTGCAAACAGCCTCGTTAATCTTGGCAAACCTGAAGAGGCAAAGACTTTTTACCAGAAAGTAATAGAAAGTTATCCGCAATCGGTTGAAGCAAAACAGGCAAAAAAGCAATTAGAATCTCCAGATAAACAGGTTCAAGCCAAAACAGAAAAAAAGGTATCTCCGCAGTTGGAATCACAATTTCTGAAAGCAAGTAAAGAGCAAAAAGCTCCACGTACACAGGTTCAAGCAAATCCAACTCCTCCACCATTCAAAATCCAATGGAAAAACGATGAAGAAAAAAAGACTTTAGAAACGAAACCAAAAGAAGAACCCAAGAGTGATCCAAAAACAACTAATACCGCTAATTCAGGGCAATACTTTAGTGTGCAGGTTGGCGCATTCTCCACAAAAGCAAGTGCCGAAGCTATAATAGAACAATTAAAAAAGAAATATACTTTGGATGTAATTCAAATAACATCTGGTGGGAAATCCATCTACAAAGTCTGGGTTGGAAAGTTTAAGACCAGAGATGAAGCAGTGAAGATTACTCAGAAACTGAATAACGAGGAAAAAATTAGCAAGACTATTATCGTATCATCGTCAAATTAATAGCGTAAAATGGGCATTGTAAAAAATAAAATGAAAATAGCCACAGAGACACAGAGGACACAAAGATTTAAGAGATTTTAAATGGAAGGGAATAGAAAATCCTTATGCCCTCTGTGTTCTCTGCGTCTTTGTGGCAAAAATTTTGACAATGCCGTAAAATGCGGAGGGGAAATATGATTAGTTGTCTCAAAATTGTGATCGTCTCAGTTATAATAGTAGCCATGCTCTTTATAAATACAGTTTGTTACGCTGAAGATGTTTACAGTTTATTCGGTAAGATGTTCCTGTCGGGTCGTGTAGAATATGATTTCACCAATACAAGAGACTTTCTAACAGAAACGGAATATACAACGGTTGATAGGGATAGTTTTGATTTTGACAGGTTGTTCCGAAGGGGTTTCTATAGTGTTCTTACCATCGAGGAAACTGCCGGTAAGACAAAAAATATTCTAAGCCTTGGTGATATTCCAACACAATTCACATCCTACACTTTTAACAGACCCGATCTTTCAGGGGTACGCTGGGATGTTAAGTCAGAAAAGCTTGATATTATTTTTCTGCTTGTACCCGGAACAATGAATCCAATAATTGGACAGGATATACCCGATTCTGGTGTTGGAATAAGACAGGTATCTAAATTTGGCAATACAAAGATCGGTAGTTCGTGGTATTTTCGTAAAACACCAGTGTTTGGTTTGGATGCTGAAACGAACTTTGCCAACTATGGTATTAAAATGGAAGCGTCATTGACTCCCAAAAGCACTCCTCAGGGAGAATATGGAGAAAAACCTAAGTCAACAGCATTATTACTAGAGACATATCGAACAATAGGAAATATAATTATTCGTGGGGAGGCTTTTCGAGTTGGTAAAAAGTATAACGCTTCAAGATCGGTTGCTGACAACGATGATCAAGACCGTTACACTGACAATACCTATCCTGATCCCCCTTCATTAATTATCCCCGGTGACCTCGATAAAAACGATAATGGTGTGTTTGATTATAAAGACGACATATTGCTGTTTGACGTTGATGAGGACTTTCTTGATGAAAGCGATAAGAACAATAATGGTATACGTGATCAAGAGGAAAACGATCATAATCCCGATTATAAATTTGATGTTGGGTTAATCGGGGCGCAGGTATCCACAGAATATAAAAGTGTACAGAAGGGCATAGCAAAAAACCTTGATACAGCGTTTCAGTATGCAGTCAAAAGTGACGAAGGGTTCAATAGTCAAAAAGCTATTAAAGCATTAGTAAACGGGCGGTTCAGCAGAAACATATTGAACAAAGGCTCTGTCATGCTAGAGAATGAGTTAAAGTACGTACAAGACAACATCCCCAATGATACTTGGAGTTACGCAAGCACTATACCGATTCCAGTAGACCTGACGATTGACCCAGACGTTAAAAGTGCAATGTATAACTACGACCCCGATCTAAAGGCAATGATTGATAATGATGAACTTGAGTTCTTTGATAGATCGAGCCAATCAGAAATTGAGATAAAACGTAAAGACCCGATTTTAATGCAGAATGACATTCTTAATACTATAAAAGGTACGTTTGAGTATACAGGGATTAAAAAAATGGTTACTACAACGAGGTTAAAGTTTCAATACGATATGGACCTAGATGGTAACGATAAGCACTATGAGGTTGGCATACTAAAGACGAATTACAGATTAAGACCTTCAAAATCAATAGAAATTATTCCTATGTATAAATATAGGATAAGGAATGGGTTCAAACTTGCTGAAGAAAAATATATTGTCAAACCTATGCAATGGAAACTTAATGACCTAGATATGGCATATACGTTACGGCTTAGAACAATTGTTCCTTCTGATGTGAGAGATCAGACACATGCCTTTATACTCAAGACCATATATCAATTCACCAAGACTATAAAGATAACAGGTGGTCTACAATTACTACTGTTCAACGATATGAAAGACGACATGGGCGATTACGTCCGTCAGGCTTTACTTGTAGAATTGGAAAAGAATTTCATAGCTTATGAAAAGGATTTGTTTCTCCACATAGGCGTGAAATATATAAATCAGAAGGCAAAGGGAACTGTCAACGATCAGAATTATCTTGAGACGTTTGTAAGAGTCTATGCGAAATTCTAATCGTGTCATTCTATTATAATTAATGAGGATAAACATGCCAAAAACTAAGGAAGTTAAGACTTTCCAGATTATAAAAGAAGATAATCAATCAAACGCAAGGACTGGTACATTAAGAACGCTTCATGGTGAAATACAAACACCTGTATTTATGCCAGTTGGTACTTATGCAACGGTCAAGACCTGCTCTCCTGATGAGCTTGAATCGTTGGGAGCATCAATCATTCTTGGCAACGCTTATCATTTATATCTCAGACCGGGACATAATATCGTAAAGAAAGCTGGCGGATTGCATAAGTTCATGTCGTGGAAACACTCAATACTTACGGACAGTGGTGGATTTCAGGTTTTCAGTCTTGGAGCAAATCGTGAGATTACTGAAGAAGGCGCTATTTTCAAATCTGAGATTGATGGCTCAAAGCACTTTTTCAGCCCTGAACGGTCTATCGAGATACAAAATGCCATCGGTGCTGATATTATCATGAACTTTGACGAATGTACGCCGTATCCCTGCGACTACGAATACGCAAAAAACTCTATGGAAATGACAACAAGATGGGCAAAACGATGCAAATCTGCTCATAAAGGCAATCAATTACTATTTGGGATCGTGCAGGGAAGTGTTTATCCTGATCTAAGACGTAAAAGTGCCGAATCTTTAGTTGAGATAAGCTTTGATGGTTACGCTCTTGGTGGATTAAGTGTTGGCGAAGAAAAGGAAATGATGTATAATATGGTAGGATGCACAGTACCTCTTTTGCCAAAGGAAAAACCGCATTACCTCATGGGAGTAGGAACACCCGAAAATATCGTTGAGTGCGTATCACTTGGCATAGATATGTTTGACTGCGTTATGCCGACCAGAAATGCACGCAATGGGTCATTGTTTACAAGCGAAGGTATGATAAAGATAAAGAACGCTCAATTTAAGCGTGATTTCACCCCTCTGGATCCAAAATGCAGTTGTTATACATGCACAAATTTCAACCGTGCATATCTGAGACATTTGTTTATGGCAAACGAGATACTTGGTCACAGACTGCACACGATACACAATCTGCATTTTTACCTTAGTCTGATGAAAGGTTTACGTCAATCAATATTTGATGGGACATTTTTCAAGCTGAAGAATGATGTTAATTCGCTGGTATTAAAAGGACAGGAGCAATGAATTGTCGCAATCAACTTTTTAGTATCATCTTCGTATGCGGTTTGCTTGTATTTTATTCCATAGCACCGTGCTATTCATCATCTGATGTAAGCGAACTTGGGTTCATAATATCAAACAATCCCTTACAGGATGTTCCCAAAATAACGCAGAAACATACACATATCGGAATACTGACTGGCATGATCAGGTTCTATCAATTATTCATATCCACTCAAGATGACCCTATGTGCAATTTTATGCCATCATGCTCGCAGTTTGGAATTGACTCTTTACGTGAGTTTGGTGCGATAAAGGGTATACTTCTAGCATCTGATCGGCTTCAAAGATGTAATGGTATGTCTGTTCCTTATTACAAAATAGATTATAAGTCAGGAAAGTTTATTGATCCTGTGCATGTGTATTCTGAATTATTGGGTCGAAAATAAGAGATGGATAACATAGTTTTTTTACAAAGAAATATAAAATTTTTAATTGCTTTGATTATATATTCTTGTTTTAGCTCTGTGGTTTCCATCTCAAAAGCGACGGACTATTACAGTGCTGAAAACGTCCATAAGTTTGCAGAATATCTTTATCAAGAAGGCGATTACGTAAGAGCGGCGAAGGAATATGAGCGATATTTACTCAACTCACCGCAGGGAGCAGATGAAGCGTTGTTCAGGATAGCCCTATGCTATCGTCAAGCAGGAGACACTCAAAAAGCAATAGACTTTTTCCAGAGAATAACAAAAGAATACCCTAAAAGTGATTTCAAATTCTCTGCAAACTATCAGATAAGCTATACATATTTCCTCTCAGGGCAATACAAAGAGTCCACGATATATATTGAGCAAGTCTTGAAAGAAACCGAAGGCGAAAAACGTCAAAAGCTAGAGACTCTTTTGGCTTTTAATTATCTTAATCAAAGGCAATGGCGATCTGCAAGTAATTTGCTGAATTCAGTAAAGATGCCGTTAGAAGATAAAGTTACAGAAAACATCATGCTAGAACTCAAAGATCGCTCACGAGAGGGAATAAACTTAAAACGGAAAAGCAGGTTTTTAGCCAGCCTTATGTCTGCTATACTTCCCGGGTTTGGGAAAATTTATAGTAAACAATTTGGTAATGGCATTTTTTCATTTGTTCTCGTGGGTACTACTGGTTTATTGGCGTGGGATGGATTTCGAGAGAATGGGGTTAAATCGGTGAAGGGATGGATATTTGGAAGCCTATGTTCAGTATTTTACACAGGCAACATCTATGGTTCAGGCATCTCTGCCCTTGCTTATAATCGTCAGGCAGAGACAGATATTATAATGCGTTTACCTTCTATAAGGATCATGATTAACCTTAAAACCGTTAATTAAATGTTCTTGAGCTTAAAACACTATATTGCAGAAGAGAGTATAGCATTTTTGAATTACTCGTATAAAATATAAGGTCGTTTACTTGACAATAAGATATTGATCATGTATAATACGATTGTGAGATAGAGTTTCTTTTATTACAACTAATAAATCTGGTTACAACGGCTTTAGTTTTAGCTGAGAATACCTGAATATCATCAGGAGTTTTACTATATATGTCTACCGATCTAATTAAGCAAGTTTCAGAACCGATTAGTGCAGATAATCCCGCCGGGGTTCAACTCGAAGATGACACTGATTATGATAAGATAAACACTGAGATTCAAAAGATAGGTTCTATTCATGGCGGTACAGTTGATTGGAACGAAGTAGTTAGGGCTGGTACTGTGATATTGACCCAGAAGTCAAAGGACTTGGCAGTTGCAAACTGGCTCGCTATGGGACTTTTCTATAAACAAGGATACGGTGGTCTCAGTGTAGGGCTTGAAATATGTATAAATTTTCTGGAGAAATTCTGGGAAACTATGTATCCACCGCTCAAGCGTATACGAGGACGGGCGGCGCCACTAGCATGGTTTGCCACCAGAATGACTCCGTTAGTAAAAGAGAAAGTCCCAGGCAATGATGAAGCAGAAGCTGTTCAATCTTCTGCCAGAAACATAGAAAAACTTGTTCAATTAATAGATGAAAAATTCGGCGATAACTCACCAACTCGTGGTGAGTCACATAATCTTCTGGACCTGAAAAAAGCTCTTCTGGAACACGCAATGAAATTCAAAATAGAAGAGACTGTTGCCAAACCAGAAGTTGTAGAAAAACCACCAGAGGAACGCCCTACAGTTGTTCCATCTGCTACTACGACAACAGCATCAACAGCCACAACGGCAGAATTCACATCCGTAGCAAGCGCAAACCAATACATTCTGAAAGCTTCATCGTATTTACGAGAGACAAAGCCCGATGATCCTACATCGTATAAAATAGCTAGAGTAATTAGATGGTGTCCAATCACCAAGCTTCCCCCAGCGACAAACAGTAAAACAGAAATACCCGGCATACTACCTCAACTTTTACAGGGATTTCAAAACTTGTTGAATAGTGGAGAGTGGGATAAGCTATTAAAACAATCGGAAGGGAATTTCGGTAATTCACCATTCTGGTTTGATCTTCAAAGATTTATAGATCGTGCTATGACTGAACTTGGCTCATCTTACGAATCGGCGCGTCAAGTTATACGTGAAGAATTAGCATCTTTGGTTCGACGGCTTCCCGGAATACTAGACCTTCAATTCAAGAATGGTATCGCCTTTGCTGATGGGCAGACGAAAATGTGGATCGAAACAGAAGTTATGACCTCAGTCGCATCTGCACCAACAGAAACTAAAATAGTTGCAGATACAGGTAAAACTGGTGATACACTGAAAGAAAGCATAAATGAAGTAGTAGCAGAAGCCAGAAAAATTGCGGCTGGTGGGAAGCTTAACGGCGCCATATCATTGTTAAAAGAACATCTTGTCACATCAGCTTTACATCGAGAACAGTTCTTATGGAAGCTTAATATGGCAAAATTGTGTCTGGAAGCTGGAAATGCAAAACTCGCTTTACCACAGCTTGAGTCACTTGATGAAGAAGTCAGTCAGTTTTCATTGGAACAATGGGAACCTGAACTTGCTTTGGAAGTGATCCGCACACTTTATCAATGCAGACGTAAACTCATACAGGATATAAAACAGCCTTCGGTTGAAGTTACAACTATTGTTAATGATCTATATGCCCGTCTTTGTCGTTTAGATGCGCTTTCGGCTTTAAATCTCGATAGTGGTTCATAGGAATAAAACACTGTATATTAATGTTGTTATAGTTTATCAAAGCATATTTAAGCTTTGTTTATTTGAAAGGAGTGAATTATATGGGACAGGGAGCATCGATTGCCCCAAAAGAGCGAGTTAATATAACTTACAAGCCTGCTACCGGTGATGCGCAGGAGAATATTGAACTACCACTCAAGCTTCTAATGATGGGAGATTATAGACTACGTCCTGATGACAGATTACTTGAAGATCGTAAACCCATTAATATAGATAAAGATAACTTCAATGACGTCATGCGAAACCAGAATCTTTCATTGAAGATGAACGTTGAAAATAAGCTTTCTGAGGAAGGCGGTCAGATGTCTGTTGATGTGAAATTTGGCACGCTTAATGACTTCAATCCTGAATCAGTAGTCAATCAGGTGCCTGAGATGAATAAACTCATGGAGTTAAGAAAGGCATTACAGGCTTTGAAGGGCCCATTGGGCAATACACCAGAATTCAGAAAAAAGCTTCAGGATTTACTCGATGACGTTTCTGCACGTGAAAAATTACTCAAAGAACTAGGTATATCAGAGCAAGAGGAAGGAGAATCAAAGGATAAAAGCTAGATTTGATGTGTAGTGGTTGACCGATTTATGTCTTTGATTATTGAAACATTTTAAATCCCCCTAACCCCCTTTTTCAAATGGGGAATGACTCTCTCCCACTTTTGAAAGGGGGATAAAGGGGGATTTAAAACCTTCTATTATCATTAAACATTAATCTGGTTAAGAATTAGCTATTATAGTTTCGATTTTATAAAAGGTTATATTTTTATTGATTCCATGTTAAAAACCATAAACAATTTATGGGGGTGAGAGAATGGCTGGTATTGAGGAACAGAAAGAAGCTCAACAAGAAACAACTGCAGAAGAAGAATCTTCGCTTCTTGATGCGATTCTGGTAGAGACAAAGATGAGACCTTCTGACGAAGGTTATAATGTAGCAAAAATAGGTGTTGCTGCTTTTATCTCTGAATTGCTTAAACCTACCAGAGGTGGAGCGAAGGTTCAGCAAGCTATTGTCACTGAGATGATTGCTGAGATTGATAAGAAATTGAGCGTTCAGGTTGATGAGATTTTGCATCATGCGGATTTTCAGAAGATGGAATCTGCATGGCGTGGGTTGAAACTGGTTATTGACCGCACCGATTTCCGTCAGAACATCAAGATGGAATTATTGAATGTATCGAAAGAGGACTTGCTAAATGACTTTGAGGATTCACCTGAAGTTGTTAAGTCAGGTCTTTACAAGCTGGTTTATTCTGAACAATATGGCACTTTCGGTGGAAAACCTTATGGTACGATGATAGCCAATTACGATTTTGGTCCGGGTCCGCAGGACATAAAGCTACTTCAGTATGTAGCAGGCGTTGCATCTATGTCGCACTGTCCATTTATGGCGGCGGCAGGTTCACAGTTCTTTGGATTAGATAGTTTTAGCAAGCTTCCTAATCTTAAAGATCTAAGCTCGATCTTTGAAGGTCCGCAGTACGTCAAATGGAATTCGTTTAGACAATCAGAGGATTCTCGCTACGTTGGTTTGACGATGCCAAGATTCTTGTTGCGATTGCCTTACGAGCCGGAAACTAACCCGGTCAAAGCGTTTGAATATAAAGAAAATGTCAGCAATAGTAATGAGAAATACCTTTGGGGTAACACAGCTTATACTTTTGCTACACGCTTGACTGAGAGTTTCGCTAGCTACGGATGGTGTCCAAACATCATAGGACCGCAATCAGGTGGAGCAGTCAAAGATTTGCCAATGCACCTATTTGAGTCTATGGGTGAGATTGCCACAAAAATTCCAACAGAGATTTCCATTACGGATAGACGTGAGCTTGAGCTTGCAGATCAGGGCTTCATCAGCCTTGTTTATAGGAAAGGCAGTGATAATGCCGCTTTCTTCTCTGCTAACTCAGTTCAAAGACCTAAAACTTATGGTGATACTCTAGAGGGTAAAAAAGCAGAAACCAATTATAGACTTGGAACTCAACTACCTTATATTTACGTTATTACACGTCTGGCACACTACATCAAGGTAATGCAACGTGAAAAACTTGGAAGCTTCACGACCCGTATTGATCTTGAAAGAGATTTAAACGATTGGCTCAGACAGTATATATCAGATACGGATACACCGATGCCCGGTGTTCGACAGAGAAGACCTCTCCGTCGTGCCGCAATATCGGTTGAAGACGTGCCGGGAGAAGCCGGCTGGTTCAAAGTTGGCTTGACGGTTCAGCCACACATGAAATATATGGGAGCTTTCTTTGAACTTTCACTGGTCGGAAAACTAGATACTAAGTAATTTTAATGTAACATGCGAATTTGTATTCGCAATGAAAGGAGAACTCGCTATGCCAATGACGTTTTATATGTCAATAACTGGAACAACTCAGGGCAACATGTCTGATGGAGCCGGGATACAGCAGGGACATGAAGGTGAAGTGCTTTGTCAGGCACAAGAACACGAAGTATATATCCCAAGAGACCCTCAAAGCGGTCAACCAACAGGTAGCAGAATACATAAAGCCATGACAATTACCAAAGTCTTTGATAAATCCTCACCAAAATTGTATCAGGCTTTGGTAACCGGGGAACGTATGACTGATGTCACATTCAAATACTACAGGATTAGTGACGCTGGCGTCATGGAGCATTACTTCAGCACCAAATTGGAAACTGCGATAATCGTCTCTGTAAGGTCATGGATACCCAACTGTCTGGATCCTGCGAAGGAAAGCTTTACTCACATGGAGGACATTTCCTTTACATATACGAAGATAAGCTGGACATGGGAGCCTGATGGTATTGCAGCCGAGGATAGCTGGTTGGTTCGTAAGTAATGTAATTTCTTGAGCTAGCACAGAGCATCATGATTCTTTTCGGCAATTCCTCCAACGGGCTTCAGCCGTTGGAGGAATTGCCTTTCTCCTTTTAACTATTGACTTTTGTGCCCTTAAATGCTATGATTAATGCAGGTGTAAGGCACTTCTGAAGTGAAAGGGCATGCCCTTTCGTCAAAGAAGATAACTGTTTAACAACACCGATTGTTCTTAGCAATTAGTTGTATGCTCCGTAATTCAACTCACCAACTAAAAAAGAACACAAGCGCTGTAGTCGAAAGGCTACAGGGCAACCGTCAACTTGCCAGACGTGGAGTGCGAAGAAGCGAAGCACTTAATGGTACGTTAAGTGAATTGAGGTGGAGCACAGCTACAAGCCTACGACTTCAGTCGTAGGTAGTTGACTAGCTTTGTATAAAGAAAAGGCAGTTGCAATACAGCCTTCTTCTCTGCCAGTTCAGAAAATTAACCGCAGATGAACACAGATACACGCAGATTTGAGAAGATATAAGATACTGATTTTCTTCTATCTGCGTTAATCTGTGTGTATCTGCGGTTTCATAATGAATTGTTACCTAAATCCGTTTAGAAAGTGAACCATGCCGAATTACCCACGACTAAAGTTGTAGGCTTCTTGCTTCAACGAAGGGCTACTCAGCGATAATTGATCAAACTCAGTTTGAAACTGATCAAATACTGAGGGGGGATCCCCTCTCCACGAGCGTAACTTTGGGCTATTCCAGCCCTAGTGTAGACTTGGTTATCGTCTATAACAAGTGTTATATCACAAAGATAGTTTATAGTCAATCGGAAATATATGCGATTAGGAGATCGCAATAGAAAGGGGAATCCGTTATGCCCTTGCCATTTTATATGTCTGTGAAAGGAAGTAAGCAAGGTAATATATCTGATAAAGCAGGCGAACAGTTAGGTCATGAAAATGAGATTTTATGTCAGTCGTTTCATCATGATGTTCAAATTCCTACAGATATTTCAACTGGTTTAGCAGCGGGAAAAAGGGTACATGGACCCATGAATATCATCAAAAATATTGATAGAACTTCACCAATGCTGTATAGTGCTTTGGTAAGTAATGAACTCTTGACAGAAGTAGTCATTAAGCATTATAAGACAGACCCTACTGGTACCTTGCAGAATCACTTCACTGTCAAATTAGAGAACGCTATCATTAAGGCTATAAGAGCTTCAGCACCAAATTACTTGGATCAGACAAAAGAACAATTCACTTACACAGAGGAAGTGTCTTTTACATATCAGAAAATATCTTGGTTGTGGGTGGACGGGGGCATTGAAAGTTATGATGAATGGATGGTTGCCTAATGTTCCTCACAGTTTTAAATTGCCATTCACAGGGCGGATTTTTAATCCGCCTTTACTTTATATGACTTTTTTCAGTTATAGAAATAAAAAGAAGTTAAACACGGAGACACTGAGGCACGGAGAGAACTTAGAAAGGATGAAGGATGAAATTGATCAAACTCAGTTTGCATTTGAACAAATATCAAACTGTAATACTCGTTTCTTCTTTTTCATCCATCATCCATCCGCCTTCATTTTTTTCTCCGTGCCTCTGTGTCTCCGTGTTTTTTCATGAATTATGACTATTCATCAACTAACAGAAAAACTCGTATACTTTGTGTGAATTACCTACGAGTAATGAGCATTAAATAAATAATCGGGTAATAGCTAGAAATGGATTCCCTTTTTCAAGGGAATGACACCATGTGCTTGTCATTCCCTTGAAAAAGGGAATCCAGAAAACTTCGACAACTTTATTACCCGATTAATTATTTAATCTTCATAACTCGTAGGCTTCTTGCTTCAACGAAGGGCTACTCATCATTTGATTGGTTAAGAAACCAAGTTTGATCAACTACACTGAGGAACTCCCCTCTCCACGAGCGTAACTTCGGGCTATCCCAGCCCTAGTGTCCACTTGGTTATCGTGGACAGTAAATATTGTATCATGAAGATAGTTTATAGTCAATCGGAAATATATGCGGTCAGGAAACCGCATGAATCTTATATCCAGTCCCAAGCGAGTCCCCTTGAAAAAGGGGATGGGAATAAATTCGTTGGTTTTACGATTCGAGGATCATAATTTTGGAGTGTAAAGAGTACTATGTTAAAATCCCGCACTTTATTTGATAAGCTTAATGATCCGCGCACAAACGAACCTTTGAATCCTACACAAAATACAGAATTATTAGCTGAATCAATACTTTTTCATCTGACAAGGGTGCTAAACACCCGTCAAGGAGGTCCGCTGATTCAGCCACAGGACTACGGTATGGTTGATATAACAGAGATTAGCACCCGTTTTCCTGATTCTATAACGGATGTACAGAAAGCAATCCGTACCACCATAGAAAAATATGAGCCACGACTAAAAAATGTGCAGGTCGAACATATTGAAGAAGGCGCCGATCTGCAAACATTGAAATTCAAAATAACTGCACAGCTTGCAGATAAGAAAGGGAGAGGTTCAGTATATTTTGAGACTGTTATTGACCCTACGGGTGAGGTACAAGTGAATGGATGATAGTGGAATTACAAAAAAACGCAATTATAATGAATATTATCAGGATGAATTATCTTTTCTTCGTGAAATGGGAAAGGAATTTTCCGAAAGCCATCCCATGCTTGCACATTTCCTTCTTGAAGCGGGTAGCGACCCTGACGTTGAAAGGCTTCTGGAAGGCTTTGCTTTTCTTACAGGTAGGATCCGCCAAAAGCTAGATGACGAATTACCTGAACTTACACACACAATGATGGGTATGATATGCCCGCACTACCTTAGACCCATCCCTGCCATGTCAATAGTGGAATTTGATCCGCAAAGAACCCTTAGAGGAAAATATCTTATACCACGGACTAAAACTGAATTAGAATCATCTCCTGTTGGTAATACTCGCTGTCGTTTCCGTACGTGCTACGACGTTGAGCTTTTGCCGATCGGTATAGAAGACGTGGTGCTGGAAGGTCAGCAACTCAAAATAACTTTTAGAATTTTAAATGGAGTTCAGTTTTCTACTTTAGGTCTTGATAAAATCAGGCTCAATCTTCATGGTGATACGACAATTCAATATGAGTTGTATAATATGTTCTGTCGTAATATTCAAAAAGTTTCAGTCCGATCATCAAATGGAAGCGATCAAGAAATTATACTGGATAAAGCAAACATAAAGCCCGTTGGTTTTGATGAGTCAGAAGGTATGCTCCCATATCCTCCAAACTCATTTTTGGGTTATCGTGTGATACAGGAGTATTTTTCATTTCCAGATAAATTTTTGTTTATTGACGTGACAGGTTTAGAGAATACTAGCAAACTAGGCATACAGGATACGTTTGATATTGTTTTTCAGCTTTCACGCCGCCCAAATGAAAACGTACGTATAACTAAAGACAATATCCATCTAAATTGCACTCCTGTGGTAAACCTGTTCTCGCGATCTTCCGAACCAATTCGTGTTGATAATGAAAGAACAGAATACAGGCTTCGACCCGAAGGTCCAAATTCAAATCATTACGAAGTTTATTCTGTTGACAAGGTATTTGGAATGATACCTGGAACCGCCCAACAATACGAATATAAGGCATTTTATTCTTTTACGCATAGTTTATCCGAACGAGGTAACATTTATTATCAAACTCGCTTGCGTGATTCTGTTACAAGTGAGAATTCTACCGAGACTTATATATCATTTATCAATGCAGATCAATCTGTTGCTGTTCCGACAACTGAGATAATATCTTCTGAGCTTACATGCATTAATCGTCAGTTGACAGAGCAACTACGTCTTGGTGATATAAAGATACCAACCAGTAATTCACCAGAGGTTGCCAGATTTAGAAATATTACAAATGTTACTCCTACGATATACTCACCAATAGGCGGGGCGCTTCACTGGAAGCTGATTTCTCATCTTACCTTAAACCGTCTGTCCATAACGAGCAAGGAAGCACTGCAAGGGATTCTATCGCTATACAACTTTCAGGCACTTGTTGATCGTGGAATCGGTAGTGAAAACGAAAGACGTATTAATAGCATTAGCAACGTTCAAGGTGTACAAAAAGACAGATTATATCGTGGTACACCCATCAGAGGAATGGAAATACAGTTAGATATGCAAGAAAATAATTTTATAAATGATGGTGATATGTATCTTTTCTGTTGTATGCTTAATGAGTTTTTGGCATTATATTCAAATATCAACTCGTTTTCTCAACTGACAGCTAAAGGTGCAAGCAGAGGGGAGGTACAAACATGGCCTATGAGAATCGGGAAACAGACCATCCTCTGATTCGTAGAATACAAGAAGAAGGTCACCGTTTTTCTTTCTTTCAGACGGTGTATCTGTTAGAGCAATACTGTAATTCTATTAGTAAGATAGCTCATGTTGGAAATCAAGGACCTGCGAATATTGAATGTATAAGGTTTAAACCAGAGGCTTCTCTTGTATTTCCTGCTTCTGACGTTGTGTCTATTGAGAAAGTTGATAATAGTGGAAGTGATCTACCCCGATTTCAAGTGACAACTTCATTTCTTGGATTGTATGGAACAGATTCTCCCTTACCTGATTTCTACACAGAGGATATAATTCAAGCAGACCCTGATGAATCCAACATAAAAGATTTTTTAGACATCTTCCATCATCGTCTTTCATCACTGTTTTATAGATGCTGGTTAAAGTATCGCTATTATTTGCAATTTGTATCCGATGGAAATGATGAGTTCTCTAAACGGGTATTTGCTTTTGTCGGTATGGGAACACCGGGACTGACGGAGAAGTTAAAAATTTCGCCAGTTCGTCTGCTTCGCTACGTTGGGTTGTTTATGCAGCAGAATCATTCTGCGTCATCGCTTGAGATTCTTTTATCAGATTATTTTGATGGTATTCCTGTTAAGATTAAAGAGTGCGTTGGTCGTTGGGTAAAAATAGACGAAGAGGATCGGTCAGCGTTAGGGGCAAAAAATAGTCAGCTTGGAACTAAAATCACAGTTGGCAATAGAGTTTTTGACCGTACCGGTAAATTCCGTGTTACAATGAGCGTATCAACCTTTAAGGAGTTTACCCGATTTTTACCGAATGGAGATAATTTCAAGGCATTAAAAGAGATCATAGGAGCATTTTTGCCTTCACCATTGGATTTTGAATTAGAGTTAATCTTACCGGGCAGTGAAGTACCAAAACCGAGTTTGGCAGGTGAAATGCAATTAGGCTGGACAAGCTGGTCTGCATCAACACAACCGACGGAAAACGTCTCTGTGATCTTTCAAACAAGCTAGAAAGTATTAAGAGGTATAAGTGTCAACAACAATCATTATTTCACAGCATGCTCAGTTACAAATGCTTCTTCGTGGTACTGATGAAAGTGAAGTGTTGAAAACCATAGAACAAGGACAGTGGATACTTGCAAAGTATGAACGTTTTCAATCAAAATTGAGATTTGCTTTCGATAAACCATCTCCAATAAATGGTATTATATATCGCTTTAAGGATGTTGAGCCAGTATTCAAAGAGGAAAATGATTATATTATTGTCATTACTGTAAAAGTATATTATTCTAATAAGTGTGAGGTTTAGATCATGAAGGTTTACTATGATGCTCAAGTAGATGCCTTATATATTGAACTTAGGGATTTAACTCCCGGAACTGCCGAAACCCGTGAGATAAGCGAGGATGTCATTGCTAACTATGGTCCTGATGGTAAATTGTCTGGTATAGAAGTTCTCAACGCCAGTTTCCTTTTGAAAGACGAACCTAGTAAAATCATTTTAGAGATTGCACCATTAAAAAGTTATTCAATCCAAAGTGATAATATAAAAAGCAATATAGCGTAGATACTGTAATTTATGTATTTTGGAGATTATACGATGAGAACTTATACTTTTGAGATTGTAATTGAACCTGACGAAGATCGCTGGGTTGTATATAGTCCTTTACTCAAAGAAAAGGGAGGGGCAACCTGGGGTTATACTAAAGAGGAAGCTCTAAAGAATATCAATGAAGTATTAGAGATGGTTGTTGAAAGTATGATTGAAGATGGAGAACCAATACCAGAAGAATCATTTATCGAAACCGTAGAAACAGTAAAATCAGAAGTAGCAGTTGCAGTATGAGTGGTATCAATTATAGTAAACTACGATCTTTAACTGCCCGAGAATTGATTAATGCTTTACTAAAAGATGGTTTCTATTTACATAGGCAATCAGGAAGTCATCGTCATTATAAACATCAAGATGGAAGACGAGTAACCATATCGTTTCATAATTCAAGAGAAACGTTTTCAATCAAAATCTTAGAGATTATTATTGAAGATCAAGCCAAATGGACTGAAAACGATCTAAAAAGACTGAACATTTTGAAATAAACAATAAGATAGATATGGAGGGTTGACAATGTCTAGCGTTAAAGAAGCCATACTTTCAATGAAGCCTGAAGTAGATTCTATTTGCGAAACAATAAAGATTTTAATTCGTGAATCTGAAAATGCTAAAAATATAGATGATTTAGATTACCTATCTTCTTTTGCTGTTAAAAAACTCTTTCCTATTGTGCAGGATTTGGTAGTCAATAAAGAACACAAAAAGATATGCGAATTGGCCAACTGTCTCAAAGAAATTCTGAATAGTGAGGGTATAAAGGCTACAATAGCTAAAACACCAGATCATGCCGATTCTTATCAAGGTGCTACTGCACAATTGATACTAATAATAGGTGACTTATATGACAAATTTCGTAAAGGATACGATTCATTATCTTATGATGAGAAGCTGATACTGACACTTAGAAGTCTTGGACGTAAACTCCATGAGGGTTTTGATTCTTTATCTTCCGATGAGCAAATGGTACTAATTGTTAAGTGTCTTATGCGAGGAATTAACAGTGATTTTGATGCTTTATCCTCAGATAAACAGAATGAACTGATCATTAAAAGCCTTGCTAGAAACTTTATGTGCCAAGTTGCGTAGTTACTTCTAAATCCATATTATCTGAAGATGATTAAAGGAGTGAATGATATGGCTTTGAAATTGTCGAGATTTGAACCAAAAAATGAAGAACAGTATCAGCAATTTTTAACTGATGACAAAGATAGCATTTGGTTTTCAGATCATTACGAACAGATAAAAGAGAAGTATAAGGGAAAGTATATTGCGGTTATTAATGAAGAAGTATTTATTGGTAACACTATCGAAGAAGCAGAATTAAAAGCAAAAGCCAAATACCCAGATCGAGAACCATTTGTTGACCATATTCCCTATAAACAAAGGATTCTAATATTATGATCTTTTATGGGCATTACCGTATCCATGAGGGAGCATTTAGACCTTTTATAACTGCTTATATTCGAGTAGAGCATGGCAAATGGAATAAATGTTCTTTTCTTGTTGATACAGGTGCAGACATAACTTTTTTGCATTACAGAAATATAGAAACTCTAGGCATTGACACCTCTCAAATAAGTGTTAAGGATGATGTTGGGGGGATCGGTGGTTATGGTGTTCCGTATTTTCAGTATCCAACTGATCTTAAATTGGTTTCTGCTGAAGGAAATGCAATTTTCTCAGGAGATATAAACATTTTCCTTGATCCACATGCAGCAAGTTTCCCTATTCTTGGTAGAGACGTTTTAGATCAATTCACTATTATTTTTGACCGTGCAAAAAAACAGATATTACTAATTAGTCAACCCGATACTTATAAGATGATTAGAAACATAGATTAGTTATATAAGGAATAGATAAGTTGCAACGAGAAGAAGCATACAAAGTAGCACAGCAATGCGCTCAGTTTTTGAAAGAGCGTTTCAACGTGGATAATGTCTACATCTTCGGCTCTGTTGTGGGTGATGGTATTTGGCACAAACGTTCGGATATAGACATTGCAGTTGAAGGTCTGCCCTCTGAAAACTATATGAGAGCATATTTTGATATGTATGACTTACTACCTCCGGGGTTGAATTTAGACCTTATTACACTGGAAAACGCACCTGTTAAAATGAGAGAGAGAGTTAAATCTATTAACGATCAAAATGGAAATGTAAAAATGCGTGAAAATAAAATTGCTAGATTAAAACGACAAACAGAAGCAGAATTTGATAATTTAGATAAAGTATTAAGCCAAATTAATGAGTGTCTGGAATATGTTTCAGAATCAATACCAAAGTCAATAATAATGAGAAGCATTGGATCATGCGTACATGATTTTTATAATGGCACAGAAAAAATCTTTGAGCGTATTGCTGTCCTGTTTGATGGTGATACTCCGGATGGTGAAAATTGGCATACTTTATTATTAGAACAAATGGAAATTAGCTCTTCAAGTCGTGTTGCAGTTATTAACTATGAATTGAAAAATCAATTATTAGAGTATTTAAAATTTAGACATCTCTTTAGAAATATATACGGTGGCGATCTTGATTGGAATAAGCTTTATCCGTTAGCGATTGGTGTTTCTGATATACTAAAGACTTTAAAAGAGCAAATAACCTGTTTCCTGAACAAATTTCAGGAATTAGATGAAAGTATAGAAAAGTGTAATATGTAAGATCAAAATTATTATAAATGAGGTGGTTGTAAAATGAAGGTCACTATTGATTTGCCAGATAGCCTAATAAAAGAATTATCATTTAGTTTTGCTGATCTGGATAGAGAACTCAAATTCCTTCTAGCTGTAAAGCTTATAGAAATGGGACGTATATCTACAGGTCGTGCCGCGGAGTGGATTGGTATTTCAAAACCGCGATTTTTATTAGAAATGGGACGTTATGGTTTATCAGCATTTCCAATAGATGAAGAAACACTTGAACAGGATATTATATATGCCAGAAAAAGTATTTGCTAATACCTCAGTTATCCAATATTTGCATTCTTTGGAGCTTATGCATATTCTTAAAACTCTATTTGGAAAGATTTATATTCCACTAGAAGTAAAAGACGAGTTAGATAAAGGCAGAATGCAAGGTGAAAATCTCCCATATTTAGATAGTTTAGATTTTGTTAATGTAACAAATGTAAAAATAGGTTCTCTTACTGAAATAGTCAGAGATTTAGGGAAAGGTGAAACATCTGTAATTTTACTAGGAATGGAAAATCCCAACAGTTTGTTAATACTGGATGATGGTTTTGCTAGAGGAATAGCAAAAAATCTTGGTTTGAGAATTACTGGGACCGTTGGTATATTAATTCTAGCAAAAGAAAACGGGATCATAAAAGCGGTGAAACCGTATCTTGATAAATTGGTTGATTTTGGATTTTATCTTTCTAAAGAGCATAGAAACATAATTTTAAAAAAGGCTAATGAAGCCTAAGAAAAGGATGGTAAACCTATGGTAACTGTTGATATTAAACGTTTGACAGATTTACTAAACAAGTTCTGCAAAGATTCTCTTAACAAAGCGGCTGGATATTGCTTGAGTCGTAGCAATTATGAAGTTACAGTCGAACACGTACTTATGGCTATGGTAGAAAGTACCACTGCTGATATTCAGTTGATACTAAAACACTTTGAGATCGATCCTGCACGAATGTTACGCATAATACAAAGAGATGTGGAATCACTGAGAACTGGCAACGCAGGAAAACCTGTACTTTCGCCAATACTCATGGAGTGGATACAGGACGCATGGTTGATAGCTTCGGTTGAATACAAGGCGACTGATTTACGATCTGGTTTCCTTTTGACTGCTATTGCCATCAATCCTGCACGATATGGCACTGGTGGATTTATTGACGAACTTGATAAAGTCTCAAAGGATGAACTGAGAAAGAATTTATTGAATATTACGGCGGGATCATCTGAAGAATCCGCACCGATGGGCGAAAAAGAGGCAGGGAAACCGGGTGAGCGTAAAATTCCAGAAGGCGACTCTGCACTTGCAAGATTTACTATAAACTTCACTGAAAGAGCCAGAAAAGGTGAAGTTGATCCTGTATTTGCTCGTGATAGGGAAATGCGCCAGATAATCACTATTCTGGGAAGGCGACAGAAGAATAATCCTATCATCGTCAGTGAAGCGGGAGTCGGTAAAACAGCGATGGTCGGTGAATTGGCTCTGCGTATAGTCAACGGTGATGTGCCTGATATTCTAAAGAACGTTGAAGTGCTTGGTCTTGACTTGGGATTGTTGCAGGCAGGCGCAGGCGTTAGAGGTGAATTTGAGAACAGGCTAAAAGCTGTTATCAGCGAAGTCAAGGCGTCTGCTATACCCATAGTGCTTTTCATTGACGAAGCACACACAATGATCGGCGCAGGTGGACAGACAGGCGGAGGCGATGCCGCTAATCTATTGAAACCTGCCCTTGCTAGAGGTGAATTACGCACAGTCGCAGCGACTACATGGTCAGAATATAAGAAATATTTTGAAAAAGACCCGGCACTTGCTAGGCGATTCCAAATCGTGAAACTTGAAATTCCAACAGATCAGGAAGCTATGATTATGCTTCGTGGTATTCGTGGAAAATACGAATCTGCACACGGAATTCATATTCTTGATGAAGGCGTCGTAGCCTCCGCTAAATTGGGTAGCAGGTATATATCCGGACGAAACCATCCAGATAAAGGCGTTGATCTGCTTGATACTGCGGCAACTAGAGTGAAATTGAGTCTTACAAGCAAACCTGACGTTGTTGACGACATTGAACGAAAAATACAAGCTTATGAGAGAGAATTGGATTCCCTCAAGCGTGACAAAGAATCCGGCACTGCCATAGAGGAAGTTCGTGTAACTGAGCTTGATAAAGCGATACTGGATTCAAAAGAAAAATTGGCAGAACTTAACGAGAAATGGCAAAAGGAAAAAATTGCCGCGGAGAAAGTGATTGCTATCCGTAAACAACTTGATGAGCAAAATAATACAGAGAAACTAGAAAAACCTGCCGAATCTACTGAAAGTCCAGTGGAACCAGCAACTCAAGAAGAATTGGCAAAAGCTCTTGATGAATTCCGTGAAATTCAGGGCAAAGAACCCATGATCCACCTTCAGGTAGATCAAGATATAGTCGCCAAAGTCGTTGCTGATATGACAGGCATCCCGATTGGTAAGATGGTCAAAGACGAAGCCGAAGCTATCCTGAATCTCGAAAATGAGCTTGGTAAACGTCTGAAAGGTCAATCGCAGGCTATAGAGGCTGTTTCTCGTGGCATTCGTTCTGCAAAGGCTGGCGTTAAAAGCCCTAATACGCCAATGGGCGTTTTCTTGTTCGTCGGACCCAGTGGTACTGGAAAGACCGAGTGTGCGCTAATAGTCGCTGACCTCCTATTCGGCGGTGAGCAGTTCATGACCATTATTAATATGTCTGAATTTCAAGAGAAGCACACAGTTTCAAGGCTTATCGGTTCACCACCGGGCTATGTCGGATACGGGGAAGGCGGAGTTCTTACTGAGGCTGTCAGACAGAGACCATACTCAGTCGTGCTTCTGGATGAAGTTGAGAAGGCTGATCTGGAAGTTATGAACTTATTCTATCAGGTATTTGACAAAGGTATGCTATCTGATGGCGAAGGCAGAACTATTGACTTCAAAAATACCATCATGTTTCTGACCAGTAACCTTTCAACAGACATAATAACCAATCTGTGTGCAGGTCCTGTTATGCCAACTACAGAGGAACTCTCAGCGGCGATCAGACCTACATTAAGCCAGCACTTCAAACCTGCGCTTCTTGCGAGAATGTCCATCGTTCCGTTCTTTATTCTAGCACCAGACGTTTTGAAAGAGATAGTCATTCTAAAACTTAACGCACTTGGTCGAAGATTGCTTGATAACCATAGAGTAACGTTTGTGTATGATCCTGCTGTTGTTCAGCAGATCGCAGACCGTTGCACAGAGGTAGAGACTGGAGCAAGAAATATTGATCACATACTTTCAGGGACTCTCTTGCCGCGCATATCAACGGAGATTCTGCGTCAAATGACTATTGGACCTCTACCCGATAAACTCAAGGTGAATATCGGTAGTGATGGCGACTTTACGCTTGAGTTTCTTAATACTTAGAAGGTGAATTATTATGCCAATCCAAGTGAAACAGGTATAATAAATTTCATGTTTCGGGGAGGTCGGTATGCGTTTTACTAGAGACAAACACGATTTCATCGGGCAGATGCAGGATGAATTTACAAGCCATAATAATACTGAAGTGGTTTCTACCCCACCAACTCCTGATCAGGTTCGCCAGCTTTTCAGGTATCTTAGAGGTAGACCAGCAGAAGCCGAGGATGCTTTTCGAAGCTATGCCAGCATTTTTTATATGCACATAGGAAATATTCAACCTTCGGGTGGTGTTACGTATCCGGGTGGTGCAGGAGATGCTTGTGATAACTGGGCAGAAACCAGAAGACATCAGGCATTCGGAGGTGTCTATATAATAGATTGCGAGGGATTTGCTGTTATGGGTGTAGCACTACTGAGAGAGGCTGGTTATCGGTTTGTAGAATACCGAATTGCATTTCCATCGGACAGATGGTTTTCCAATAATCATGCAATAGCGGTAATAAGGAATCCAACGACCCAAGCTACACTATTTGTAGGTAATGCAGATATTTACGATTCTTTTGCAGCAGCAATAGATAGCGTTGGCTGGGACCCACGAACTGTCAGATATGGTAATGGTCAGACTCTTCAGGAATCAGAAGATGAGGCATATCGGATGTTGTTGGAACAAAGATGCTCCATGATAGGTGCGGCGATATCCGAAGTACCTGCAGCAATATCAAGAGGATGGCGTAGAGCTTATCCATGGACTCACACTCCAAGATAGACTGATCATGAGTAGCACTAAAGAAAAAGCACTATTAAATCGAAGATTTGAATGTCAGAATTGTGGAACATGCTGTTCTGAAATGACTACAATATATCCAAGCAGAGAGGAAATACAAAAGTTAGCGGAGTATCTGAACATATCTGAATTAGCGTTTGCAGTGCGTTATCTCCGAGAAATATTTGACCCTCAAATGAATGTTTACTTATTAGTATTTAAGTCTAATCATTCTTTGAATATAGGGAATGGTTGTATATTCTGCCATAATAAGCTTTGCGTTATATATGATTCTCCAAGAACTGATCTTTGTAATGTTTTTCCATGGAATCATTTTGATCTCGAAACTGAGCAATGGGAAGATAATTTCTTGTCACAAGATGGTAAGTCGTGGTGTCCGGGCATCGGTGTTGGGCGAGATTGGACATTAGATGAGATCAAGGACATAAAACAGAAGTATCCAAACGTTGGCGTTAATACTAAACGTCAGATTAATCAACCTTCGCAATCACTTGTTGATGTGATTGTAAGTTCGCCCACATTCAGCTTAACAATGTCTGAAGAAAACTTTATTAACAAATTTAGAGCGTTATCAATAGAGAAAAGAAGGGAATTTGAACGTTTAGCAGATGCCCTTTATTATATATAAAAATAGAGGTAAATAATAATGGTTGTTATGCGTCGTGCTTCGGAAGCTGACTTTATATTTACACCTAATGAATATGATGGTGAGCTTAGAGTGCTAAGGTTCAACGGAACTGAGGCTATATCGGAACCTTTTCGATATAATTTTAGGCTTGCTTCTCAGGATTCTGAGATTGATTTCGATACCATAGTCGGCAAAACAGCATGTTTAACCATCATCGGTGAAGAAGGCGATAGATACGTACATGGAATGGTTAATAAGCTTACGCAGGTTGGAACCAGTAGCCGTTATACTATCTATAATTTAGAGCTTGTGCCTTCGATATGGCTACTCACGATGAGATACGATTGCCGAATTTTTCAAGACATGAATGTGCAGGATATTATTAATCAGGTACTTACGGATGCAGGTATTGTATCTGATAATTTCAGATTTGAGCTAAACGGAACACATAATAATCGTGAATACTGCGTTCAATATCGTGAAACCGATTTGAATTTTATCTCTCGTCTTATGGAAGAAGAGGGCATATTTTATTATTTTGAGCATAGAGAGGATAATCACGTATTGGTAATGGCTGACAATGCAAGCGTTTTTACCCGAATAGAACCAGAAGATTCCGCTACTATCCCTTTCAATGAAGCATCAGGTATGGTTCCAAATCAAGAATCTGTATATGAATACCGTTTTTCTCAGCAGATAAGACCCAGTACAGTTTCACTTCAAGATTTCTATTTTGAGCAACCAACGTCAGGGATGGGTGTCATGGCTCTATCAGGTGAGGAATCTCCCGATTATGAGGAGAAACTGGAAATTTATGATTACCCCGGAGAGTATACTGATCACGAAGTAGGATCGAATTTAGCTCAGATTCGATTAGAAGCAATAAGGACTAACCGCAAAGCGGGCTTTGGGCAAAGTACCTGCCGAAGATTCATTCCGGGCTACAAGTTTGTGCTTGAGCGATATACTCGCTCTGATTTAAATCAGGAATATCTTATAACACGACTTACAACATCAGCGACTCAGCCATTAGGAGAAGATTCTAGTGATGAAAGCTCAAGTTATAATAACGAATTTGAGTGTATCCCATCTTCAACCCCATTCCGTCCGTCTCGTAAGGCGTTAAAACCAATGGTCGAGGGTGTTCAAACAGCAATGGTTACAGGTCCTGGTGGCGAAGAGATTTACACTGATGAATACGGCAGAATAAAAGTGCAGTTCCATTGGGATCGAGTGGGACATAGGGACGAAAATAGCTCTTGCTGGATCAGGGTCAGTCAGTTATGGGCTGGAGAAGGCTGGGGAGCTATATATACCCCGCGTATCGGTCAGGAAGTGATCGTTGATTTTCTCGAAGGCGACCCCGATAAACCCATAATTACAGGTAGAGTCTACAACGGTGATAATGCAACACCATACACACTTCCAGACGATAAAACTAAAAGTACGATTAAGTCCAATAGCTACAAAGGCGGAGGCGGTTATAACGAGCTTAGGTTTGAGGATACCAAAGGCAGTGAAGAAGTTTATATCCACGCACAAAAAGACATGAATGAGAAGATTGAAAATAATATGAGCACTAGCGTGGGAGCAAATCAGTCTATTAGCGTTGGTGGCAATCGAACTATAACTGTTAATAAAAATGAAAGCTACACGATAAAAGGCAATGAGTCTATTGATATTACCAAGGATCGTACCAAAAAAGTTACAGGTAACGAAAAGATTGACGTAGATGGAACTTATACAGAGACAATTAAAGACAATACTGTAATTAAAATTACCGCTGGAACTTATGATCATGATGTTGTTGCCAGCACTGCAAAGTATCACGTGCAGGGAGACTTAACGGAAAAATATGATGCTTCTCAGAAAACTACAGTAGCAAACGCAATTGAGATAACGTCAAGTTCTGCCAGTATACATATCAAAGCGTCTACTGACATTACACTGACGGTTGGTTCAAGCAAGTTGCAGATGAAATCTGATGGCACTATTACTCTGGAAGGCGTTAGCGTTGGTATCAAAGGAACTGATGTTGGTATCAAAGGTTCTGGTTCAGTAAGTATCAAAGGTGGAACTGTCACATCTGAGGCAGATAGTACTCACAATACAAAGGGAGCTATCGTGCTTTCTGAAGGCTCTGCTACAAATACTGTTAAGGGTGGAATGGTAATGCTGAATCCCTAATCAAGTTTAATAAATGATGTTAAATTTTTAGGAAATAGAACGCGGATAAACGCGGATCAGGCGGATTTGCGCGGATCGAAATAAATAAAGAAAAATCCGCGAAAATCTGTTTAATCAGCGTCATCCGCGTTCTATTTCCAATATTATGAGCATTAAAGTATGAAAGAGGAATTCACAATAGCCGCAGGAAAAAACGATATTGGTACGCCTATTTTCTCTGTGCTTGTTAAACGAACTTATAACATTAAACTCGGTCAGCAAGCTATCCGCTCAGAACATACCAACCCCATTACTTTGATTGATATTTACTATGATGATGGCGATCCACAATGGTCTACCGTTAAATATGAGTCAGATATAGTTCCTTTTAAGATCGCTACTGATTTTGTGGTCATCGGGAAAGCTTATGCACCTGGTGGCGTATCTGTATTACAGATGGATGCTTCTGTTGAGGTTGCGGATGTCAAAAAAACGATACGTGTGATTGGTGATCGCAAATGTACCTTTAGAGAAAAAAAAACACCTATATTTTCTGACCCCGTCCAATTCACCGAAATGGAGATAAGATACGAAAAAGCTTATGGTGGATCAGACAATTTAAGTGAACCCAAACTCCCGCTTATTTATCCACGAAATACTATGGGAACGGGATTTGCTGTTAAAAACGTCCGTGAGGTTGTTGATGGTCTGAAACTTCCTAATCTTGAAGACCCAAATGATTTAATAACACCGGAGAGATTGATTCTAGGTGATATTTATCGCTGGAATCGGCAACCTCTACCGCAAGGCTTTGGATGGTTCCAAAAGATTTGGTATCCTAGATGTTCGTTTGTCGGATCAGTTCCCGGATTCGTGAATCCTGATGATGTAATGAGAGAGGAGATACTTGGTCTTGTCCCAAAAGGACAGATTGCCCTTGCCCGACAATTCAAGCTACCAAGTTTCGACGTAAGGTTTAATAATGGTGCATCCGTAGGGCTTGTTTTGCCATTTATGTCAGGTGGAGAGAGTGTCAGATTAACCAACATGACAAAAGACGGCAAACTGGAATTCATGCTTCCAAAAGATACACCCAGCATTATGCTCGATATTAGCTTAGGTGAAAATGAGTTAAAACCTTTTCTACATTCTGTCTGTGTTCGGCTTGAGGAGATGCAGATTGATATGGTTTGGAGAGGTACGCATGAATATCCGGGTATAGATTGGTTGCCAGAGATGAAGAATTTAGTGACTAAAATTTATTAAAATGTGAATCATGGAAAATTCGACTTTACAACAAACAAATAATAGCGAAGAACGTAAGATACAGAAGATCGTTCTTCCCGGACAAACTCCAGAGGGTCAGCACGTACTTTGTGTTCTAATCAAACGTAGTTATAATATTACCCCTGATAAGCGTTGTATTCGTGCCGAAATTGATCAAAAAATTTTTGCGGGTGAAGTCTATTTTGGTGATCCGATGAATTCGACAGTACAATTTGAAAGCGATTTTGCTCCTTACAAGATAGCTACTGACGTTGTATTAAATGGCAAAGCTTATGCTCCCGGTGGAAGTCCAATAGAAAGCATGATTGCGTCGCTTATTGTTGGTCAGAGTCGTAAAGATATTCTTGTGATCGGTGATCGTGTTGCCATGTATCAACGATGGCGAAACCCTGAGTTTAAAGACCCTATACCTTTTACCACTATGGACATCCGATATGAAAACGCCTATGGTGGTGTAGATATTTACTCAAATCCAGCGGTACCATTTATTTATCCCAGAAATATACTTGGTAAGGGTTTTGTTATTAATAAAAGCAAAAAGACTGTTGATAACCTTGCACTACCGAATATTGAGGATCGAAACGATCTACTTACACCAGCCCGGTTGTGTGTTGAAAATACTATGAACTGGGATCGTCAACCAATGCCGCAAGGGTTTGGATGGTTCTCCAAGATATGGCTACCACGAGCATCTTTTGCGGGTGTTATGCCTGCTGACCGCGCTCTTGAACAGGAATTGCGCAAAGCTTATGCAATGGCTGTTCCTCCAGAGCAGAAAAACGCATTTGACCAAACAAATTTACCGGATATGGATTTTCGTTTCTTCAATGGCGCATCACAAGGGTTAGTTTTTCCATTCATGTCTGGAGAGGAGAGCATTACATTGATTAATCTATCACCAGATAGAGAGATTAAATTCCAGTTACCGGGAGAGCGTCCTCACATCGGGCTTGATATAGGGATGGGTGTTCAAGAACCAGAGGTTTTTTTGCATACGGTGATGATCCGTGCTGAAGAACGACAAGTTGATCTTGTCTGGCGCGGTGCTGTTCCTTATCCGGGGCGTGATTGGCTACCTGAGATGAAAAAGATGGACGTATTTATAAGTTGAAGGAGTGTGTTTAACTATGCCTTTGTTCCCTGCGGCAAAATTAGGATGTATGGTTATTGGTGTTGATATGCACGCTGTTGCACCTTTCCCACCACCAGGGATCCCGATAAATCCTTATATTGGATCTGTTTTTTTATGGACTACACCCACATTTCCGAAGATGGATGTGCTTATTAATGGGATACCTGCCTGCTGTGTAGGTGCGTTAGGTTATTCTGCCCACGTCCCTTTAGGAGTTCCAGTACCTGTAACACCAACTAATGCTACTTATTGGACACGATACCTTACAAACGTGGCAATGCAACTTACACTGGCGGGACTGACTATTTTTGCAAACATAACGATCGCCCTTATTGCCGCATCTATGCCCAGTACTAAGGCTTCGGAAAAGTTTATCGAGGAGCTGACCGGTATAAAGACAACGAGTGTCATATCAACACTAACCTCAATACAATCAACTTTCGCTGCCTACACAAAATGGCAGACGTGGGTAAAATTATTAATGCCACCACTTCCTTGGCCCGGAGCGCAGGGGTCGGTAGCAGTCGGCAGTCCTAATGTATCAGCAAACGGAGGCGCATTGGCATTTGGATGCGGATTTGTCGGAGCTTCGTGCAGTGATATACCAGTAGTACCAAATGCGAATGTGATTGATTTTGGTAATGTTATGGTCGGTGTTAGCATTTCTGCTTTAATCAGAGCCATTGCAATCAGCGTGGCACAGAATGCTATGCAATATGGGATGGGAAAGGGATTATCAAGGCTTCCGGGCCTTAAAAGCTCTGGCTGACGCTAACTTTTAGGATCCGGTCGGATCCATTGCTACCAGAAGGAGACAGAAATGTTAACCGGACGAGTTTCCGTAGGGCATCCCGTTGATATTGCTACGGGAATTGTATATTCAACTTATGAAGATATCTCTATACCTGGAAAGGTAGACCTTACCTGGGAACGTCTTTACACCACACCTATTCTCGATATGCCACCCACACCTTTGGGTCCAGGTTGGACCAATCGCTATTTTTCCACACTAAAGTATGACGAAGAGAAGAAGGAATTCCAGTTCTTTGCTCCTGAAGGATATATAGAGACCTTTGCTGATCCTGATGGCAAGATCGAGCAAGGTGAAACTATCCGCAATCTTGGTACTTTTCAAGAGCTTTATAAACGTGAGGATCGCTATATCATTGCACAGTGGGATGTGGAGACCGGAGAAGTTGAGCGTTACGTCTTCAAAGAAGGGAGAAAAGGAGAGGTATGGTCTTTAGCAAGCATTGAGGATGTTACCGGGCAGGGGTTGGATATGCTTCGAGATTCAACCGGACGATTAACAGGCATTCAGCAGCGCCTTGAGAAACGCACGCTAGTTATTGAATATACAGCCAACAATCAGGTCAAATCTGTCTCTTTTCTCATGCCAGACAATCAACGGCAGGTGCTTGCCCGTTATGAATATCATAATCATGGGAGATTAGCCACTGCCTATGATGCGCTTGGTTATGCAGATCGCTATGAATATGATGATAATTCCTGTATGACACGGGAGGTAGCCAAAGATGGCGGGATATTCTACTTTAAGTATGATGAGATCGGTCGGTGTATAAAGACTTCAGGTCTCGATAGGTATGATGAGAAGTCGCTGCGCTACCTCGATTATAACAGGATGACTGAAGTTACCAACAGTCTTGGTTATATGACTCGCTATCAATGGAATGAGAACGGGCAAGTGGTCTGTGAAATAGACCCTCTGGGTGGTACGAAACGAACGGAGTATGATGAACATGGACGGATCATTGCCGAGATTGATGCAAATGGCGCAAAGATAAAATATGAATATGATGATAAAAGTAATCGCCATAAGATAATTGATCCAATCGAAAATGAAACTTTGTTTATCTTCAACACTGATCATTTACAATTAATGCTTATAGAACCTACCGGCAATGTTTGGAATCGCGAATATGATGTACTGAATCGGCTCATTGTCGTTGAGGATCCTTTAGAAAACCGTTGGGTACTCTCCTATGACACTGATGGAAACCTTATACAGGTGACTAATCCTAACGGCATTTTTCTACAACAGTTATTTTCCCCAAACGGAATAATATTAGAAGCAACTGATTGGGGGGGGAATGTAACTCGTTATGCTTTTGATGATTTTGGTCGCGTTATTGAAATTACCGAACCCTCAAATTATGCAACTCGCTTTCACTATGACCTTTTGGGTAATACCTTAATGGCTGAATTTCCTGATGGTTCTCAGATGATCTGGGAATACGATAATGCCAGAAACGTCATAAAAGCAACGGACGGCAACATACATACAACAATATTCCACTATGGACCTTGTAGACGTTTGTTGGAGATCAGAGATACTCTAAAGCGTGTAATTAGATATCAATGGGGTTCAGAACGAAATCTTCTAGAGAAAATTATTAATGAAAAGGGAGAAATCTATAGCATCATCTATAATGAAACTGGCCAGATAATTCGAGAGATAGGTTTCGATGGCAGAGAAATAGAGTTTATATATGATCTAGCTGATAATTGTGTTGCGACTATCAATGCTCTTAATGAGAAAATTACCTATGTGAGAGATATAACTGGGAAATTGATCAAAGAGATTTATCCAGATGGATCCTATACAGCTTATGAATATAATGTTCTTGGATATTTAGTCTCTGCAACAAATCCGGATTGCGAGGTAAGATTCAAGTATGATTCTCTTGGCAGACTTATAGAAGAGCGTCAAGGAGATTACATTATTGAAAGCCAGTACGATGCTGCAGGCAATTTAGTTAAAAAAAAGACAAGCTTGGGTTGCGAGATAACCTACGATTTCGAAAGTAATGGTTTTTTGTCATGTCTAATAATAAATGATCAATACTCCTTCAGATTTCTATACAATACTCAAAGTGAAGAAATAACTAGACTTTTACCAGGGAACATTAGACTTGAACAGAAATATAATCCTATGGATTTTTTATCAGAGCAGCACGTAGTATCCGCTAATCTACAAAAAGACTTTCCTATAACGCAACCGATTAGTTCATTAATCCAACGTCAGTATGAATACGACCAAGCACAAGCCTTAACTACCATAAAAGACCTAAATAGAGGTAGTGTTAAATATATCTATGATCCTACAGACTATCTTATGCAGACCTTATATGACAGTGGTAGTAGCGAGAGTTTTACATACGATTTAAGCGGAAATTTGACACGGATAAGTGATAATAAAACAAAAGATGATATCTTGGAATACACATCTGGAGATCGTTTAATCGGTCAGGGAAACACAAAATATATATATGATAAAAACGGTCGTCTTATAATAAAGATCGAAAATTATAGAGATGGAAACCCAAAAAAATGGGAATTTTCGTGGAATGTAATGGATAATCTCAAATCTATTCGAACACCAGAAGGTGATGTCTGGGAATATTCATATGACGCATTTGGGCGCCGAATTTTGAAGAAAGGGCAGAAAAAGGCTATTCGATTTGTCTGGGATCAAGATGTAGTGGTTCACCAACTAGAAGAAAAGACTATCAAATCTACTTGGATTTTTGATTTGGATAGCCTTGAACCCCTATGTACTCTTCAAGAGGGTTCTGTCTATTCTTTTATTAATAATCACCTCGGCACGCCTCTCGAGCTTATCAGCTATAAGGGCAATATTGTGTGGTCAATCAGCAGTAGTTCCTGGGGGGAAGCCAATGAGACTAAAACACAAGAGATCGATTGTCCAATCCGATTTCTGGGTCATTGGTTTGACGAAGAAACTGGATTACATTATAATCGCTTCAGGTACTATGATCCACAGAATGGTCGTTTTATTTCCCCAGACCCAATACGTTTGAACGGAGGACTTAATTTATATACCTATGTTCGGAATCCCATTGGATGGATAGATCCATATGGTTTAAAAAACATCGGTGTTGGCAATGAAGGTAATGTAGAAGTACATGCTTTCCCAGGCCCTCAAGCTGCTGGTACCGGCAGGAGTGAGCATCGCCCGTTGCATGCTCATCTATCTGAAGGCAGGAACAAAACTCGTGTACTTATGGAAGATTATTATAAGAATGGCAAATTGGTTGGAAGGGCAGGGCAAGAATACCCAGGTGATCCGCCAATGACAAGAAATATGAGGAGAGCAATGGAGAAAAATCTAGCAAAATATTCGGAAAAGGCGGAGGAAGTGTATGAAACTGGGAAATGTAAGAAGTGATGGAAATGTTAAGAAACGTTGCATTATAACGCTACAAACTTCATCCGAAGATATCAGAAAGTTGTTTAAGTCAACAAAATCAATGCGACTTCCTTGCTCCATAGATGAGAATCTTTCACGAGATGATCTAATTGCAATTATGAAACGGTTTAGGAAAGAAAAATTCTATAAAGCGCTTTTGGAGATATTAGTCGGGCATTCTAATGTGGATGATTACATATTGGAGGATATTATTAAAAACGAGAATGATGACAATCTATTAAACGATATTGCTACATCAGGTAAATGTTCTGAAAGGGTTCTGAAGATACTGATTAATTCGGAACATGAATACGTGCAGCAACATGCAAGATTGGCACTGATTCACATCGAATTGGCAAATGCTAAGCCGCAGTATTTTAGAGAGCTTTTCCAACAATATCCTGGAGAGAAAGGAATAGATATAGGTGTTAGAGTAATTTTAGCAAGCCATCCTAATACTCCTAAAGATATAATCGAACAACTGAAATCAGATGAGGTTGATATTGTGAAAGACGTGGTGCAAAATCGGTTAATGAAAGATTATAAAACATGGGAACCATCTGATTAGGATATTTTCGGTTTAGTTTGATAACACGGAAAATTGCTTTATAAGAACTCGGGACCATTGCAAAAAGGATAATGACCATGGTTTTCATTACTATGGTTTCGCAAAGGTACCTATACGCACATTGAATAATTTATGTGACTATTGAAATCGCCAAACAGCTTAATTGGGAATCTGTTTCGTGTAAGAAGAAAAACAGATTACTCAATTCTATTCTTGAGTCTAATTGAATCTCTGATTTGTTTTCTGTTAAATACAATCTCAATTATCACAAAAGCAAGATTATGTTAGAATGCAAGATAAACTCAAATTGCCAGTCTATCTAGATTACAATGCCACTACCCCAGTAGATGAGCAAGTATTTGCCAAAATGACTCCATATTTCACTACAATATTTGGCAATGCCGCCAGCAGGGACCATCGCTTTGGCTGGGATGCACAAGAATCTGTGGAAGATGCCCGTGATGAGATCGCCAGTTTGATTAATGCTATCGGAATGGAGATTATATTTACCAGCGGGGCTACTGAAAGCGTCAATCTGGCTATAAAAGGGGTAGTTGAGAAGTATAAAAGCAAAGGGAGTCATATAATCACCTCAATAATAGAACACCGTGCTGTGCTGGATACCTGTAAAAGGTTGGAACAGCAAGGTTTCAAAGTGACTTATCTCCCTGTTGATCATGAAGGAAACATTGATCTGCAACAACTGGAAGATATTATTACAAGTGAAACAATCCTGATCTCGATAATGTATGCCAATAATGAGATCGGCACTATATATCCAGTGAGTGAGATCGGTGAGATAGCGCATAAACATGGCGCTATTTTCTTCACCGATGCCACACAGGCAGTCGGTAAGATACCAGTTGATGTTCAAAGTGATCAGATTGATCTTGCGGCATTTAGCGCACACAAAATCTATGGTCCAAAAGGTATGGGAGCATTATTTATTCGGAATAAGAATCCCAAAGTTGAGATTGTCCCACAAATGGATGGTGGAGGACATGAAAGGGGATTGAGAAGCGGGACTTTAAATGTCAGTGGTATAGTTGGTTTTGGTGAAGCATGTCGTATAGCAAAAGCGGAAATGCAGAAAGATATGGAACGATTATCGGGATTAAGAGAGAAGCTAGAGAATTCGATCCTGCCCATTCTCCCCGAAGTCTACGTTAATGGCAATCGAAAAAACAGACTTCCACACGTGACCAATATGTCTTTCAAGTACATAGAAAGCAAAGACCTTATGAGGGCTATGCCAGACATTGCCGTATCGTCAAGTTCAGCCTGCACAAGCGCTTCTGAGGACCCAAGTTATGTTCTAAAGGCATTAGGAATTCCTTATGAGCTGATACATTCCGCAATCCGCTTTAGCTTAGGTCGTTTTACCACAGAGGTGGATATTGATTATACCATTGATACAGTCGTAAAATCGGTCAAACGTTTGAGGGAAATACAAACTTTCTGATTTTACTATTATTTGATCGTCATTCTATGTAATTCCTGTTTATAATTCACAATCAGAGTAAAGTTATCTGAATCAGGAATTTAACCACTGATATACACAGATTAATTTCAAGATTAGAAGATTGTGCATTAGAGGTTATAATCTTTCAATCTTCCAATTCCTTTCATCCGTGTTAATCCGTGGCTAATTAAAAAAGCGATATATGGAAACCCAAGAACCAAGATCAGGGATGCGAGAAGCTTTACATGCCACAACGGATACGATCAATTTCCGTATAAAAAAATTCAAAATACTTGTCATAAGCGTTTCGGTTATCACATTGGGTTCTTTGATCTGGGCAATAGTGTGGATGTCATGGTTCCCGCTTTTAGTATTAATTCTTAATATACCAATCTGCGGCGCCTTCTTTATCAGTGAAACACTAATTCTCAATCGCTGGCAAAGTCAAATTCTTGAATTATGGATAAGTGATCTCCTAAATTTAGGCGTATATTATGATGCAATGGCAAAAGTACGCATATTTCCACAGAATACACTGCATAGTATGTTAGCGACTCTTCCCGAAAGCAATCAGGAATATAACCCTCCCACAAATATCAAAAAATCTCTTGCAATGACTTTACAGACCATCAACTACTGCCAGACTGATCGTATAGTTTTTAATATATTAGCAATTATTTTTGGTTTAGCGTCTTTGATCTGTGCTTTGATTATACATTCATTGATACCATTATCGGGCTTATTACTAATACCTGTTACTTTTGGCGCAGTTAGGATTATATTTTCTGTAAGACTAAGAAAATGGAAAAGGAATATTGACAATATAAATCAACAGCAGAAAATGAATATAACAATGTTCTCTGAGATTGCTGATAAGCTTGATTGGGGAGTTATTCAGAAAAAGAAAGATAAGTTGCTATTCACCCTCGTTTAGATGTCTTCTGAATCCAAAACCGAGTTTCGTATACTTTTGCTTCAATTCACGGATTTCTTCGATACTCCACTCACGTCCATGACCAACACCTCTGCACCAGAATGTTCCTTCATCAGTCACAAAAGCTGGATTCCATTCTGCATTTTCCATGTTAAAATGGTTCCAAGGAAATACGTTGCACAAATCAGTCCTGCATGAGCTATATATAGCACAGAAACTACCGAAATGAAATATACAACCGTTTCTTGGATCATGAAGATTATTTGTCTTAAATGCAAGTATGTAAGCATCCAGATTGGGATCATAGATTTCCTGCAAATAGCGTATAGCAAAAGACCATTCTGATATGCGAAGGTATTTAGCAAGTTCTTTTATATTTTCTTCACTTGGCTGGATCTGACCTTTATGAGAACAGCATATACCGCAATTCTGACATTCAAATCTACGCTCTTTTAATGCTTTTGTTTTATCTTCTGTCATTATATTTTCTCTATATGTTTGGGTTAAGAATACGAGTTTTTCACTTATAGAAACAAAAAGAAAATAACCACGGAGACACGGAATTTGATCAGTTTCAAACTGAGTTTGATCAATGGCACGGAGAGAACTTAGAAAGTATGAAGGATGAAACTGATCCCCGACTCAGCAGAGCTGAGACTGTAATACTCGTTTCTTCTTTTTCATCCATCATCCTTCCGTCTTCATCTTTTTTCTCTGTGTCTCCGTGCCTCTGTGGTTTTTTATATGTAACTGAAAAAGTAGTATAACAAAAGTGATCTTATGTTTCAAGGATTTTCTGTGTAAAGCAATTCTTTGTTGCGAAAGTATGCTTAATGATGTATCATTAGATTAAAATTCAGTGTTATTGAAATATAAGTCATTATTGAACTGCAATATTTTTATTATGAAATATAGATAATATTTGGGAGGCTTTAAGCGAAAATGATCATCAATTCAAACAGACTCAAAAGACTACCGCCATATTTACTTGGCAGACTAAAGCAGATGACCCTTGAAAGAAGACAACAAGGCATTGACGTTATTGATTTAGGTATGGGTAATCCTGACCGACCAACCCCTGAACATATTACACAAAAGATGTGTGAGGCAGTCTACGATTCCAAAAATCATAGATATTCAGCTTCAAGAGGAATATATAATCTCCGCCGGGAAGTTGCATGGTATTATGATAGGCGTTTTAATGTACAACTCAATCCTGAGAATGAAGTAATAACAGTAATAGGAACAAAAGAGGGACTTTCACACCTTGCGCTGGCTTTGATTGACGAAGGTGATATTGCGCTCGTTCCCAATCCAACTTATCCAATACACATATACAGCATCATAATTGCTGGCGGGAACGTTATGAGTATACCCATGTATAACGTAAACGAATTCCTTCCCAGTCTCTCTGAAATAACGAAGGAATTATGGCCACGACCAAAAGTACTTATTATCAGTTTCCCACACAATCCAACAACTGCAACAGTTGATCTTGGATTTTTTGAAGATGTTGTCAAATTTGCGAAGAAAAATGACATGATAGTCGTTCATGATCTGGCTTATCTTGATATAGTATTTGATGGTTATGAAGCACCTAGTTTTATGCAGGCTGAAGGAGCAAAAGACGTAGGTATTGAGTTTATATCGCTGTCAAAATCCTACAATATGGCGGGCTGGAGATGTGGATTTGCTGTTGGAAATAAAGATATTATAGATGCACTTGCAAAGATTAAGGGTTACTATGATTATGGAGTCTTTGCGCCGATTCAGATAGCTTCCATACTTGCACTTAGAGAATCTGATGAACATGCAAAAGAAAATGCTATGACTTACCAAAAGAGAAGGGACGTCCTCATTGATGGGCTTAACAAGATGGACTGGAAGGTTGAGACTCCCAAAGGTACAATGTTTGTATGGGCGCCGATACCAGAGAAATACGCTAATATGGGGTCTATGGATTTTGCATTAAAATTGTTAGAAGAAGCAGAAGTTTGCGTATCACCTGGTATCGGTTTTGGTGATAAAGGTGAGGGATTTATCCGACTTGCTCTCGTAGAAAACGAACTCAGGATCAAACAGGCAGTCAGGCAGATTCGCAAAGCCCTCATGACGGAGGAATCATTAAAATTATCTTAAACAGATAAGGATCCATAATTAAATAACTTCCCTATTTTGAGATATAACTCATTTAATCAAATCCCCCCTTCCCCCCTTTAGCTAAAGGGGGAATTAGCCTAAACTCGGTTCGGGGGGGTCCTATAAAGAAAAAATGATCTTTAGTTAATCCCCGTATCTTTCTCTGAGCATTGGTGATAATCTTAGCGATAATTGTGGTCTTTCAAAAATATCAACCCATTCTTGCGTTAATACTGCTAATTCTTTATCTGGAGGGGGAACTATGCCTGTATGACATGCCGAACCGATCTGCTCGGAGGCCATTTTCCTGTAAGTAGAAAGCGTTCGGTCACCAAATCTAGCAAACTCGAAGAAATCCTCACTAAGAAATACGACAACAGGTACTCTATTGCCACCAAGTATTTTCAGGCGTTCCGAAAGGTCAGGGTTTGTATCCCGATCCACAAATTTCAGATCGATCACATCAGCTACTTCTGCAATACGTTGCATGATCGGACATTGTCTTACACAATCACCGCAAAATGCACCTGTCATACATAATACATTCATCTTTCTTGTGAATCCATTAAGCAGTTTCTTCTGATCATCAGTTAGGATCACCCGATCATAAACTGCCTGCCATCGGGATTGCTCATGTTCCTTGCTTGATTCCATGAAAGATTTATAATCCAATCCTTGCTCAAATTTTGATTTGAAAAAGTCTTGATTTAGATCCCAATACTTACTACTTTTATCCATTATTTATTCCTCCGTACAGCATAAACTACAAGTTACAGAAAACGATATGTAATCGTTAAAAATGGTTTTTTCTCTGATTAATATATTATAACGGAAATCACCAATATTGGAAACAAAAAAATAAGTTTAGCTTTTCCTCAATTAATGTTATTAACTAAATTTTACTCTTGCAGGATTGTGTGAATTATGGCAAAATACTTATTAGAATTTATGAACTGATTACTTTGTATTAAGTGTGACAAGATTATAACACCGTTTTTTTAATCGGGTTTTGGATATAAGGTTATGACGTACTATCTTGGGTTTTTATTGGTGTTAATGCTATTTGGTAAGGAGGGTGATATGGTACAAGATAATTGGACAAAGGTTTTTGTTCCAAAAGATGGTCGCACAGAAATCAGGCATCTTGATCTGGTTTATACATTTCCAAGCTATCCGACTAGGACAAGTTGGGAATGTCGTGCAGAGCATCTGCGAAAAAGAATTCTGACAAGCACCGGATTGTGGCCCATGCCCGATAAATTTCCTATGAATCCAAAAGTCACAGGTAAGATCGAGGGTGACGATTATATCATAGAAAATGTATATTTTGAAAGTATACCCGGGTTCTTTGTTACTGGCAATCTCTATCGTCCAAAAGGAAAACAGGGTCCCTTCCCTGCAATAGCTAATCCTCATGGGCATTGGACTAACGGAAGGCTTGAGAATCAAATACTTGGTTCTATTCCCGGCAGGTGTATTAATTTTGCACGTCAAGGATTCATTTCTTTTGCTTATGACATGATCGGCTACAACGATAGCAAACTACGATTTCCACATACTTTTGGCGGTGAACCGAAAGATTATCTTTGGGGAATAAGCCTGATGGGACTTCAATTGTGGAACAGCATAAGGGTTATTGATTATCTTCAATCATTACCAGATGTTGATCCTGATCGCATAGCATGTACTGGCGCTTCTGGTGGCGGTACACAGACATTTATGCTCATGTCCATTGACAAGCGTGTTAAGGTTTCATCACCTAACGTCATGATTTCGGCATATATGCAAGGTGGTTGTCTTTGCGAGAATGCCCCGAACTTACGTGTTGATTGCTTCAACGTAGAGATCGGTGCCATGATGGCGCCAAGACCTATGATCATGCTATCATGCACAGGCGATTGGACACAGCATACTCCAGAGGTTGAGTATCCAGCGATACAGAGCATATATCGCATGTATGATGCAACTGACAAAATCGCAAGCGTTCAGGTAGATGCGCAGCATAATTATAATCAAGAAAGCAGAGAAGCTGTCTATGGATGGTTTAACAAGTGGCTACTTGGTGTTGGTGACGGAAGCAGTATAAAAGAAACTCCTTTTGAAGTTCCTCCACCCGAACAAATGCTCGTATTCCCCGATGGAAAACTTCCAGATAATGCTATAACAAGTGAGCAGTTAGCACCCAATCTAATCGGATATTTTAAGTCGCAGATTATGTCTCTGAAACCGAAGGATGCAACATCATTTCAGGCTTATCGTGACATTATGGGCGTTGCATATCAATATGCTCTGAGTGTAAAACAGCCAGAAGCATGTGATATTAAAGTTGAGAAAGTTAGCGAAGAACAAAAGGAAACTTATCGCCTAGAACGTCTTATATTGGGTCAAAAACAGGTTGATGAGCAGATACCTGCATTGCTATTTGTTCCAGAGCATCCCAAAAGTGCTGTTCTTGTCATTCATCCCGAAGGCAAATCTGCGCTGGCAGATGGTGATAAACCAAGCGCACTTGTGTCAGGGCTTCTTGCAAAAGGCTATATTGTGCTTGGAATAGATACGTTCAAGACCGGCGAAACTTTTCTTCTAAAACGAGATGAAAGTGTTAATCACTTCTATACTTATAACTTGAGCGATACTGCATTGAGAATACAGGATATTCTTACAGGAATAGCTTATCTTCAGACATATACATATACTGTTGATCTTATCGGTATGGAAAGGGCTGGAATATGGTGTCTGCTGGCAAGAGGATTAGCAAGCAATGTAAACCGAACAGTCATTGATGCCGATCAATTCGATTGCGATAATGATGATGTATGGGTGAAAGATTTATTCATTCCGCACATACGAAAAGCAGGAGATTTTTATACGTCAGCAATACTGACAGTACCAGAAAAGCTATTCATTCATAACGCATCTGCCAATTTCCCGATAAATTGGTTCAAAGATGCTTACAGAGTTGCAGGTTGCCCTTGGGCGTTGAGTATCCATAATGAAATGATGATGACAGAAAAGATTTTGGCGTTGTTTTAAGAGATTAAAATGGAGGTTGATCGAAATGTTTAAGACAAAACATCTTGCGTTTGTAATTGTTCTTTTGATCGCTATTACATTTGCCGTTGAGGTAATGGCACAACAATTTGTACAGGATGGGCTAATTAGTTTTTGGACGTTTGATGACAAAAGTGTTTCAGGCAAAACAATAAAGGATTTGATAGGAAAGAATGATGGTACTATGATGGGAAATACCAAGATCAGCGAAGGCAAAATTGGTCAGGCACTAGAACTTGACGGTTCGGGAGCTTTTGTGAACATATCACAGCCTGTAGATGTTCCAAAAGGCAATGATAATTATGCCATTGAAGCATGGTTTTATGCAAATGAAATGAAAGTCGAGGGTATTATGGGTTGGGGAACCTGGGGTACTAGCAATCAGGTTAATGCCTTGCGACTCGGTACGGATGTAAATGGATTTCGACACTACTGGTGGGGTGCTGATCTGGATAAAGCAACCGGCGATATAAGCAAAGCATGGCATCATGTCGTTGCCCAATATGATGGCAAAACCAGAAGCATTTGGTTTGATGGTAAAATGATAAATTCCGATACTCCGGCAGGGCATAATGCTCTAGTCGCTGACGTCAATATAGGTGTAACAAACAATCGGTCGGAGTTCTGGAACGGTAAACTTGATGAAATGCGGCTTTATAATCGTGGACTTACTGAAGAGGAAATTCAGAAAAATTACCAAGCTGAATCAAACGTCATGGCAGTTAAGTCTGCGGAAAAACTCGGAATCTGTTGGGGAATGATAAAGACAAGGTAAAGTCTAACATTAAACCTCAAACTTGCTGTATAAAGACTGAACTTCTCTTACGTGGTTCTCGATACTAAACAATTCTTTTGCTCTTTTTTGTCCTGCATGACCCATAGCTTGTAATTTATTATCTTGAATCACGTAGAGTATGGCTTCAGCTATTGCTTGATGATTTTTGGGTGGTACGAGGATGCCTGTAATTTTGTCTTGAACTATCTCAGGTGCGCCACCTGCCATAGTTGCAATGACAGGCTTCCCAACTGCCATAGCCTCGATAATTACTCTGCCAAACGGTTCAGCCCATGACGCAGATACAAGAATATCAAAAGAAGCCATTACGTCAGGAATATCAGTACGATGCCCGGTAAAAATGACACGATTTTCTATGCTCAGAGATCGTGTCAGTTCCTTCAATTCGTTTACGTAAGATCCATGCTCCGGTGATGTTTTTGGAGAATCATCACCGCCAACTAAAGCAAACCAGACATCCGATCGTTGTTTCATTACCTCTGCACAAGCATGAATGAATTCACGCTGTCCCTTCCATTGGGAACGAGGATTCATTTGCCCAACAATCCCTACCAGATAGCCATTTACCCCGAACTCTTTTTTGAGTGTATCTTTTCCATGAGCAAATAAAGAAACATCCACACCATTATATATTCGCTGAATTTTTTCGGAAGGAATACACGCATCATCAAGAGGTTTTTGCACAGCATCAGATATAGGAATAATCATATCCACTTTATCAAGAGAATATTTCCTTACCTGATCAGTCCTTATAATATCCCGCAGATGACATATCACAGGTATACAGAGTTTTTCACCAAGTTTTTGAGCATAGTTGTTGACCCAGATAGTATTACAGTGTATGAGGTTTATTTTACTCGTTTCAGCATATTTGATAAGACGTTGAAGATATGATGATCTGGATAGAAAAGACTGGAACTTACGCCATGCCAGGAGTGGTATAATCTCTGTATGAATCCCTTGTGCAATAAGTTTTTCAGAAAGCGAACCATTTTCGGGACAGATTACGATTGGTGAATATTTACTTTTATCGAGTCCTCTGACAAGATAATACAAGCTGGTCTCTGCCCCGCCCATTGAACCGCTGGAACTTAAATACAATATATTTTTCATTCGCAGACTAAGATACTAATTGGTTGATTACTACTTGGTGCGCAGTTTTCTTAACAAGAACAATATGCCTATTATTGCTAAAATAAAAATGGCAACATTGAAAAATGCTCTAAAGAACCAACTCAAGATATGAATACCGGCTATCGCTCCGATAGCCGCCAGAACTGCGATAAGTATAAGTATTATTAAATTTTTAAACATGGTGCTATACCGCCGTCATATTTGATAATCAGTGACGAGTAATTGCTGACTAATCACTGATTACTACGTCACTGTTCACTGCTGACTTTAGCCTTTAGGCGTGTAAGTTCTTCATTTATATCTTTGTTTTCCAGATCAGCAAATTTTGATTCGAGTTTATCTTTTTCCATTTCTGCTAGAGCATCAGCATGTGCTTCCGCATCTTTTACTTTATTTTCTATTCTTTCAAGAGCAGAGAAAGCGCCTGATCTGGAGATCCCACTCATAGTCTCATTTATGGTTCTTTGTGCATTTGCACGCTTCTGACGGGCAATAAGAAGGTCCTTTTTGCGTTTAGCGTCATCTAGTTTTGCTGTAAGTTCGCCAAGACCTGTCTTTAGAGACTGTACGCTTTTGGTTTGATCATCCAGTTGTCGTTTATATTCAGTAGCCAATTGCTCACAGATTCGCTTTCGTTTCAAAGCCTCTTTTGCCAAATAGTCGTTCTGTTCCTTTATGGCTGATACTGCTCGTTTTTCCCATACATCAACCATAGTGGTATTCTCAAGGTACTGAGCCTCAATTTTCTTCTGTTCTCTGATAGCCCCTGCGACCTGTAATTTGGCTTCCCTAAGGTCCTGCTGCATATCTGCTATAAGCTGTTGCAGAATCTTTTCAGGGTCTTCAGCATGATCCAGAAGATCGTTTATATTTGACCTTATTATCCTGCTTATTCTTTCAAGGACCCCCATAGTAGTTTCCTCCATAATATATATTGCAGCGGGGTCAAAAGTAAGCAATCACTTAAAATTCATCTCCGATTTCGGCAAGGATACCCCAAACCAAAGGCACTGGGAGGAGTTGCCTTCTCCTCTCTAATGTTAAAAGTAGGCGGTAGTTTTGACGCAAGCTAAAATAAAACTTGCCCTGAAACTACCAAAACAGGTTAGCAGTCTTCGCCAATGTTATAGGACAGTTTGTGTTTAGACAGCACCGTTCCTTGCCCTCAGAACTTTTAACCATCTACCGCAGAGTTTGGAACTAGACTGAATATCTCGAAGTGCCTATATATTTGCCCCTAACGTAGTCGTTTACGACTTAGGCTAGTCAACAAAGGCTTGTGTCTAAGTTTCACCACAAGCCCCCGCATTTATGCGTGGGGTTATTAACTACGAAGGTTGTAGCTTTCTATGATCACGAGTCCACTTCATTGCTTCAACGAATTAAACAAGCCATTAGACTTTGTCGCCAAAATCTTCTGGCTTCAGGGTATCCAGAATCATTTTCAACTGATCTTCAGGGTTTGTATCCACCGTGCCCTGACTGATACTCGACTCATTCATCACTTTTTCGGACACATAGATAGGAGCCTTAGCACGAATTCCCAAAGCGATAGCATCACTTGGTCGTGAGTCTATTTTTATTACACTGCCATCACTTAATCGTAGGTTGATCTCCGAGTAAAACGTATCGTCTTTAAGGTCAGAGACCAATATGGATACTATCTCTGCTCCCAGACTATCAATAACTGTCTTTAGTAGATCATGAGTCATGGGTCTGATTTTTTCGTGATTCTCAATCTCAGTAACAATCGCAATTGCCTCAAATATGCCTATCCATATCGGCAGAAAGCGTCTGGACTTGCCCTCTTTTTCTTTAAGGATGACAATGGGAGCCCTTGCTTCTGGATCGAGCCTTACCATCGCAATTTCTACCTCGATCATTTGAGTTCTCCTTGTATTATTGGCTCTACCACAGAGTTAAAATTTCAGTTCTTTTGAAACATCTTTACTTAATAATGTATCATAAAGGAACTGCTAGATCAACCTTTATTTTGTTTTCTGTGATAGAGTTTGCTTTATATCGCCAGAGCTACCATAATATTTCGGCAAGGGGACATCCGCATTTATGCGGGTGGTGAATTGCCTTTCCTTTTTAATGTTAAAAATAAGAGGTAGTTTTTATATAAGTGACTCGCAAGTACTTATCTGGAACTACCAAAACCAGTTAGAGGCGCACTCGCCAATGTTATCGGGTGGTTTGTATGTGAGCAACACCGTCCCTACCTCTCAGGACTTTTAATCGCTTACCGTAGTGTTCAGGACTTGCGGAATATCCTGAAGTACCTATAAAGCTTTCGCTATTCACCCGTAACGTAGTCAATTAAGACTTAGGCTAGTCAACAATGGTTGCGTCTAAGTTTCAACGCAAGCCCCCGCATTTATGCGGGAGGTTATTGACCTTTTCTTTTGTCGCCTTTAATTCAGCCTCGATCTGATATTTTCTCTCAAGCTTTTTGAACTCTACGTCAACGTTGTCTTTTTCGAGTTCGGCGAGTGCGGCGGCTTGATCTTCGAGCGACCTTACCTTTTCCACCATCGAATCATAAGTAGAGAAAACAGTTGAATCAATACCGATCTCGGATACTAAATCTCTGGAACGACTGATCGGAATGTCTTTTTTTATTTCCATAGACCTTCGTATCAATTCACGCTTTTTCTTATAAAGCTCATCTAACTTTTCTATCAGAGTGGGTAAACTCGCTTTTAGTTCCTCTACTGTTTTCTTTTGCTGTTCTAGTTCAGTTTTTGCTCTCTTTTCGTTATCAAGGCTTTTTAGCTTTTGTTCCAGTGCCTTCTTTGCGAGTCCCTCGTCGCCTTGCTTCAAAGCCCAAATAGACCTTTCTTCCCACAGCTTTATTTTTTCAGCGTTTTCTGCAATTTCTCGTTCCAGCGACTTAACCCCGGCGACAGTATTCACTATTGATCTTTTGAATTCCACAATACTTTCTCGCATATCCAATAGAAGTTGATCCATCATTTTTTCTGGATTCTCAGCATCATCAAGCATGGAATTCAGATTTGCTCTCAAGTTCAACTTTACTCTATCCAGTATACCCATTTCATTCACCTCGTTTCTTATAATTTATTACTAAAAATGTATTTATATTCTCAGCGGTTTCTGCTTACATTCGGTATACTGCAAGGAATTTGCCACTTAGTGGGATTTAGCCACAGACATATACAAATTTAATCTCGGCGATGAGAGCGTCAGGCTTGTTGGCAAGACATCAATGAAGGTATTTCATTTATCGTAATGGATATTACTGGATAACATTGCAGTATCCGGGATAGAAAAATCCCAAAGCACAAAACAGACGTCATTGTAATACAACCTTGGGGCATCGGGAAGCAACTCAGTCCATTCCCTTGGTTTACCATCTACAATAGTCCTTGTGGAACCGAAACTCCAGCGATTACCATTGTATCTCCTTGCAAGCATTGTGCGTCCATGCTGATTTACAAAAGCCTCTACCATAGTTCCTTCTGCACTATTGCTAGGTTCCAGAACACGCAGACAGCGATGCACTGCTTCACCAATACGCACCTCATAGACACCTGCGCCATTGGGATTTACATCGGGTGGAGTGGAAATAGGATCCCCATCCATAAAATGCTCATCATCTAAAATTCGCCATTTTTCAACGTCAACTACCTTTATTGGTACGCCCGGATCATAATTCCAATCTGAATTAAAACCATTATCCTTCCACGTAGTAAGCCACGTATTATCACTCTCTATATATTGAAATGCGTAGGTTCTCAAATATCCTCGATCTATTTTGGCATAGTTGATACTTTCGGCAATCAAATTGCCATCTATATCATATTCAAATCCATGTAATTCTAAACATTCAATACCATGAATTTTAGCTTTGCGTATAATCTTACGCTCTCGACGCTCCCAGAATTCAGGTCCCGGGTATTGATAAGCTGTCATGCAAATTCCCTGACCAATCTCAACATTTCCTCCCTGACCAAGTTCTACGTTTGTAAACCAAAACCAGTGATATTCTCTGTGTTCTACCTCAAAAGATGGTTCATCCAGTTTTTTTATTGATATTTCGGGCGGGTGAATCGAATATTTTGACATGGTTCTCTCCTTTTGCTTCTAAAAGCTTTCGTCCATAGGCTGTTGGCAATAAAACTACTTTTTCTGTTTGTTTATCTTTACTGATTTCCCTTGTGATCAGATTCCATAACTCATCTGGCACATCAGGATCAACTAAACGCTTTATCTGTTCTTGAAGGTACGACAACGATTTCCAAGCTAAACGGCAATCAGAGCATTGATCTAAATGTTCTTGAAGTTCCTGTTTCTCAAAACTGGAAATTTCGTTATCCATCCATGCCGATATAAGTTCCCGATAGACATTACACTTCATTGGTTTTTTCCTTCGTTTATATAAGGCTGAAGCGATTCACGCAATAACTGCCTAGCCCGTGATACTCTCATGCGAACAGCTTCAACGCTGATCCCAAGAATTTTACCCGTTTCTGCATAAGTTAAACTCTCTGTGACTGCAAGAATAAAAGTCATCCGCAATGATTCTGGCAGCATAGAGATTGATCGCTCAATGTGCTGTTCTAACTCTTGCATTTCAAGATGAGCGTCTGCTTGTTCCGATTTATCAATCTGACGATAATTAAGTGGTTCATAAGATTTTGACTTACGCATTGCGCTGGTTACAGTGTTAATAGCAATCTGGTATATCCACGTCTCAAGCGAACAATCGCTTCGGAAGTTTGATATACCTTTATAAACTCGTATAAAGACTTCCTGCGTGAGATCAAGTGTTTCCTCTGGATCATGACAATACCTATAGATAAGCCTGTATATCTTCTTATGATAGGCTTCGTATATCTGTCGAAATGCTTCTTGATCTCCGCGCTGGCACGCATAAATAGTTGAAATGTCAATAGTTTGCATCTTGATACTCCTAAATAATCTGAAATATTAGACGCAATAAAGGCGAAAACATAACAAATTAAAGCTATAATAAAAATCTGTTGACTTTTCTGATAATGTTTTGTAGAATCTGAATGTAATGATCATACAATTTTGTTTTAATCATATCATAAGGGATAAAATCATAGATGAAAGTAGACGAATTCATCAGAGAAATAGAAAATACTAGAGGATACGAATACCAGATAGTCCACGTTCAGGATATACCCACTAGAGAAGCTCAATATGGTGAGTTGAGTTCACCATTAGAACCACGCCTGCAAGCAACTCTTAAATCTCAGGGTATCGAGAAATTATATACTCATCAGGTTACGGCGATAGAATCTATCCGTGAGGGAAAAAACATTGTAGTTGTGACGTCAACAGCGAGTGGAAAAACTCTCTGCTACAATATACCCGTATTAGAATCACTGATAAAGGATGAAAACACAAGGGCGTTATATCTATATCCGACAAAGGCACTAGCACAGGATCAACTCAAAAAAATAAAACAGTTCAAAGAGCTTGATGAAGCCTTTGACTTTGATATAGGCACTTATGATGGCGATACTCCTACCAATACACGCAAGAAACTCCGTGACAGTGGACGAATTGTACTCAGCAATCCTGACATGCTTCATGCTAGTATAATACCTAATCATAGCAGATGGAGCAATTTCTTCATGAACCTAAAATTCATCGTGATTGATGAGATTCACAGTTACAGGGGTATATTTGGCTCTAATGTCGCTAATCTTATGAAACGCCTGAATCGTATATGCGCACATTATGGATCGTCACCGCAGTTTATCTGCTGTTCCGCAACGATCAGTAATCCAAAAGAGTTGGCTGAAAGTATAACAGATCGTGAAATGACGCTTGTTAATAATGATGGTTCGCCAAAAGGTCCAAAAAAGTTTGTGCTGTGGAATCCGCCTTATCTTGATGAAGGAAAAACTGAGCGACGAAGCCCCAACTCCGAAGCTACCCGCCTTATGACTGAGTTAATAAAGGATTACGTACAGACAATCACATTTGTCCAGACTCGTGTTCTTGCTGAACTAATATATCGCTATTGTCAGGAAAAACTGCAAAACACCAGATTTGCGACTAAAATTAAAGCATATCGTAGTGGATACCTGCCTGAAGATCGCAGAGAGATTGAACGTCAACTATTCTCAGGTGAATTGCTTGGCGTTATAAGCACGAGTGCGCTGGAACTTGGAATTGACATAGGCGGACTTGACGCCTGCATAATAGTCGGGTATCCGGGGACGATCTCAAGTACGTGGCAACGTGCCGGCAGAGCCGGGAGAAGTAAAGACGAGTCACTCGTAATACTCATTGGGCATAATAACCCGATTGATCAATATTTGATGAAGCATACTGAATACTTTTTCTCACAGTCGGTTGAGAACGTAGTCATAAGCGTTGATAATCCGCACATAATGGTTGGTCATCTGCGCTGCGCAGTACATGAACTCCCTATGACTATTCAAGATGAGCAAATATTCGGTGAGGAAGCGCCTGCTATACTTGATTTACTTCAAGAAGATCAGCAGATGAAATTCGTTGGCGATAAGTGGTACTGGACTGGTAAGGGCTATCCTGCTTCGGATTTTGGTCTCAGGAGTATGTCACAAAGTAACTACGAAATTATTGATTTTACTGATGGAGAGAAAGGAAAGACTATCGGGATGTTAGACGAGTTCAGCGCATTTATGCTTGTTCACGATCAAGCGATATATATGCAGGAAGCAGAGACTTACTTTGTTGAACAGCTTGACCTGACCCACAAAGTTGCAAGAGTCAAAAAGGTGAATTATGATTATTATACTCAATCTGTGACGGAACAAAAAATAAGAGTGGATGAGACTGAAAAAGAAAAGTTAGTATTCCAGAGCAAAACACGCTTTGGTCAGGTGACAGTCACGTCCATTACAATAATGTTTCGTAAGATAAAGCTGGATAGCTCAGACAGTATCGGCTTTGGCAATCTCAATCTGCCACCGCAGGAGCTTGAGACAAGCGCATTCTGGGTAGTTCCACCATCACAAGCCCTCGCACACGTCAAGGAATATAACAGGGTTGCAAGCGAGGGGCTGATGGGTATAGGCAATGCCCTTGCAGGAGTGATACCGCTTTACGTCATTTGTGACTACATGGACATCGGACCTGTGGTTGACTCATCTAATACCGGTATTCCGACTATATTTATATATGACAAGTACCCCGGCGGACTTGGGTTTGCAGAAAAAAGCTACGAGTTGCTGGATCAGATATTAGAAAGCTGTTGGGAATTGATCAGCAGTTGCCCTTGTGAAAGTGGTTGTCCATCCTGTGTTGGATCAGTAACAAGGTCGTGGTCATATTACGATGCTGACACAGAAAAGGAACGTATCCCCGACAAAGTGGCGGCGTTGATCCTTCTTCACGATATGCTAGGAAAAGAACCGTACGTACCTAAACAATTGGCTATCGCTCATCAGGGAACAGTATCAATCTCTGAAGAAAATCCACCAATGAACAAAACTACTGTAAGGGAAATAAAGCCTTTGCCAGAGAATGTCGAAGCAAAGATTCGCAAGCGTATCCAGTCGCTTAAAAGGAACAAAAAATGAGGGATTACGATCAGCTAAGGAAACAGATGGTTGAAAATCAAATAGTAACTCGTGGCGTCAGCGACGAGAAAGTGCTTTCTGCTATGCTTAAAGTGCCAAGACACGTTTTTGTGGGTGAAAGTCTTAGACATGAGGCATATAACGACTACCCGCTTTCCATAGGCGAGGAACAGACTATATCACAGCCTTACATGGTCGCAATGATGACAGAGCTTATGTATCTTAAAGGTAATGAAAAGGTGCTTGAAATTGGCACAGGATCGGGCTATCAGACTGCCATACTTGCTGAACTTGCTGGAGAGGTTTACACTGTTGAGATAATTGATGGTCTTTCAATAATAGCGAAAAGATTGCTTGATGATCTTGGTTATAATAACGTAAAATTCAAAATCGGAGACGGATATTCTGGCTGGGCAGAACATGCACCTTATGATGCAATTATAGTCACCTGCGGACCAAGTAATGTCCCAGAACCTTTAGTTGATCAACTAGCAGAAGGCGGAAAATTAGTTATCCCGGTTGGAGTAAGATACCAGACATTGACGATATTGGAGAAAGTCGGCGGAGAATTGAAAAAGACCGAATCCATAGATTGCAGGTTCGTCCCGATGACGAGGAAATTCAGTCGTTTTAAGTGAGGTAAATATGGTTAGTGAAGAGATACTTAAAGAAGTTACCAGAAGATTAGTGGAAGGCTTCCATCCTGACAAGATCATACTTTTTGGCTCTCAGGCACGAGGGACCGCTGATGATCGCAGTGATGTAGATATACTTGTTATATGTCCTGTCAGTGATAATCGTCTAAAGTTAATTTTAGATATGTATAATGCTCTTGAGGGAGTAAGATTGGCAACAGATATAATTATTCTAACCCCAAAAGAATTTGATCTTGATCGTCAGATCCCGGGAACGATCGCAAGACCCGCATGGTTGGAGGGAAAAACATTATATGAGCGAAATTGATGATAGAATTAAACAAAATGTTAGAGAGTGGGTTTCCTTTGCTGATGGCGATCTTGAGTTTGCTCATCACGGATTAAATCTAGCAACTGGAAAAACATATAGAATAGTGGCTTACCATGCACAACAATCCGTAGAGAAGTATCTAAAGTCGTATCTAGTTTATCGAAGAATTGATTTTCCCTATACTCATAATATCACACAAATTCTGGCTTTGTGCGGGGAAACAGCGAAATGGACAAAAGAGATTGAGGATGCGAAAAGTCTTACACCTTACGTCAGCACTTTACGATACCCTGGTATAGATATAAAAGCAACAAGGGAAGAAGCAATACGTGCAGTCGAAATTGCTGACCATGTGCGTGAAGTAGTAAAAAGCGCATTAATTGCAGAAGGTGTAGAGCTAGAATGAAAAAAAATGATTTAATAACAAAAAATATTCTGATTACAGGCAATCCCGGTGTTGGAAAGACAACTTTGATACAAAACATTGTTTCAAAGTTCAATATTTCAGCAGGCGGGTTTTATACATCCGAAGTGCAAGATGAAGAAGGTAAAAGATGGGGATTCAAAATCACATCACTCGATGGTAATGAAAGCATAATGGCGTCTGTTGAGGTCGTGAGTAAATACAGGATTAGTAGGTACGGAATTGATATTGCATCTATAGAACGTATTGGTGTGACAGCCATTAAGGAAGCCATTAAAAACAACGATTTTATAGTCATTGACGAGATTGGTCGCATGGAGTTGTTCTCAAAGAAATTTCAGGAAGTAACAATGGAAGCTCTCGATTCACCTAAAATTGTGTTTGGAACAATCACAGCGAAAGATATAACATTCACAAGGAAAATCAAGGAACGGCAGGACACAAAGATAATAACTCTGACAAGAGAGAATTTTAATGAGATAGAAACGTATATAGAAAGATTGATTTCCAGAAAAGCACATTTGGGGATAGATTAAGATATGCGAAAAGACCCAATTGGTGAAAAATTTGTAAGTCACGTCTGGGATGGCGGGCATTTTATTAAAACTAATCTCAGAGCAAAAGATGGTCGAGTATTGGAAATCCTGCACCCCGGCGAATTGAATACTGATGCTGGCGCTGATTTCCGTAATGCAAGGATTAAAATTGACGGAGAGATATTTATCGGTGGCGTGGAAATTCACGTAAAAAACTCTGATTGGCGTATTCATCATCATGATAGAAATCCAAGATATAATAGCACAATACTTCACGTAGCCTTTTGGGACGGTGGAATCAGCCTTCTCACAAAAAAGCAAAACGGCGAATATATTCCAACACTTATATTGTGCGACTATATTGATAGATCAATAGGCAGGATGCGGAGAATTATAGAGAACGAGGAAAATCCATGTCCTCACTCGGTTACGATTTCTTCGATTAATCCCGAATTACTACGTGAAATACTTAATCAGACAGGAACAGAAAGGCTAATCGCCAAGTCAAAGAAATTTGATGAGCAGATAGGAATTAAAGGCGTAGATCAGACCCTATACGAAGGCATAATGGATGCTCTTGGATACTCAAAGAACAGAGAGCAATTTCGTCAACTGGCAGAGAAAGTCCCTGTCGAATTAATAATCGGTCAAACACCAGAAACGATACAAGCGGTACTTTTCGGTGTTGCAGGACTTCTGCCATCAGAAAAAAAGCTCAATAAAGAGACAAAGCAATACCTAAAAATAATTATCCCGCTTTGTGAGAGATTTGCAACTCAGTTTTGTAATGTACCTATGTCTGCTGATGATTGGGTCTTTTTCAGACTTAGAGCAGACAATTTTCCAACGAGAAGAATATCCGGTATAAGCTACGTGCTTGCAAGTTGTGATGGTTCATCAGGGGATACGCCATTACTGACAAAGTTTCTCAATCCTTTTGCTGAAACAGGTAAAACGTCATCTAAATTACGAAAAATACTGATGCCTGAAGCTATTGGATATTGGGCAACGCATTACTCTTTTGGAGACAAAAAGCACAAACAGAGCAAATTCCTGATCGGAAAGAACAGGGCAGATGATATAATTATCAATGTTATTTTACCAATGCTTTTGGCTTGTTCTCAGGAATCGAAATTGCGTGAATCCGTTATCGAATTATATACTGGACATACTGCATTGCAGGATAACAGGATCACAAGATTCTTCTCCGAAAGGGTTTTTCGCAGTATAGAAATTTATCGCTCAACAGCAAATTCTGCTTCACGTCAGCAAGGGCTTATACATATCTACAAATGGTTTTGTGAAGTTCAGAATTGCGATAAATGCCCATTTAAGCAGTTTCCAGTTTTAAGTTTTTAGGAATAGAACGCGGATGACGCGGATTAAACGGATTTTCGCGGATTTTTCTTTATTTATTTCGATCCGCGCAAATTCGCCTGATCCGTTTTTATCCGCGTTCTATTTCCCAAAGTTTAAAAAGGTTTCTTAAAGTCGCTTAAAATGTTCTGTATTTTACTGGCGTCAATATTGGTGTGCGTTGATTGGTCAGAAAGCATAAGGAAATATAGTATCCTCAATATATTTATCTGCCTTGTGTTTTTTGCATTACATAATTTAGTGGAGAGACGGGTGCTTATGATGCAAACAATAAAATATCAAGCTATTTTAGAAGCTGTTGAAAACTTTGTGAAAAATGCTCTGAACGTACAGGTTACAGACGAATCAAATCCCGATTACGGTGGTTTCCGATGCCCTGATCATCTCGTGTGTGAACCATTAAGTGCTGTAAATACTTTCACTACGATGATGATATTGTTCTTTAGCCAGAATTCTCAATATTATCGCTCCCCGATCCTGTTACAAAGAATGAAGACGGCACTTCAATTTGTCATCAGATCGCAAAATAGCGATGGAACAATGAACGTGTATTTTTCTGGTGAGATGAAAACAACGTCAAACTTAGCGTGTGTAATGAATACACTTATAAAAGCTTATAGGTTACTATTTAGAGATAACATCAATGGGGACTTGTTGCATACGCTAGAATCGTTCCTTAGAAAATGCGCAGAGATACTCAAATCTATTTCTCCATCTAATTCTACTCAGAGTTTGGTAATCCAATCAGTTTTATTTGACTTTGACAAGCTTTTCATTGATCATCTGGCAGTTGACAAAGCAAATAGCTATCTTACTGATAGCGTTAATATCAATCATGATGGTATGTACAGCGATAGAAGCCTTAATTACAGCATGTTATCAAATGTGATGTTGCTCAATATTGCCAAAAAGACGAATAGACCATACATGATTGACTATGTAAGACGGAATCTCCATTTTATACTGTATAATCTTCGCTCAAATGGTGAACTTTCTGCCGATTGTTTTCCGGGTAATGAGCCAGAGATAGTTTCCATTTCAGGATATTTTGTATGGAAAGAAATGTCCATATTAGACCATAATGGTTATTATGCTACTGTCGGGGATATGGTGCTTGATGCTTTTTTGAATAGTATAAAGGATGGTTATGCACACCATCATACAGATCATCCCGATATGGTCCATTATTGCAGGGATTACTCCAGATTTTTCTTTACTTCCAATATCGGGGAGTTTTTGCACGTAGAGGATGAGTTGAATAACGATAGCATAAATAGGCTTCCTCTGCCGTGTCATTACGAGAAAGCTTTTTCAGCATCCAACATTGTTCGTGTCAAAAAAAGCAAGATGAATGCTACAATCATGGGAAATAGCAATAGTATATTCTCATTGGAAAATGGTCAGATGGTGATTGATTACTTCAGGATAAGGTATAGATATAACGGTTATCATGATTTTGTCCCGAAAAAGCTAGAGACAACCGCCAACTCCTATATACTAAGGGACTGGTTTTTTCACTCACAATCTGAACAGGGTTTTATTGATCCATCACAGGCAGACCTGACTATATTATCAGAGTTCGCTTACAAGAATGACCATTTCGTTATAGATGTTTCAGCCACTGGTGAAAAGGGAGTGCCATTTTTATTGGAATTCGGCATTAGAAGAAATGGGAATTTTTTTGTTAATGGTATAGAATATGACAAGTTTGATGCTAACCTGATCTCTATTGACGAAGGTGAAACCACAATAAAGACAGGAGATGATTTCATAACGATTCGTGGTGGAAAGATTCAGCATAGGATTTATCTTCGTGAGGATGTATGGACAAAGAATATGCAAACGGTCAGCTTTATGATAACACCGATTACGCCGTTTTCTAATACAATTCAGATATTCTGGAGATAATTTGTAGGATTGGTAGCGCTACAGGGAATCGAACCCTGGTTTGATGGCTGAGAACCACCCGTCCTGACCCCTAGACGATAGCGCCACAAAAAAAGATTGGCTGCCGGGGAAGGAGTCGAACCCTCAACAACATGATCCAGAGTCATGCGTCCTACCATTAGACGACCCGGCAGAATTGAAATGGAATAACTCCCGATTGCATATCCAATTATATCCAAAAAATTACGTCTTGTCAAGGTGTAATTCTTTGCTTTTCATCAAAAGGTTGCTGTTGATTTGTGTTTGATTTTGGTGTAAAATACTCATGTTAAATCTATTTTTCATCGCTTTCATTATTTCCAACGTTTCAAGGAGGATTGCTATGAACAAGAAATCCAGTTCCATTCACCGAGGCGTATTGAGTGTCTTTGAGGATGCAAAGTTCATATTTGTTGAAGGCGAGACTTTCAGATATGGTTTTTCTAAAAAAACAGGACTTATCAACAGTCTTAAAGTCCTTGAAAATGACTTTCTTGAAGGAACTGGTTCTGAGATACCTGACATATACGTTTCAGATACCAAATTACTTGAAGAATCCATTTATGCGGCAAGATACGAAAATGAAGCCGAATGTGATATTCTATCCGCAAATCCTCACGAAGTTCATATAAGGACACATGGAATTTATCGTAATCTTTTGGGTAAGGCTTTTTCGGCTAGATACAGGATAACTTATGAGATCGAAAGTGATGGCACTATATTCGTAATAGTAGATAATAAAACTACCGATTCCTGTATAATTAGTTGGCTTTGCACATCCAGAGGCTTATTGAATCCTTCTCTTTGCAACAATTATTCGCATATTGCAGATCAAAGCACAACCGAGACAACAGGAAATTATATTTTCAAAAATATACCATCACAAAAATCGGATGATACAATTTTATTTGATGGGCAACTCATACCTTGGTGCTGGTTTGGAAATGATACATCTGGAGTCGAAATTTCTGTGTGGGATATTGGGTATCAAAGATATGGTACGAATTTTCTTTCAGATAAGAAAGATGAAAAATCTTTTGAAGCCGGTATAAATATGTCTGCTATTGCTAGAACAGATGGCGTAATGTGGGAGATCACATCTTTCAAAGATAACCCTATGAGAGTTAGTTCTGGGTGGGAGCATACGAGTTATTTCGCTCTTTCTGTAATGCCTCCAAAGCGCTATGATTCGGCTTTGTCTGATATTCGTGTATATTACAATGATCCACGTCAATATAATGGTACGTATCCATCAGATAAAGATATTGAAGAAATAGCAAACAAAGGTTTTAATCTGGTGATCCTCGCTATTAATGGACCCGGAAAGCTTGTACCTGATGATGAATCCAGAGTTAAGCAAATTATATCGAAGTGTCATGAGTGTGGTATAAAAGTAGTTCCACTTATATCAATGATGGAGATGAGTCGAGAGCTAGACGCTTTTGACGCCCATGCAATCGAATGGCAGGTAGAGCCAATGAGCAACAATGAGAACTCAACTGCAATTATGTGTCCAGGCGCTGAAGGATGGCGAGAATATTGGCAAGAACAGCTAGACGTAATCATAGAGAAATATGGCTTCGATGGATTTTATTTTGATCTGCGTCATGATAGGCTTGCATGTCGAAATTCTTTACATGGTTGCCAAAAGAGATATATGAGACCCACGTTCTTATGGGTTCGTGAAATGCTAAGGAGCGCATGGTTAAAGGCAAAATCAAAGAATCCTGATTCACTAATTGTTATGAATACTGATTTGACTCCCATGTCTATGATATGCTCGTGGATTGATGTTAGATACACAGAAAATCCAGCATGAAAAAATGGTTCTTCCGATTAAGGAATATATATTACGAGTTTTTCAGTTATGAGCAAAAACGGCGGAAGTAGTGGCATATTGCAATATGCCACTACAGCTTGTTTTGTGAATTTAATTGACAATTTAACCTTCATTATTTGTTGGTAGTTGACAAAAGAGTTCACATTTAAGAACAGGCTCTCTTCCACAATCGCTTAGGCTACCTAAGATGAATTTTGTTACCCTTACGATCTATGGATTTGCATGATACCTTGTATGGGGGTGTATCGGTTCCTAGGGATATTTCGTATGCAGTTGAATTTTCCACCCCCTTTTTATCCCAATTAGGACACAGAGGCAAACCATTCGGGAGATGAGATTGAACTGAATCTGCCCCTCCCCCCGCCAGCAGCTGCACTTTACCACTTTTATTCACACCCCCCTTGAAAAGAATCTCCTCAACGATTGCCTGCATTATCAACTGGTTAGTCAGGCAGACGTTCCTTTTTGTCTCGTTCTGGGTAGTTATGTACCTTGAGATAGCTATAGCGGCAAGGATTCCCAATATAATCACGACAATCAAGATTTCAACTAATGTAAAGCCTTTTTTGCTCTTCATAAACTTATGCATTTTTTTAATCTCCTCAAATGAAGGCTGAAAGAAATTACATCATCCTTCAAGAAAGTGGGAATAAATCGAGTCGAAGTCAACATTATTGATGGGATACCAAAATACCTTTAAATATATTCATTCAGATATACGATTTATTTAATCAAATTCCCCCTTCCCCCTTTTAGCTAAAAGGGGGTTATAAATCCCATATCCACAAGGGTTTATAGACTTGTGGGCAAAGAAAAGACTTGCAATGGGGCAGGGGGGTTGTGAAAAACGTTGAAATACTATGTCAAAATGGCATTTTTTAACGATTACATTTATATTACGAGTTTTTCACTTATAGAAATAAAAAGAAGTTAAACACAGAGACATGGAGAGAACTGGAAAGTATGAAGGATGAAACAGTAATACTCGTTTCTTCTTTTTCATCCATCATCCTTCCGCCTTCATCCTTTTTCTCCATGTCTCCGTGTTTTTTATGAATTATGACTATTCCTCAATTAACTGAAAAACTCGTCTTAATTTACAAAATATTGTTATTTGAAAGTTCCACTTAAAAGACGCTTTTTCTGCTCCATGTAATAGCAGAAGTTGTCCCACGAAATATCTGGTGGAAAAGTATGGTCAACCGTAGGTATAAACCCACCGTCTTCCATCAAAGGCACAAGTTCCCTCAGAGCAACATCAATCTCTTTGTGTCCCTTTGTTAGTTCTCGTTTGTCTACTCCGCCCCAAATTCTCAGTTGTTTTCCATATTGAGCCTTGATCCGTATCGGGTCCATATAGGATGCTCTTTCAAAAGGCCAATGAGCATCAATTCCCATATCAAGGAAGAGAGGGATTAACGGTTCGGTGTTGCCATCGCTGTCAAGACTTACATAGCGAACTCCATTTTTTTTCAGATGGTCAATTACACGACGATAATGCGGAAAGATGAATTTACGGAAACTTGTCGGACTCATCAATGGACCAGACACACAAGCCATGTCCTCAAAGAAATTGAAATACTCGAAATCCACTTCTTTTAGAATTGGCGTGGTGACTTCAATAGCAAAGTCCGCTATGAATTCAAACATTTCTTCGCACAATTCGGGCTGATCATAAAATGCGAGAGATAAATTCTCTGTACCCATCCATGCGCGGGCTACACCATAAAATCCCGTACAGCAATTAACGCCTAATACTAGAGTATGTTTGCGCTCTTTCCATGATGGGATATTGTCTTGCCAATTTTGAGGATAACGTCTTGAATCAGATGGATCATAACGCTTCTTCATATCTCTAAGGTCATCAATGTTCTCAATCGGGAAACTCAAGTATTGATCCATCGAAGCCCTTGTACCGCCTACCGTACCATCAATCAAGGCTTTGGTTGTAACACCATTACCATGTTGTGTTATTTCATAACGATCTGTCTTTTCAATGGACTTCCATTCAAAGCCGGGTATCATTCCCATGTTTATATTGACAAATTCGCGCCTATCGAATCCAAGCGCATCTATGCCAGAGAACCAGTCACCGTCAATTTGTTCTGGTTTTGCTCCTTCGCTTAACCATCGTTCTCTTGTATGCCCCCAGATACCAAGCTCCCAATTCGGCACCTGATCCACAGGTTTATATTCCATTATCCCTAAAAATCTTTCTAGTTCGGTCATTTCTCCCCTCCCATTAGTAGGAAAGTTGGTTTTCGTTCCTCAACCCAACCTCCTCTGATATAAGAGCTTTCTCACAAAGTAAAAAAGAGTGTGTCCCATATATGAAACATAAAAAATTACCGCAGAGACGCAAAGAACGCAGAGGAAACGATGAGAAAATCAATTCTCAGCTCCGCCGAGTTGGGAAATCAATAAAACCTCTGCGAATTCTCTGTGATCTCTGTGCCTCTGCGGTGAATAATTTTGTCATCTTGTCAGTATTTCCTCGTCCTAAGAATCCTACCCATTCACCGATGTTAATAACCTTTTTTTTCTTTATAGTCAATAAGTCTACGAGTTTGAAACTTATAGACTCATTGACTTTTCTGCATATTTGTCAAAATCACTACTTAAAAGATATTTCTTTGTGTTCTTCTGCTGAGCGGTACATTGCATCAGTTATTTGTACGACTTTCAGGGCTATACTTGCTGTATCAACCAGTGGAACACGACCAAGTTGTGCCCATGCGAAATTCTTTTGAGGACCTTCCATGCCTTCGACAACCTTTCCGATACTACGCTGACGACTTTCAAAGTTTTTAAGGTCAAAGTTATAATCCATATTCATTCCGCCGACTTCTGTAAACAAAGTAAACGGATTAAGCCTTAATCCACCTTTTGAACCCATAATAATGTCGCCTTCGTCACGGTCCATGTTGATTGCCCAGCTTTCTTCAACAAACATGGTGATGTTGCCTTTGAACCTTACAAAACCGATGCCTAATTCTTCAACATTATACTTGCTGAACTTTCGGCGTTCTTCGTCCATATCTATCTCTTGATACGTGGATGCTGTAACCGTTTCAAGTTCAGGATTGCCAAGCAAATGCACCATAAATGCCATGTGATAGACAGCCATGTCCACCAATGCACCTCCGCCTGAGATTTCTTTTTGGACAAAGTGGGGAGTTGCATATCCGTCAACATAGACTCTACCTCTACGACGATAATGACTTGTTTTGACATAATAAACTTTACCAAGAACACCAGTTTCAACGAAGTGCTTTGCCGCTTTTGCTTCCCATGAGAAAAGCGTTCCTAGCTGAACAGAGAGTATCTTTCCTGTCTTTTTTGCAGTATCGTACATAGACTGTGCTTCCTGAATGGTTCTTGCCATTGGTTTTTCACAATATACATTCTTACCAGCCTTAAGCGCCTCAACAGTTACTGGTTCATGAAGATTGTTTGGAAGGCAAACGTCCACACTTGCGATCTCATCCATCTTCAACAGTTCTTTGTAATCGCTGAAAGCGTATTTGATGTTATTTGCCGTCTTAACTCGTTCAGCCTCTTCTTTATTCAGATCGGCGATTGCAACGATCTCAACGTCATCACCCATGCCCATGTATCCGCTAATGTGAGATTTGCCAATTATACCTGTACCGATAACTCCGACTTTCAATTTTTCAGACATATTTTTTTCGGTATATTAGAATAACTTTCTAATACGCCTCCTCCTTTTTAGTAACATACAGCAATAGTTGACTAAAGTTCATCTCATTGTACTATACTTGTAAGAGTATTTCAAGGAAAGAGAGTATCTAATACGAGTTTTTCACTTATAGAAATAAAAAGAAAATAACCACGGAGAACACAGAGACACAGAGGCACGGAGAAGAAAGGCGAGGTAAATAATTCTACTGGTCAACCGAATTAATTTTTATAATAATAGCACACGGATTAACACGGATCAGAAAGTAAAAAATAAGCCAAGATGTCATGACGCATCTGGTTGACACACAACTGGTATCATGTCGCACTATGATACATAACCGATAATAATACGATTAATAAACGTTTCTGTTATATCAGGTTTTTTCAGTGTTGCATTTTTCGACCATTAAGAAATAGCCCTCGTTGCTATTTAATGTTTGTCAAACATAAGTCATAATGCTGATCTACATGATTTTTTGGTACTTGGCACGATTCTGGCTATGTAGTATTAGCAAGAAACAATCTTGATAAGTAAGGGGTACAAAAATGGAAGATCGTGACAAGCTAATAAATGTTCTGGAACCTATAAAGATTACAGTTTTTTGAGGTTCAACTAAGTTTTCCGAAGCCTCTGATCTATATCAGTCGTAAACGAGCTTATGGTATTACTGAAATGACCAGAGGTAGAGAGATGTAAATTATTTGATATAAAAGGGGGCGATTAACTATTTTTTTTGAGTCTGTCTTAAGCTTTGTGTAAACCCTAACAGGGACATAGAATTTAGGCTATTCTACAAATTATTTACACAAAAAAGTTTAGCAAGCAATGTAAAAATGTACGAATTAATGGTTAGCGATTTTTTTTCGTTACCATCAATGTTTCTTAATCTAAGCTATATAAAATAGCAAAAAACAATGGAGATTTTAAAAATGAAGACAATGAAGACAATGAAGACAACGAAGTTAATGTTAGTGGGATTAGTTATGGTTCTAGCTTTGGGTTTGACTGGTGTGGTTATGGCGAATCCTGTTACTGATAAAGGTGATGACGTAGTTCAGATAGGAGTAAATGAAGTTTCTCAAGTGTTTGTAGAGACCGGTAACACAGCCTTTATTGTGGGAGCACCTGATACCATAGGTGACGAGTTTCTTATAACCGCCGAAAATGCGAGTGCTACTAAGATAATGTATACATCAATAATCAAAGAGTCAGAAACATGCAAAATAACTGCAACGCCAGCAGATATACCAACTTATCTTACGCTATCCATTTCAGCATCAGAACCCTCTGGAACAGGAACTGTTGGTAAAACAACAGATAAACAAATCTTTGTCAATGATAAAGCCAGCGAAGTGATTGTTGGTATTGCCAGCGGTTATACAGGAGTCGACGGTGGTTCAGCAATTACCTATGATCTCATTGTGACGCCTAAAGAAGAAGCTAATGTTAAAACTGATAGCGTAAAGGTAGTAATTACTTACACGATACTTGGCAGTTAATATTAATACCAATTTTCATATTTTATAGTGCATTGTGCATTGCAATTTTTGAAAATTGATAAAAAAGGGTTTTCTCACTAAACAATAACGGATTTAGCGAGAAAACCCTTTATTGTTTCTATCACTAGATTGGTTATTTTCACTATTTTCAGTAGAACCAATTATGGTCAGGAAATAAAAAAAATGAGGGAAAAGACATGAATTTAAGAGTAACGATTGCATTTTTTCTAAGTTTCGCCATTCTTATAGTGCTAATACCGATTGAAAGCATGGCAGGTATCTCTGTAATAGGTGGACTAACACGTGAGATAAATATAAAAAACTCCGATGTGGATACTTCTCAAGGCGTCATCATTCTCAAAAACACGAGCGAAGAGCCACAGGAAGCCAAAATTTATCAGACTGATTATGAATTTTTTTATGATGGCAGAAATAATTACGGTGAACCGGGGAAAATGGCTCGCTCAAATGCGAACTGGATCACCTTTACACCAAAACAGCTTACAATTCCAGCGAAGGGAATGTCTGAGGTAAACTACTCAATAAAAATGCCTGATGACAAAGCACTTATAGGAACCTACTGGAGCCTGATTATGATAGAGGAAGTTTCAAAAGTCCCACTTCCAGAATCAAAATCAGAGAAAAATAAAATGAAACTAGGCATAAGTGCTAAAAATCGCTATGCCATTCAAATAGTCGTAAACATTGGTGATACAGGCACTCTTAACCTTAATTTTATATCGGCGAAACTCACAAAAGAAGGGGAAAAGAGGATTTTCCAGATGGATATGGAAAATATTGGAGAAAAATGGGCAAAACCGATATTATATACAGAGATTTATAACGAAGAAGGCAATTACATCGGCAAGTTTGACGGAGAGAATAAACGCATTTATCCCGGAACATCTGTCAGATACAATATTGATCTAAGTAAGTTACCAAAAGGCAAATACAAAGCGATGGTAATGGCGGATTGTGGTGGTGACGATATTTTTGGCACAACTTATGATTTGGAATGTAAAGATGAGCCAAACTCACCTAGTGATCCGGCACCTAAGTAATATGATCATAAAAATACTTACAAGCTCTATTACTGGATTACCCAATTGGATTACCCAATTAATTATTTAATGTTCATTTTAGAGTGTCAGAAAAATATGAAGGTAATAATATAGTGCGACGTATAATCTTCTGGAATGAAAAATATTGTTTGGTTCTTCTGATTATAGCTTCTTTCTTAATTACAAATTCCGCCAATGCCATAGAGAGTGGCATAAAAATAACCCCTGCCGATAAGGACGTAATTGAGACAGCGCCAATGAAAATCATTCCGTTCAGTTTTCTGATAATCAATAATACCTCTGATGATAGAAACATCTCCCCCGAAATAACACTACCAAAGGGATGGAAATTAGTTATTAAAGACTCTCCTTTTGTACTGAACGCCAATAAAAGTAGTATAAGACTGATTAATTTCCTTGTTCCCCGAAATGCTCTGGCAGGCAAATATAATATTACCTATTCGGTTAAAGCAAAAAATCTGCTATCTAGTAGCGGGGGTGATGTTATTGACGTAATTAGCGAATCATACAATCTCCAAGTGATCGTTTTGCCGATTAACGAATTAAAAATAAACCTCTTAAATGCTCCAGAGTATATTCTGGCGGGCAATGAATACCAAGCCTCTTTTTCGGTTACAAACGAAAGTAATGCAGAAAAGACCATAATTATAGAGACTAATAACCAAGAAAATCTATCTTCTATTGCTGACGTTAAAAAATTACAGCTTGCGTCCGGTGAATCAAAAACAATTAACGTTACAGTAAAAAGCGACAAAAAGATAAAATCGCTGATAAAACATAATCTAATATTAACAGCACAAATGGCTGATGACGAAAAAATAAAAAGGCAATCATCAAGCAGTGTAGATATTATCCCGCTTGTGAATAAAGGTGGAGAACGTTATCATAGGTTACCGATTCAGATAACAACCAATGGTAATGCGACCAACCAAGAAGATGAAATTGATTACGGATTTCAGGAAGAGATATATGGCAAAGGAACATTAGACGAAGACAAAGAAAAAAATGTTGAATTCCTACTTAAAGGGCAAAGAACTAACAATAGATCATATAGAGAATATGATAGCTATCGTCTAAATTATTGGACAGACAATTATAAACTGGGTATCGGTGATAATAGTTATGCTCTTTCACCATTGATTGCAAATAGCGGCAATGGACGTGGCATAAATGGAGAACTAGGCGTCGGCAAGTATAGATTTGGTACATTCTATCAAGAAGATAAGCGTTTTTCACCAAAACGTAGATCAATTTCAGGATACATCAATTTTACAGCTAATGAAAAATATAAAGTAAGCCTTAACTATATTAAAAAGTTAAAAGATTCTGAAATCGTAAGCCTTTATGGACAGCTTAAACCAGCTAAGAGTATCAATATTATACTAGAATGTGCATCAGATAGAAAAGGTGATTATGCTTATCAGATTCAAGCTAATGGCTCTCATAGATGGGTCTCGTATGCTTTACAGCTGTTGCACGCAGAACCTAATTATAGTGGTTCATATAAAAATAGAGATAGTGCATCAGCAAATATCACGATCCCGATCTGGAGAAGGGTTAAAATAAATGGTGCTTTTCAGCAGGCAAAGAATAATTTGGATTTTAACCCAAAATATAATTCAGCTATTCTGGAAAGGCGTTATCAATCGGGCATAAACTGTAACTTTTTTTCGGGCAATAGTATTAATGTTGGTTATACATTAAGGACTTATAGAGACCAATTTCCTCAACCAAAAATTAATCGTGATGAGATAACTTACAGGTTCGGGATAGGGCAGAAGATAAAAATAATGAATATTAGCGCTTCTTATGATCGTGGCATATTGACAGATAATTTTACAAATCAAATCTCTGAAACGAAAGCAAATGATTACCGTATTAGTTTTACACCAACAAGATGGTTATCTGTTAATGTTTATCAAAATATACGCAATAATACCAAACTTACCGGTGAAAACCAAAAGAATAAAAGCATTGGCATAGATAGCAATCTCAGGATAGGTAGTATAATCAATTATAGATTTAGCTATCGTGATAGTGTGTCTCAATATACAAATCGTAATTCTAGGGTCAAAAATATTAATTTAAATATAGCTAGCAAGTTATGGCATAACCATAGAATCTCTGTTCGAGGTGGTTATAATATATACAAGACCTATACAACAAGCAATTTGTCATTTGAGTATAAGGCGCCTTTTAATCTACCAGTAAGCAGAAAAAAGGATATTGGCAATGCAAAAGGACGTATTTATAATGAGGAAACTAATCAACCTATACCAAATGTAATTTTTATATTAAATCAAATAACTGCAATTTCCGATAAGAATGGCGACTTCTTCTTTCCCACCATAAAAACCGGAAGCTATAAGCTATATGTAAATATGTCTAATGTTGGAGTGGGTTATATCGCAAATCAGAAAATCCCGATGGATGTAAATGTAGAAGATAATAAAGAGAGTTCAATTGAAATAGGAGTGATGCGAAGCATCGCTATTACTGGAAAAGTTATGGTTTATGAATTTGAGGACACCCGTAAAAATGGTTTTAATAGTAACCTTCCAAATAGTGAAGAAAAGCAAATTGTCGAGTCAGACGGTTTAGGGAATACACTTATAGAGCTTACTAATGGTAAGGAAACATTGCGTCGGTTAAGCAATAGTGATGGAAGTTTTGGTTTTGAAAGAATACGTCCGGGAAAATGGACGCTTAAAGTTTATGAAGATGGTTTACCAGAATACCATTATCTCGAAAAAGGTTTATATGAATTCGATCTAAAACCGGGAGAAAACACTGAAGTTTTAATAAAGGTGCTTCCTAAAGTACGGCGCATCCGTATTATGAAAGAAGGCGGAGCTGTACAGGAAGAGAAGAAGAAATAATGCACGTAATCTTTGATTGAGTATTTTATGAAGGTGGATTGAAAACTGCCTGTCTGTGCTAATATTCTATCCCAGTCCCGAGCCTATACTCTTACCGCTAATAGATACTACCCCTCTTGGCTTCAAACTCATCAATATATTTCAATTTTGTTATTAATTGCGAATCATGCCAACATTTGGTATAGTAATTGCTATTACATATCAAATGGCAAAAATTAACGCTTTTTAAATTGTTTTATCTCCGTTAAATAAAGGTATATTCGCAATATCCTATCATTAGAAACTAGAAGCCGATGACAGAAAACCACCCATTATGTCAAAAAACTGGCGTCGAAAGGACTTTATATGGGAGAAAAATACGTTCATCTTTGCCATTTATTCGATCAATCTTTTAGGAAATAGAACGCGGATGACGCGGATTTAGGCAGATTTTCGCGGATAAATTAGGTAATGAATTAAATCTGCGAAAATCTGCGAAAATCCGCCCAATCCACATTCTATTCATAAAATATGATTATGAAAAATAAGCTAGCACCATATTTTCTCAATCTGCTTGTATATTTTGAATTTGCAAAGAAATCATTTCAGCAAAGCCTGCAATACAGGATCGCAAATTATAGTGGATTCGCAGTCAACGCATTCTTTTTCTTAGTACGTGCATTTGTATTCATGGCATTATACGAAAATCGTGGCATCGTTGCTGGATATAATGTCACCGAAGCCATAACCTTTACAGGTATAACTCAGGCAATGCTAATGGTTATCGGGATTTTCGGTACTATGGAGATAGCGAATGCAGTGAAAAGCGGTGAAGTCGCTACTGACCTTATGAAACCCATAGATTATCAATTTGTCATGCTTTTCAGGCAATTCGGTCGCTCGTTTTATTATTTTATCTTCAGAGGTTTACCCATATTTCTTGTGATGGTTATTTTCTTTATGTGGTCGCATCCGTACTCATGGTTTTCACTTGTGTTGTTCTTTATCAGCCTGATATTTGCAACAGTGATAACATTCTCATTTAACTTTATGGTTGGTATGTCAGCTTTTTGGCTATTAGATGCAAGGGGCGTCAGCGGGATTGTTATGGGAGCAGGATTGCTACTGTCAGGATTTGTTGTTCCGTTATCATTTTTTCCATCGGGATTTGATACTATATGTGAATGGCTTCCCTACGTTGGGCAAAGCTACGTGCCTGTCGCAATATATCTTGGAAAGTATACGGGTATGAAAATGTTGAGCATGTTGATACGTCAGTTCGCATGGACAGTGATACTCGTTCTATTTGGAAAGGTAATTATGTTCTTTGCTATGCGAAAGCTCATCATTCAAGGTGGGTAATGTATTATCTAAAACTATATTTTAACCTCATAAGTGCGATTCTGCGGTCACAGATGCAATACAAGGCTTCTTTCATAATGCAGTTCATCGCACAATTCATCGTCACGTTTACGGATTTCATTGCCATTATGTTTATCTTCAGCAAGTTTTCGGACATAAAGGGCTGGACATTGTGGCAAGTAGGGCTGTTGTACGGCATGACTTCTGTATCATTCGCCATCGCTGAAATGACTGCACGAGGGTTTGACTTATTCAGCAGAATGATACGCATGGGAGACTTTGACAGAATTCTGCTTCGTCCTGTCGGAGTGTTTATACAACTCATGACTGCCGATTTTGATTTACGAAAACTCGGTAGAATCCTACAAGGATTTATGGTTCTCGTCATAGCATGGAAAATGCTCGGACTTGGATTAAATCCTGTGAAACTTATTTTCCTGACTGCAACAGTTATAAACGGGATAATATTCTACATGGCGATAATCATAGCAGGGGCGACTATATGCTTCTGGTCGGTTGAAAGCACAGAGCTACCGAATATGTTCACTTATGGCGGAGTAGAGGCAACCAGTTATCCCATAGCGATATATAACCAATGGTTCAGGAATATCTTGATCTTCATCATACCTCTGGCATTTGTGAATTACTTTCCAGCACTTTATTTATTAGATATTCCTGATTCGTTGGGATTTCCGTATTGGATACGGTTTATATTTCCTTTGCCATCAGTGGTTGCTATGACGCTTGCAGTAAGATTCTGGAACTATGGCGTTAAACATTATCAAAGTACCGGGAGTTAGCATTGGCAATAATTACAGTCCAAGACCTTAGAAAAGAGTTTAAGGTATATCAGCATCATCAGGGATTCATCGGCGCTATACGCAATCTGGCGTCATCGAAGTATTCCATCATCAAGGCAGTTGACGGAGTATCATTTGATATTCATGAAGGGCAGATGGTCGGCTACGTCGGACCTAACGGCGCAGGGAAATCCACGACTATAAAAATGCTCACAGGCATACTCGTGCCAACGTCTGGAAACATTGACGTTGCGGGATTAACTCCTTATAAGAAAAGGAAAGAGAATGCCCGTCGCATAGGAGTCGTATTCGGTCAGCGAACCCAGTTATGGTGGGATTTGCCTGTTATTGAGTCATTCCAGTTACTTCGCAGAATATATCAGGTATCATCTGAGAGATACAAATCCAACCTCGATACGTTCCACGACTTGCTGAATATCGGTGAATTTATAAATATTCCTGTCCGTAAGCTCAGTCTTGGTCAGAGAATGCGCTGTGACCTTTCCGCCGCATTGCTACACGACCCGCCAATAATGTATCTTGACGAACCTACCATTGGGCTTGACGTTGTTGCCAAGCAGCGCATACGTGAGTTCCTAAGCAAGATAAACTCCGAGCGTAAGACTACAATTATTCTAACGACACACGACTTATCAGACGTAGAAAAGCTCTGTAACAGGATGATGATTATAGATCATGGACGGGTCATATACGACGGAACAGTTGATGATATAAAACGCCGATATGGCAAAAAACGCAGGTTGATAGTTGACCTCGCTGATGACTATGCAGACCTCGCTGTGCCATTTGCAAATATCATTCGCAGAGAGAATCACAGGGCATGGCTAGAGTTTAATCGTGACGAAATCAGTGCTTCAAAACTCATAGCGCAACTCACAGCCAAGTATGACATAAATGATTTAACCATCGAGGAACCTGAGATTGAGTCAATCGTTGCAGGCATATATGAGGATGGCTTAGGGGATTAGCTATTAAAATTGGATTATGTACATAATCCAATTTTATACCTTTTAGTAATTCCTCAATTGTTAAGATTTGGATTTTTGGATAATCCTTTCCTGAAAGCTGTGATCTAAGCAAGTTTAAAAAATGATGTTAAATTTTTAAGAATAGAACGCGGATGGCGCGGATTAAACGGATTTTCGCGGATTTTTCTTTATTTTTTCGATCCGCGCAAATCCGCCTGATCCGCGTTTATCCGCGTTCTATTTCCTAAAGTTTAAAAAGGTTTCTTAAAGTTGCTTATACGACTTTTTCAGTTAACCATATTTTCCTGAAGAAAAGAGATTCTTCACTCCGTTCAGAATGGCAATTTATGTCACCTTGAACGGAGTGAAAGGTCTTTCTGTGCCATAAGTGAAAAACTCGTAGTGTAAAAAACTACTTACAGCAACAACATCCCTCGAACTCGTAAGGCACGGGTTCTGCCTGATGGCTCTTAGATGACTTTTCTGCGAGGTCCATTACAGCTATGACTCGTCTTGCCTCTTCGGGTTTGATAATAAGTTCTTCGCCCTTGAGCAAGTGAGAGGATATGTTCTGGTAGAAGCCTGGACCGGGTCTACCGTGGAATTTCACCATTTGATCTTCTGGAAATCCCTTCTCAACTGACAAAACTCTGAATCCGTCACCTTCTGCAACGATAGCGCCTTTTTCGCCAAGTAATCGCCAGCGCGGTTTACCGATCTTGGCAATCTGCGACATCTGAACGTTAGCTACGCAACCATCAGCGAAACGAATCACTGCTTCAACATGGTCTTCGTTAGTGGCGTCTGTCCAGACACGGTTCGGATGGAAATATCCGGTGACGTTTATCATCTTTTCAGTGACGATATTTAGTAACCAATCGAGGTAGTGCGCTCCCCAATCATAGAAAGCACCGCCTGATATTCTTTTATCAGCGCGCCACCATGTACCGGGATGTCCGTATCCACCGCCCCACATCTCAACGTGAAACACCTTACCGATTACTCCGCTGTCAACCAATTCTTTGAGTGTCCAGAAGTCAGCATCCCATCTACGATTGTGGAAAACTGTTACCATAAGGTCTTTTTCTCTTGCGATATTGATCATCTCAGTCGCTTCCGCTATGGTAATGCAGAAGGGCTTTTCGGTAATGGCATGTTTGCCAGCCTTGAGGCAGTCAATAGCCACCGGTGCATGTAGATAATGTGGTAATACGACTATGCACAGGTCAAGCTCTTTCTCTTTTTTAAGCATTTCATGATAGTCATTGTATACTGTCACATCTGGATAATCAATTTTAGCCGCATCTGTCCTCGCTTTGTCAGCGTCACAGATAGCAACGCATTCAAGTCCTTCCGTAGATTGCAACTGACCTGCATGGTGTTTGCCCATGTTAAATGCGGCTCCGTAGCCAATTACTGCCCCTTTAATTGTTTTAGCCATTTTACAAATCTCCTTTTGAGTGTATTTAGTTTTTTCCCTTTTCGATTTCTCGCTCCAATTCGTCTATATCTTCTGGGTTTATATGCGGTGGTTTACGCATTGCTAGTCGAATTGCCTCTGATGATCCAGCACAATACCCAATAAAGTATTTTTCACCTTTCTCATAGATTGCTGTTAGACAGGCTAACATATTTATTCAACCTCTTATTTTTGCACTAGCATTTTTCTCGTTGCACTGAAATTGTCAGCTTTAATAGTATAGAAATATAAACCACTGCTGACTTTTTGACCACTATCATCTCTGCCGTCCCAATAAACAGAATTCGATCTATCTGTGTAATTTCCTGCTTGCTTGTAGCCTATATTCAGGATTCTTACAATCTCACCCGTTGCTTTATAAATCTTTACTGTTACGTTAGCAGAACGGGCTAGTTGATACGGTATCCATGTCTCTGGATTAAATGGGTTGGGATAGTTTTGACCCAATGCGAATTTCCCTGAGAATGGCGCTGCCTGAACATTTTCTTTTGACGCCACAATATCATTAATGTCTACTATACCGTCATGATTTACATCCAATGGATCGAACTCTAACGACTGAATTTCGGCGTCACGTATAACTACAGGTATATTTGAGCCATTCTTGTCAGACATAGAGACGTTACTAAACTTGATTGCGAATTTTCCATCGGATTTGCATTTGAAGGTCAGCGTAGCCAGATAACCCGACCCGCTTACACCGTCTTTTCTCGTCCCATCACATGCAAAAGTCACAACTCCAGCCAAGTTATCCGTCTCAACATTTTTCCAGAGATCAACTCCCTCGTATGATGTGATAGATGATCGCCATGACAAGAATGATTCTTTGGTGAATGATATAACTTCAAAAGTCTGTGGATCAAAATTGACCTTAAAGCTAAACTTAGACATTGCAGAGACGTTCTTTGCAGTTATCTTTACGTCAAATATATCACCCTTGTAAATTAATTGATATGTGGGATTAAAAGCCAGCATAGGTACGGATTCACCAGTTGTAAACTCCCAGATGTAATCGTCAATGTATTCTCCATCAGATCGTGCATCATAATTACCATCAAGTCCAATGTTGCTTGTGTCCATAGCTAAACCCGATATTCTGAGAAGGTAACGGGTATTGTATGCAAGATCAGTGTTTGGAGTAAAGATCATCATATTCTTATCCCATTCATAGGAACCTTTAATCGCTATCCCTTTCGATGCCATTGTAAAGGATTTTTCGACAGACGCCTTATTCATCGGTTTACTGAAAGTTACAAAGATTTTAGAATAAACTGGGATACCTGATTCGTTATTATTTGGGGTAATCTTTACTATTCGTGGTGGTTCAGGCGTCACTGTCATTATGTCGGGATACTCAGACCAGTTGCTTACGTTGCCTGATCCATCGGTATATTGAACTCTGAAGTTGTATTTGCCAAGTTCTGCGTCAATTGGTATAGCGAGTTCCGAACTCCAATGACCAACAGGGGTAAGTCCTGCATATTCTGTTTTAATTGGAATCCATAAACCACTTGGGCTTTTATATTGCATTTCACACAAAAGCTGATCTTCTCTGTCCTGTAAATCGAATCCATCGCTATTTACCGTTACCGTTCCAGTGCGTGCTATGGGATCGTAAGAAATGCTAAAATCTGCAACCATTGGCGAACTTATAATCGGTGATGACGCCATCTTCGTGAGAAATATTCCAATCAAATCGTCTGTGTTTACCTGCGTCATTCCTGCTGTATCAATGTTAAAGGTAGTAGGTGGCGTTATATCTGAGTCCATATCTGTGATAACCAAAAAGATTTCTGTTCCTCTCTCATCTTCGATAGAAATCTGGTATAGATCGAAAGTATCTTTGAGAATCCAGAGTTTCATATATTGCTTATAAGGCACGGAACCGATTGTTATAAAGTGTGCCATACCGCCTTCGGTTTTGTCTAACCCTCGATACCTTATGACGACCTTCATATCTTCTGGGGCTATATTATCAACGAACTGTATATCAGTGCCTGAATTATCAACAGGGGCATTAGAGAAAAATGATCCGAATGGGATACCACCAAAAACATTGAGCATCGTGAAAAGACCACCATCATCATTTGGAAGAATAAGATTTTGAGGGATCATCTCTGGAAAGTTCCCTTTTGCAAATACGCCATCATCAGGAAGAACAGATAGCGAATTAGCGCCTGCGGAGACAAACTGAAGTTTACCAAAATCCGTGATAATATTCACACGTACAAAATCGGGCTGTCTTTTGATGATCTCCATTCGAGCTTGAAGAACCATATCGGGCAGTTTTACCGGTACGTCATCTGAATTTACCAAAGTTGAAACTACGAGTTTGGCTTTCATTGAGATTGCCTGATCGATTTCATTGGAATCACTAATATCGCTAAAACGTTCAGCAGTTAGAGTCAAAATATCTAATGATGATTGGTCAATGCTTATACCAAATGATTGTGGTTCATTTGTGCCAGCGATTGCACCTTCAGCAATCAGGATGGCAGAAATGATAAGAATGATCAGAAAAGTTTTTTTCAGGTTCATATTATACTATCCTCCTAAATTATATCCATTGCGTAAATTACAAAATCGTAAAATTGAAGCGTATCGCCAGATATTTCAACACAATACGATTCTTTATCAGTATAACAAAGCATATCAGTTATTTCAAGTGTTTATTACTTTGAAACACAAAACATTGACACAACTTTAGTAATGTTGTATAATAAGGCGATGTTTATCAGAGAATAGAAATGTAATACTAAAAAATGATCGAGGGGTTCAGTATGTTGACGCCAGATAAAAATACGTTTAGAGTTAGCAATAAGTATATAATTCCAATTTTAATCTGCATCTTTTCATTCTTTTTCGTTAGTCATTCTATAGCAGTGACAACGGAGTCAAATTCAAATAAACGAAAGCTTTCAACGGCAACGGCAACAGCAAAAGAAAACAAGGTGGCGACTGTCAATGAAGAAGAGCAGATCATCAATCCCGGTGATGAGATAAGTATTAAGGTAGATGGATATGAAGATTATAGTAAAACGATTGTCGTAGATCAAGATGGTCAAGTGTCATATCTTTCTCAAGCAAAATTATCGGTGGGGGGAGCGCCTATATCTAAATTCAGGAAACTGATCGAATACATATTACAACCCTACGTAAGCTCTCCAAACATAGATATAAAAGTGAAGCAGGTACAACAGTATATTAAGGCAGGGGATATATTAAACATCATTGTAACAGATAATGAAGAATATAATCAATCTGTTATAGTTCAAAAGAACGGAAAGATAAAATACCAGAAATTCGGCGAGATACAAGCGGCTGGTCTAACAACATTAAAACTTAAAACGAACATTGAAAATATTCTACGCAAACAAATATTTTCACCAGAAGTAAAAATTTCGACGGACCTAGAGGATTATATTATCAAGCCAAATGATATTGTAACCATCTCTGTTATGGAAAATCCGCAATATGATCAAACATTGACCGTTCAACAAAATGGGGAAATATTATATCCAACCATTGGAACTATAAAAGCTTCAGGTAAAACGAAATCCATGTTGAAAGATGAGATTACGGAGAAACTGAAAACATTAATAACAGCACCACAGGTAAATGTAGATGTTAAACCGGGGAAGGAATTAGCCGAAGAGGTCAAACCTGAAGAAGAAATGAAACTCGAGGAAGTTAAGGTAGAGAAGAAGGAATACCTGATCAGCCCCGGTGATATACTTAGTATAATTGTGAAAGATCACGGAGAGTATAACATAAATGTAGTAGTACAAAATGACGGTAAAATATCTTATCCACCTCTTGGTGAAACTCAGGCTGTCGGATTTACCGAAAATCAGATTGCACAGAATATAATTTCTGGTCTAATCGGATATATAGATAATCCTCAAGTAACGACATTAGTAAAAGGCCATGCGGATTTTAACGAAGTTGAACCCGATCAAATGCCTGATTATATAATCAAGCCCGGTGATGTTGTTTACATAAATATAGATAAGCATGTTAATTATAATCACGTAATGGTTGTACAAATCAATGGCAGTATATACTACCCCCCAATTGGAGAAATTCAAGTTGTCGGAAAGTCAATATCTACTTTTATTGATATATTCAAATCAAAACTGCCATTCAAAGTTGACCCCCAACAACTACAAGTAAGCATAAGGAAATTTAAGAATATTAAAGAAGAGACTGAGAGGGTAGAGGCTAAGTTTCCGATGGCTCTTACAAGGTTTGGCTATGATTTCTTTGCTGGAGCTAGAAATAGAATTTTACTGCCAGAGAAAGTCATTCCTGCTGAAAAATATGATACTGAAAAATATGGAACCGAAAAGCGTGAGACAAATACGGTGCAGAAAGATGCAATATCAGGATTTGTTAGTCCCACGGATATGATAGATACCAACGTAAATGCAACTGTTCCTGATAGATATATTCTTGGTCCGGGCGACAGGATAACCGTTACTTACTGGACTGACATTATTGAGCTACGGACTGAACCGCTAATTGTTGATGAAAACGGTGAAGTTACAATCGAAAAATTAGGTAAAATGGTTGTTAGAGGTATGACTCTGGCACAATTTCAGGATGCTGTAAAGACAGGGCTTTCGAGAGTCGCATATAAAAACCTTCAGCTTTTTGCTACCCTTGACAGGCTAAGAAGTATTCAGATATTCATAACAGGGGAGACGTTTAGACCAGGAAGCTATGCTGTTAGTGCTGTCACAACTTTATTTAATGCTCTATACTTGTGCGGTGGTCCAAATGAGAATGGCTCTCTTAGAGATATAAGGATTATAAAGAGAAATGAAACGAAAGTCGTAGATTTTTATAAGTTTCTGATGAAAGGTGATTCAAGTCAGGATTACAGCCTTGATTCAGGCGATACTATAATGATACCTCTGATCGGAAGAACAGTAACCATAACGGGCGAAGTGAAGAAACCCGCTATATATGAGTTAAAGGAAGGCGAAAACCTTAAAGAACTCATCACTCTTGCTGGTGGTATGCGCCCCACTGGATTTTTACAGAGGATTAGAATTGATTCGGTGGACTCTGGCAGTAAAAGAGTGGTTATTGATGCAGACCTTTCAGACCCTGATAAACCTGATGTTCCCATATTAGATGGTGATAATGTCACAGTCTTCTCAATTCCTTCTGAAAGGATAAATACCGTTACTGTTGAAGGCAAGGTGAACATGCCCGGTACTTATCAATTAAAGGATGGTATGAGGGTATCTGATCTCCTAAATATGTCTCAAGGGCTTCTTGGTGAAGCCTTTATGGAAAGAGCGGATCTCATAAGGCTTAATTCTGATAGAAAAACTACAACACTCGTTCCATTAAACCTATCCAAAGCACTTTCTGGGGAACCTGAGAGCAATGTTGCTCTGAATCAATGGGATAAATTAATAATCTATTCAAAATGGGATGTAAAATGGAACGCTGATAGAATGGTAGATGTACATGGTGCTATTCAACACCCCGGGTCTTATGAAAGACCTGATGGAATGAAAATATACGACCTGTTAATTAAGGCAGGCGGAACTCTTCCCAATGCTTACACTGATAGAGCTTATCTTTTTAGACGTGATGAAACTGGAAATATGACAATGAGTATCCCGATCAGCATTAAACTGGCTATGCAAAAGGATATTGATAACAACGTTGTTTTGCAGGATGGCGACACGTTGATGGCGTATACGTATCAGGAGGCAAGATGGGAACCAAAAAGGCAGGTGACGATCTCTGGTGCGGTGCTGAATCAGGGATTTTTCACTCGTACTGATGGTATGAAGGTATCAGACCTTATCCAGATAGCAGGAGGTCTTCTCCCTAATGCTTTTCCTGATAGAATACTGCTTCTAAGGCTGGATGAAAGGCAAAAGAGTACTCAAGGCTTCTTTATAAACTTAAAACTTGCCTTGCAAGATGACCCTAAGAACAATTTAGAGATTAAAGATGGAGATAAGATTCAAGTTTATACTTACGAGCAAGCAAAATGGGAACCAGAAAACATAGTAACGGTCCTTGGTGCTGTCCAGAATCCAAATATTTTTAAGAAAACTGACGGAATGAGAGTATCAAGTCTGCTCTATCGCTCTGGAGGGGTTTTGCCAAATGCTTATCTGGATCGTGCAGATATTGAAAGGTTTCTGCCCGACAAAGAAACTTACATGATAATATCAGTAAACCTTGCCAAAGCACTTTCGGGTGATGAATCTGCTGACATGCTCCTTGAAGCTGGAGATTCTTTGAAAGTCTACACTTTAGCAGAAGTACAATATAAACCCAAGAATATTGTTACCATCTATGGAGCAATTCAGAAACCAAATACATACATCAGGGCTGTCAATATGAAACTTTCCGATCTTTTATTTATATCAGGAGGATTAATCCCCGGAGCAAACAAAAGCATAGAAATATCAAGAATTAATGATGACGGAAAGAGTATTAGTGTTCTAGTAGACATGACATTATTAACAAAAGGGGATAACAATAGTGATCCGGTTCTAAAAGATGGTGATGTAATTTTTGTTCGTAAGGATAAAGATTTTCTTGATAAATTGCGTGTTATAACGTTGAACGGAGAAGTTAAATATCCGGGAAGCTATACTTTAAGAAGCGATGAACGACTAAGCGAGTTAATCAAAAGAGCAGGTGGATTGACAGAAAGAGCGTATCCAGACGCTTCCACAGTTACGAGGAAAATAGAATATCTAGTGCTAGACGAACAAATGAAAAGCCTTCGTCAGGTCAGGAGTTTGCTTGATGAATTATCAAGTCAAGAATTTAAGAGAGAATTTGCTCATACTTTGCTCGAACAGGGTGGGAAAAATGCTGCCAGTTCAGAAAAAAGTTCTTCTCTTGTTGACCAAGTAACAAACTCATTAACGAGTATAATTCCACAAACAACAGGAGTTGGCGCCTTAGCAGCTACTATACCATCTTTGGGTCAGTCTGTTGGAGAAGAATTGGGAGAAGCAAAACAATATCAGTTTACGATGGTTACGCCTGCCAGAAAAATAGTTAGCTTACTTCCGCCTGGAAGATTGCTTGTTAATATAAACAAAGCACTTACAAATTCTGGAACAAAGGACGATATTGTTCTGGAAGATGGTGATATTATCATGATACCGACCATACCTGCATTAGTGTCGGTAACTGGCGCCGTTGTTCAACCGTCATCTATCGTCTATATTCAAGGGAAAGGTCTGAATGAATACTTAGAAATGACTGGTGGCTACTCAAGCGATGCAGATGAAAAAGCGGTTTACGTTGTCAAAGCAAATGGTATGGTCATCAAAGGCAAGAAAGCAAAGATCGCTCCGGGGGACTTGATAGTCGTACCCACTAAAGTTATGGTTCAGAAGGTTACTGATAGGTGGGGGCAGAGCGTAAGCATGCTCAAGTTTGTACTTGGCACCATAGCAACTTTATATACAGTTAAGCTAATCATTGGGCGGATATAAATATGGACGAACAAAATAAACAGGTACAGATACTTCAAATTCAAGAGGAACAAGAGGACGATATTCATATCAAATATTATCTGCTTTTACTTTTACGAAGATGGTGGATTATAGCAATCGCATTATTCTTTATGATATTTATAGCACGTTTATACGTTTCCATAGTTCCAGCCAGATATGAGGCATTAGCAACAGTAAAAATTCCAACCACAAGTTCTTCTGGAGGACTTGCCGCTTCTTTGGGGTTCCTCTTACCTACTGGAGTAGCAAGTGATATGGCAAATGAGATTGAGGTGATCAAAGGAAGATATATGGCAGAGAGAGTTATCAACATACTTCAATACGATAAGAAAAATGAAAATGCCGAACTTGACCGAAGATTGTTAATACGAAAATTTCAAGGTAAGATCAGACCATTGAGAAGAGGACAAACTAACCTTTTCGATATAAAAGTTACTGACAAATCATCTAAAGAAGCAAAAGATATAGCAAATACGGTTGCCAGTGAATACGTTAAAGTGTCAAAAGATTCTTTCCAGAAATACTGGGATAAGCTTATAGGCGTGATGGAAGTCAAACGAACAGAAGCAAAAGATGAACTTGAGAAATCAAGACAAACTTTGCATGAATACGAATCTAAAGAAGGTGTAACCCCAGCGTTTAGTTCTGTTCTTCTTGGAGGTGGATTATCACAATCATCACAAATGCAGAATGATATAACACAACCAATTGCATCGTTAAAATCTAACGTTATGCAGATGGAACTCAAGTTGGATATGCTTAGAAAACGTCTTCCCGATGCAAATCCAGAGGTTATAGAACTTAAAAATCAATTAGCTGAAAGTGATCAGAAATTAAAGGAAGAAGAGAAAAAAGCGACAGAAAAATATAATAAGCTGTTCGGGTTGTCGAACCTTGCCGCAAAAGTTGTGTTTAACCAGCAAATGTATACGCAAATTATAACGAAACATGAGGAATTAAAGGCACAGTATATTATGCAAAATAAATCAGCGGAGATAGTCGAAAACGCCATTGAGCCTTTATATCCAGCCAACTCTAAAAAGATGCTCATTTTTATGGTTGCCTCTTTAATTGGGATATTTTTTGGAATGGGTATCATTCTGTTCTGGGAATTTCTGAATGACTCTATTCATACGCCTGAAAATGCAAGAAAAATTTTGGAACTCACAGTCATTGGAAATATCCCAAAGCTAAGAGTATGGAGAAAGAAAAGCGATTGGTCTCCTACGCTATTATATGATAATTCTAATACTAATCGTAGATCATGGGTCAGGGAGCTTTATCGGGAATCATATATGGCACTTCGAATTGAATTTCTATCGTCATTGAAATTCAATAGAAATAGTGCGATTCACGAATCAGAAACAAAAAAGCGTCAAGGAGAAGTGATATTGATAACAAGCTCCGTACCAAAGGAGGGAAAGTCACTTGTATCAGCGAATCTTGCTATGTCTTTGGCAAATACAGACATGAAAGTTTTGCTAATAGATATAGACCACCGTCACTCCTCCCAAAGCCGTTTATTGAAACTGGACGCCCATGCAGGACTGATAGACTTGCTTCGAGGAAAAGCTTTGTGGGATGATGTTGTAAACCATACTACTATTAATAATCTTTATGTTGTTACCTCCGGAAACCAAGATGATCAGTTTGAGCTTTCTGGGTTATTACTTTCTGAAAACATGAGCAATTTTATAAAAACTGCTAAAGAACGTTTTGATTTTATCTTATTCGATTCAACACCAATAACACTCGGTTCAGAGTCTATCTCTTCTGGATTCATGATTGACGGCGCTATTCTTGTAGTAAAATTGGATCATACTAAAAAAGACATCGCTCTCAAGGCAGTACAGATCATGAAAAATAATGGTATGAACATACTTGGCGCCGTGATAAACTATGCAAGACCTGATCGAAAATACCGCAGATATTATAAGTGAACAATCCATAAAAATCACGTCGAATCCGTAGTTCTCACGTAATCCTCAATACTGTTCACAATTGCGTTTGCCAGCTTGTCTTTATATTCTTCACTATTGAGAAGCTTCTCATCTTGTTCGTTGGATATAAAGCCGAGTTCAGCTAGTATTGACGGAGCATTAGCACCTATCAAAACAATAAAAGGGGCGCGCCTGACTCCACGATCATAAGCCTTTGTCATCTGGCAAAGATGCGATTGTACTACGTTGGCAAAGGTACGGCTTTCGGTTATTTTGGTAGTTTTCAAAATTCTGCCAATCAGGCTGGCAAGGTCTCTGATACCTCTATCGGCAGATGCGTTCTCAAGAGAGGCTGTCAATCTTGATTCCTCATCATTAGCAAGCGATAGATAGTAAGTCTCGATACCCCTGACATCTGAGCTTCGAGATGCGTTTACGTGAATACTCACAAAAAGGTCTGCGCCATTCTGATTAGCAAAGTCTGTCCTTTCCTCAAGTGGCACAAATACGTCAGTTTCTCTTGTCATGCGAATATCATAAGAGCCTTTTGATTTCAATAGATTTCTAAGGCGCTTGGCAATATCGAGGACAAAGTTTTTTTCACACATACCTGATTTTGACATTGCGCCGGGGTCTTTTCCCCCATGTCCAGGATCAATCACTATTGTTCTAACTTTTAGACCCAACTGCCTGACTAATGTTGTAGGTTTTTTAGGTTTAGAGATAGTATTTGATGGTTTTCTTTTTGTTTCTTGTTTATTTTCCAGACCGACTTTGTATTTTTCTGGAGAATATTCTTGACCATAAATATCAATAACTATTCTGTATGGTTCTTTAAGTGAAAAGACCTTATATCGTTTGAAATCCTTTAGATCCAACACTACTCTGACTGTATTTTCATCGAACTGAGAAGCTCTAACGTCCTTGATAAGATCATCGTTTATGGTAATATCCTGTTTAGCTGGGGATATGACTGACTCTTTTATATCAAGATACAATCTGAGCGGTTTTTCAAGTTTCTTAGTATCATATTTTACAGGTTTATTATGATCCATTACTACACGAGTGAATTCCCGTGAGGAACTAAACCTTATATCGTTTATTTGTGAGCGATTATCCTGTTTTCGATCCTCTGAATTGACTTTCTTAGGGATTGGCATTGACGGTACCGGTTGAGTAAATGTTTGTGAATCTTTTTTTGTATTTTTCTTATTACCTTCAAGCCTTATACGATATTCACGGATCTGATAAAGATATTCAGGATACAAACTGCTCTGTGGATAATTTGATCCGAACTTTTCGTATTCATCAATTGCACGTTTGTAATCACCTGCGAGAGAATATGCATAAGCTTTCCAGTACTGTGCTTCATCTACAAAGTCACTTTTTTGGTAATTCTTAATAAGCCGATTAAAGACTTTTATCGCTTTTTGTGAAGAATCCTTCAACAAACCATTAGACCAGATATAACTCATTCCAACATTATACAGGGCGTCATCTGCAACTTTGCTTTTTGGATGATCATCAACAATCTTGCTGAACTGTTTAATTACATCACTCCAGTTCTTTTCAGAGCTTTCTATTTGTCCATCGAGGATCGTATTATACATAGATTCCACGTCATTGTATGAGTCCTCAATTTCACGCTCCGACAGACCATAGCCAATATTATGCGTCACTGTTCCGCAAGAGATAAAAAATATCATCAAAAAAAGAAATATGATGACATTCGAGATTTCTATTACATTTAATTTTTTCATTTCCACCAAACAAAGTTAGAGCAATATAGTTTTTCCAATTCTTCACCTAAATATTCTAACAAAATAATACAAAGCATTGCAAGCTGTTTCAACGGAATGTTTATTTTAGCTTGATTTTTTGTACCGATTATGTAATAATTTGTAAGTCTATTTCCTGATGGCTTTCTGATTTGGGTTAGCTCAACAGTTTTTTGGGTTTAGTCAAGCTAGATAGATTGGCATTATAAAAGTGCCTACTACAAGGGGAGGTATTGTCAATAACCCATGACTAAAGCTCGTGGGCTTGAATAATCTGCAAGCCAAGCAGACCAATCAGGTCAAACTATTGACTAGACTATGTTGAAAAAACAAATTGAGCTATCTGATCATGGCAGATCGAAAGATGTCATAGACGCCACCCTAATCTATAACCAATCTGATAGCCAATGTCGAAGGGTAATTTTACAAGGAGTGTAAACTCATTATGGTTGCAGTATTTGATTCAGACAACAACCCTTTAATGCCATGCATGGAGAAACGTGCAAGAAAATTGCTCGAAAAGAAGCAAGCCTTCTGTTTCTGGAAGAAAGGTATTTTTTGTATTAAGTTGTTACGAGCACCTTCTAATAGACAATATCAGGACATGGTTGTAGGCATAGATGTTGGATCGAAAAGAGAGGCTTATACGGTTGCTACTGTTAATCACGTGGTATTGAACGTGCTAACCAATACACCTGATTGGGTAAAAGACGCAGTGAAAACTCGTAAAGAAATGCGTAGAAGCCGCAGGAATCGCAAGACACCATATCGTAAAAACAGAAGTAATCGTGCAATTGGAAAGTTAGCACCATCAACAAAGGCAAGATGGCAAACAAAACTACGAATTCTAAATTGGCTATCAACATTGTATCCGATAACTGATGTCGTTATAGAAGATATAAAAGCTAGGACTCTAAAAGGTGCAAAGAAATGGAATATATCATTTTCACCATTGGAAGTAGGAAAAACTTGGTTGTATTCTGATATAAAGAATTTCTGGAATTTGTATCTGGTTCAGGGATACGAAACAAAAGAATGGCGAGATATGGCAAAATATAAAAAGATTAGCAACAAACTAAAAGAATGTTGGGAAGCACATAACGTAGATTCCCACGTTCTTTGCGAGATCGGTCTTGGCGGATGTATTAAGCCATTCAAGAAGATATTAAGACTAGAGTTTTTAAGATTGCATAGACGACAACTGCATGTCTTACAGTTTGCCAAAGTCGGTATTCGTAAACTATATGGTGGAACACGAAGCATGGGATTCAAGCGGGGTAGTTGGGTTAAACATGCAAAATACGGTATATGTTATATTGGTGGTACATCGAAACAAAGGATTAGTCTCCACGAGATGTCAACAGGGAAAAGGTTGACACAAAATGCAAAGCCAGATGATTGTAGATTCTTGACTTATGCAACGTGGAGAATGTCATTTATTTGAAAGGAGAAGGCAATTCCTCCAACGACTAAAGCTCGTTGGAGGAATTGCCGAAACAGATCATGAGACTGGCATTTCGTAAGTTACTTTTTGTTGTAATGGTTATTTCTTTCATTTGCGTTATTGGCTACGCTTCTGCTCAGGAAACAACAATAAACATCGCATGGGCAGAATGGGATCCTGCAAACTTTCTTGTTCAATTAACAAAGGATTTTACCAAAGAAACCGGTATCAAGGTCAATGTGGATCAAATCCCATGGGGGCAATTTGAAACGAAGGTTTTTACGACATTTGCCGCCAAACCAGACACTTATGATATAGTCATAGGCGATAGCCAGTGGCTTGGAAAGGGAGCAGTCGGCGGTCATTACCTGGACCTTACAAATTGGATGAAAACCAAGAAGATAGATACAGCTATAAGTCCGCTGGCATTGAAGTATCTTGGAGAATATCCCAAAGGTAGTAAGAAATACTACGCCGTACCTGCTGAGACAGACTGCAACGGATTCGCTTACAGAAAAGACCTTTTTGAGGATCCAAAAGAGAAGCAGGCTTTCAAAGCCAAATATAAATATGATCTAACTGTCCCAAAAACTTACAAAGAGCTAAAAGATATAGCTGAGTTCTTCAATAGACCAAAAGCTAATCCCCCATTGTATGGTGTTGCTCTCTGGTTAGCTAAGGACTACGATTCGGTAACTATGGGATTCCAACAGATAATGTGGTCTTACGGTGGGTCTTATGGGGACGAAAAGACGTACAAAGTTCAGGGCATATTGAATAGTAAAGCTGGTATTGATGCTTTGCAATATTACGTTGATCTAGCAAAATTCACACCTCCCGGTTCCGAGAACTATTACTGGGCTGAGTCTTTGACCGCTCTTCAACAAGGTAAAGTTGCCATGGGAATGGATTTCTTCGCCTTCTTCCCAGGACTTTTATCAAAAGAAAAAAGCCGCTATTCTGACAAGATGGGATTCTTCGCAAGTCCGGCTGGTCCCGGTGGACGTTTCATCAGTATCGGTGGTCAGGGAATGTCTGTGTCTACACATTCAAAACGTCAGCAAGAAGCCTTGAAATTCATAGAGTGGTTCTGCAAATATGAGAATCAGCTTAAATGGGCTAAACTCGGTGGATTCCCGGCAAATGCTAAAGTGCTACAAACACCAGAATTTCAAAAAATTGCTCCTTACAATCCCGCTTTTGTCGAGAGCATGAAGTACGTCAGGGATTTTTGGGCAGTTCCGCAGTATGCTGAACTTATACAGGCATGTCAGATTCAATGGAATGGAGCGGTAACAGGTCAAAAACTCCCAAAGCAAACTATGGATGACCTTGCAAAAGAACACGAGGCTATCTTCAAAAAAGCTGGTTTTCTTAAATAAAATATGAAGTCAGAAGGGTGAAGGATGAAAACTAACAATTAATCCTTCATCCTTAATAATCGTTCTTTTCAGGAGTTTTGTTGTGAATTCTATAACTGCCTCTAGATCACATGGTATGCAAGATTACAGACTGAAAATGATGTTTATTATGCCAACTATAATATTTTTGGTAGTGATGAACATCTTTCCGCTTCTGTGGTCACTTGTTTTGAGTTTTACAAAATACTCAGCTATTAACCCTGAGCCAGCACAATTCGTTGGTACAAGCAACTACATACAGATATTGTCGGACAGTTCCACGTGGGCATATTTCAGAACAACAGCATTCTTTGTTGTATTGGCTGTCTCTGCGCAGTTTATCATAGGCTTTGGATTGGCATTGCTCTTGAATCGAGATTTCAAGGGTAAAAGCTTCGTAACACCATTAATGCTAATACCTATGATGCTTTCGCCTGTAGTAGTCGGTCTGTTTTGGCGATTTATACTTGATACCCAATGGGGATTGTTCAATTATCTCTTATCACTCGTTCCAAATAGCCTTTTCGTCATAACTGATGGAATTAACCGTCTTGCGTATTCCATTGATTTTCCATTTATTATAAGCACAAACATAACCGATGGACTTCAAAAAGCGGCGGAAAACGCAAGAGGTATTATATGGCTGACAAGACCAAAATCCGCACTTTTCTCGCTGGTTATAATGGATACGTGGATGTGGTCGCCGTTTATGATGCTTCTTGCACTAGCAGGGCTTTCCGCAGTACCGAAGTATCTCTACGAAGCGGCGGATATTGATAGAGCATCATCTTGGTTTAAGTTCAGGCACATAACGTTCCCTCTCGTAGCCCCTCTGCTCTATATTGCGCTTTTGTTTAGAACAATGGACGCCTTCAAGCTTTTCGATCTCGTTATAATCGGCACGAATGGAGGTCCGGGTTCTGCTACTGAAACAGTGTCATTGAACTTATACAGGCGTGCATTTGAGTCGTGGAATACGGGAGAATCCTGTGCATTGGCGTATATTCTGCTTATTGTTATTATAGCTTTGAGCAATATTTACATTAAATACTTGAATAAAGCGAGGAATGGCTAGTGAAACGGAAATCAAAAGAAAAGGCTTATCACGTAATAGCTCTTGTAGTCATAGCAATAGCTTTGATATTTTATCTTATACCTGTTTATTGGATCATAGCAACGTCATTCAAGCCCTACGTTGATATTTTTGCATCGCCACCAAAATTTTCCTTCAAGCCAACGCTTGATAATTACGTTGGGTTGATGACAATAAGGTCTATGTCTGAAGGAGAAATGAAGATAGCTAGTTCATCACCATATCTACGGCAATTGCTCAATAGCATAATAATTGGATTCGTTAGCACTGCGATTGCGGTATGTCTTGGAACGATGAGCGCTTATGCCTTCTCAAGGTTTCCTGTTAAGGGTAAGAATGATCTAATGTTCTTTATACTTAGTACGAGAATGTTGCCACCTGTCGCAGTGGTTATTCCCTTGTTCCTCATGTATAGGGTATTGCATCTGATAGATACACACATCGGATTGATACTGCTATATACCACGTTCAATGTGTCATTTGCAACGTGGATGATGAAGGGTTTTATGGACGAGATTCCGAAGGAATACGAAGAAGCGGCGCTAGTTGATGGTTATACACGTTTCAGGGCTTTCATGAAGATAGTCCTTCCCCAATCGGTAACAGGGATCGCCGCAACTGCTGTCTTTTGCTTGATCACAGCGTGGAACGAGTTTACATTCGCACTCATAATGACGACCAAGAATGCCCGAACAGCCCCGCCATCGCTTGCAAGCCGAATGGGATCATCAGGAGTCGAATGGGGACAGATCGCCGCAGGAACGCTTATATTTCTTCTTCCAGTAGTCGTTTTCACCTTCATCATGCGCAAGCATCTGCTTAGAGGCGTTACCTTTGGGGCAATAAAGAAGTAAAAAACGAATATTGACCGACCACATATTTCATGCTATTATTCCATCAAAAATGAAAATAAACACAAAGACGTAAAGAATTGAAGATTGGAAGATTGAAGATTAAATGCAAAGCTTATATCGGATTTCCTAATCTTCAATCTTCTAATCTTTAATCATTTCTCTTTGTGTCTTTGTGTTTAAATTTTTTACAGTGCCATCTTTAAAGGAGATAATGATAATGAAAGATGTATTTATGATCAATCTACCAAGTTCCACATCTAAGAGTGACGTCGAATTGATTCAGAATATGCTTAAACAGATAGACAGCGTAGAAGATGCAGTTCATAAAACTACACGTGTATTAGACCCTGTAAGTATTACGGTCTTAGTAACGCTTGTCGGAAGTATTCTGGGTGTTGTTGGAACAGCAGTTCCAATAATCTGCAAGATTGTTGAGACTATTCGTGGAAAAGGCATTTCGGGAGCCAAGATCAAACTGGCAAATGGCAACGAGATTTCAGTAGATAACGCTTCTGTTAGCGAAATCGAACGAATCATGAAAGCATCTGAACAAAAATAAACTGTTAAAAGTAAAATATGTAAGGTTACGTCATAGATTATTCTAAGCATGGCATGCGAGGTGAAATATGCAAGATAATAAAGTTGAATACTTAGAATATTTGGATTTTGAATTAGAAATCAGTGGCAGTGGTCGTGAGTATTCTGTGGAAGTTATCCATTCACCTGCAGGAGAGACGGAAAAAATAACTATGCGATTTCCATTTGATGAGTTAGAACTGAAAAACAAGCTTATGGAATTGCAGGTAGCACTTCTCCGTTCCAGCGGTGGATTAAGAAAAATAGTTTCATCGAAAGAACAACCTATACAAGATTTCGGTCAGAAATTGTTTGATTCACTATTTCATGGAGAATTGCGTGACCGATATGTTGTTAGTAAGCGTGAAGCATCCATACAAGGTAAAGGGTTGCGGTTGAAACTACGTATCCAATCACCAGCATTAGCTTCGCTACCGTGGGAATTCCTATACGACTCACGAGAAGGTAACTATGTATGTTTATCTACAAAGACTCCGATAGTTCGCTACATGAAACTACCTCAGCCTGTCGAATCACTTACCGTAAAACCACCATTACGTATACTGGGTATGATTGCCAGCCCTCCTAGCCTACCAGCATTAAACGTGGAACGAGAGAAACAGCGTATGGAGGAATCTATTAAAAATCTACACGGTTTGATAGAACTGACATGGCTAAATGGGCAAACTTGGCAAGATTTAATGCGGGCAATGAGAAGAGGTCCCTGGCACATTTTTCATTTTGTTGGTCATGGAGGCTTTGATCGTGAGATTGAACAAGGCGTCGTTGCTTTAGCAGAAGAAGGAAGTCAGACGCATTTTCGCTTGACTGCTACGCAATTAGGACGACTATTGGCAGATCATTCTTTTCTTCGATTGGTGTTACTGAACTCATGTGAAGGGGCTGAAGGAAGTGAACGTGATATTTTTTCTAGCACTGCTTCTATTCTTGTGCAACGTGGTATTCCGGCTGTATTGGCTATGCAATATGAAATCAGTGATCGTGCCGCAATTGAATTTTCTCGAACCTTCTATGGAGCGTTAGCAGACGAAATGCCAATAGATGCCGCAATATCACAAGCTCGTATGGCAATTAGTATGGCATTAGATGGTTCGGTAGAATGGGGAACGCCTGTATTGTATATGCGATCTTATGACGGCGTCATGTTCAGAATTCAGCAAAAGGAAATCTCAAGTTTGGAAGAAGAAAGGCGAAAACATGAGGAGCAAGAAAAGGTAATCCAACTAGAGAGGGAAAGACAGGAACATGAGAGACAAGAAAAAACTGCTCAACTAGAAAAGGAGAGGCAAGAGCGTGAGGAGCAAGAAAAGGCAACACAATTAGAGAGGGAACGACAGGAAAGTGAAGCTAAAGAGAAAGCAGTACGACTGGAAAAAGAGAGGCAAGAGCGTGAGGAGCAAGAAAAGGCAATCCAACTAGAGAGAGAAAGACAGGAAAGTGAAGCTAAAGAGAAAGCGGCACGACTGGAAAAAGAGAGGCAAGAACGTAAGGAGCAAGAGAAGGTTGCACGATTAGAGAGGGAACGACAAGAAAGTGAAGCTAAAGAGAAAGCCGTACGACTGGAAAAAGAGAGGCAAGAACGTAAGGAGCAAGAGAAGGTTGCACGATTAGAGAAGGAACGACTGGAAAGTGAAGCTAAAGAGAAAGTAGAAAAAGAAAAAGAAAAACAAGAGCGTGAGGAACAAGAAAAAACTGTTTCAGAAGATAACCTGCAAATACCCTCTAATCTACCATACAAAAAACCAAGTAAGATTACTAAACCGTTTATAATATTGATAGGAGCATCAATACTATTAGTTATATTGGCTGTAATAATATTAGCACGGTCATATAAGCAACCCCAACATGAATATGAACCTGTTATAACAGAGATAAATCCTTCTTCCGGACCACCTCGTGGCGGAACACCGATTACAATCGAGGGAAACAACTTTAAACAAGGAGCTAAAATATTTATTGGTGGTGATTCTGCCAGTAATGTAAATTTTGTGTCTGAAAATACACTAAAATGCACGACACCATCTGGGACTACCGGTCCTGCACAAGTGGATGTGTGGGTTGAGACTGATAATGGAAAATTGGGGTCTAAGCCATTTACTTTTACTTATACGCCGGTGTCGGTCCAGCCTAAGCCTGTCCCACCTGTGCTAGTCACGCCTAAGCCTGTCCCAGTCACGCCTGTGCAGAAAAAGGGAACACTAAGTCTTGAGACAATACCGTCGGATGTACACATCACTATTGACAAGACATATTATGGACAAACTTATGGGCAACCAAAAGTCATCGAACTGCCTGAAGGCACATATAGGTTGAAATTATCGAAAAAATATTATTTCGACTATGAGGTGACGGTAACTATAGAGTCGAATAATGATACACCAAAAAGAATCGTTTTGGATCCAAAGCTAAGTATAATAGGCAATGATGATGCGGAGATGGTTCTTATCCCCGAAGGTGAGTTCCAGATGGGCAGTAATGATGGTGGACCTGATGAAAAGCCAGTGCATACGGTCAATCTTGACGCATTCTATATGGACAAATACGAGGTTACTAACAAACAATATAGGGGATTCGTGAGGGCGACAACAGGACAGAGAGACCCAGAATCCATAACCATAACCTTAATTTGGGGAGGTAAAGTTAAAGGTAAATTTGAGCCATGGCAGGATAAGAATTTTAACGGAGATAATCAGCCTGTTGTCTGTGTTAATTGGGATGATGCGAAGGCTTATGCAGATTGGGCAGGTAAGCGACTGCCGACTGAGGCAGAATGGGAGAAAGCCGCAAGAGGTAGATTGGTTGGAAAAAAGTACCCATGGGGAGATGATCTTACTCATGATAATGCAAATTATAAGGGAACGGGCGGCAATGACAAATGGGAATATACATCACCAGTTGGTAGTTTTGCGCCTAACGGTTATGGTTTGTATGACATGGCAGGTAACGTCTGGGAATGGTGTGCAGATGGGTCTGGTTCTAGTAAAGTTTTTCGTGGCGGTTCGTGGTGGAACTCCGAATCCGAATCCGATCTCTTCCGTGTTGCCTACCGTTACTTCAATGTTCTACCTACGAACGGCACCAACGACGCTGGGTTTCGTTGCGTTCAGTAGACCCATTTAGTTTGGGTTAGCATTCATGCGTTTTTGTATTTATGCTTTTATGTGTTTCATTGCGGTGCGTTATCACCACCTCGTGATATTTTTGAAATTATGTCTAGTGAAGTATACATTATTTGCTATCTACCTACCTACCGAATCAGTGGGTAGGCTAGATCGAGGCAACGAAACCCAACTATTACTTAGACACAAAAAAATTATGGATTACCGTTTTCACGGGAATGACACGTACCTAATTTTGTCATTCCCACGCAAGTGGGAATCCATAACAAATCATTGTGTCTGAGTGGTATTGCCAAGAAAGGTATTATTTATAATGGAGCAACCTGTTGATTATGATTCGCCATGGAAAGAAGTACTGGATTATTATTTTGCTGAATTTATGGATTTTTTCTTTCCACAGGCTTATAATGATATTGACTGGACAAAAGACACTAAATCCTTAGACAAAGAACTCCAACAGATAACACCGGATGCTGAATTAGGTAAAAGAATTGCGGATAAGCTGATTGAGGTTTGTAAACACAACGGAGAGGAAACATGGGTACTTGTGCATGTGGAGATACAAAGCCAAAGAGAATCCGATTTTGCCAAGCGAATGTATACGTATAATTATCGCATATTTGACCGATATAACCGAACTGTAGTGAGTTTAGCTGTATTGGGTGATACATCCAAAAATTGGAGACCTAATACATTTAGCCGTAATCTATGGGGATGTGAACTGGATTTTAAGTTTCCTATAATAAAATTATTGGACTATCAAGAGAAATGGCAAATGCTTGAAGAAAGTTGTAATCCATTCGCAATGGTGGTCATGGCGCATCTAAAAGTTCAGGAGTCTCACGGTGATTTTCAAAACCTTAAGCGCTGGAAAATTGCTTTAATTAAACATTTGTATGAAATTGGCTATCAGGAAAAGGACGTACTCAGAATATTTCGGTTTATTGACTGGTTAATACAGTTACCAGAAGAACTGGAAAACGAATTCTGGATTGAGATCGAGCAATATGAGGAGGAAAGACGTATGCCATACGTAACGAGCGTAGAGAGAATAGGTATTAAGAAAGGTATTAAACAAGGTATTGAACTTGGACTGGAACTCAAATTTGGTAATGAAGGCTTGCTTGTCATGCCAGATATAAACAAAATCGAGGATTTAGACGTCCTCAAGGCTGTTCAATCTGGAATCAGAACAGCGAAAACTTTGGACGAATTACGCAAAATCTATCAAAGCATGTCTGTAACCCCAAAAAATAACTAAGGTTTTAATAAAATTAGTAGGAACGAGATCCAACTATCCTAATATTATGTTTTGTACTTTAGAGGTGATCAACAATGAAAATGTCTGGTAAAATTCGTGCAATGTTTGATGGTCTTGGCATTAATCCTGAAGACGTGATCAAACTTGAGCAGAAAATGGTAAGTCAGGATGATCTTTATAGTGTTTCATCACCTTTTCCTGCATTGAGCAGATACCGCAAGTATATTAAATTCATGGACGATCTCACCTCGCTAAGTGCATGGTATAAGTACCGAACAAAAGTCATAGTGGAGTATTTTATCACCCTTGCAGACACTATGGCTGATTATGATGGAATCTATAAAGATAAGAAGATTATATCGTTCAGCTTAGTTGATGGGACAAAAAAGGCTTTGCGTGAGATTGCGGATAATCTGACGCATCAGCAGATGGCGCAGATAGAAGCCATTGAAGCGAAATCTGACCACGATACCGCGGCGATAACTGACTGGATCAAGTTCATCGTTGATCAGAATGATATTCTTGGTACTTCTAATAAAGATATTGAAAACAGTCTTGATGGTTTTCACTTTGGAAGAACATCCGAGGACGTAAATTCACCAATGTTTGCAATGATCAACCGAGACCTGTTCTTTAAGCATTTGATCCCCGAAGTGATAGCGTTTCAGGAATCGCTGATAAAATATGCCCGTGACTGCAATCATGTTACAGCGGGACTAACTCATGGACAACCCGCAGAGCCAACAACTATAGCCAAGCAGATTACAAACATTGTCGCAGCGATAGATTCAGTTATAAGACATGCGTTTCTTCCTTTTAATGATAAGGGCGAACATACTACCGTATCATTCCCGATTAAGACATTTGGCGCAGTCGGCAACCATAGCGACCTTAGATCAGCATATCCTGATATTGACTGGATAGAGAATGATAAAAGGTTCATATCTGCTCTTGGATCAGGCGTTCATCTGGATATGATGACAACACAGGCAAATCTTTATGGTGAATATAAGCGTATATACGACGCTGTTTGCACAATAGCACGTCTTATCATTAAGTTCAACAACGATTTCTGGGGCTGGACGAGTTTCCAATGGTTCCGAAAGAAACGTAAGGCTGGCGTGAAGGGTTCTTCCGTTATGCCCAATAAATACAATCCATGGCGCATTGAAGGTGCAAACAAGATAATGGAAAAATTCATCGTGCAGTTAGAATACACATCAAAGGCACTGATGGATTATCCTTATGAAGGCGATATGGGACGTTCTATAATCATGCGAGATATTGGAGATGATTTCGCAAAATTCTTTATCGCACTTGGTAGGATAAGAGAGGAACTTGAGTTATACGAAATAAATGAAGAAAAAATACATCAATTCCTTGATAGTAATCCGGGTCTTGTCGGAGGCGCTGCGCAGACCATATTGAAACGCTCACAGGTCGAAGGCGATTCTTATCGTCACATACAGGCAATAATGATAAATCCTGATGGGAGCTACGTTTCGAGGGATGAATTTGTAAAGAGATTGACGGAAAACCAGTCCATTCCAGAAGAATTAAAGAATGAGATTATGGCTTGCTCTGATCCTGCGAATAACATTGGCTATGCTGATGAACTTGCGGAAATTGCAATCAAACAGGCGGAAAAGACAATGAAGAATTGGAATCAGGTGCTATCATTACTGCGGAACCCGGTAGATTGAGGAGCCGACCACACTAATTTTTTTGCTTTTATAACCCAAGCTTTTAGTTTTGTATTATGAAAGGTGGTACCAGCTTTGGAAAACATTCTTTATTACGGTGATAATTTGGATATTCTCAGAAAACACGTTCATGATGATTCGGTAGACCTTATCTATCTTGATCCGCCTTTTAATTCAAAAGCTAATTATAACATACTCTATAAAGAGGTTTCGGGAGAATTCTCGGATGCCCAGATAACAGCCTTTGAAGATACATGGCATTGGGGAGATAATGCAGAATCAACTTTTACCGAGATTATTGATATTGCTCCGGCAAATGCAGTAAAAATGATGATAGCATTTAGATCATTTATTGGCAGTAATGACATGATGGCTTATCTTACAATGATGTGCATAAGATTAATTGAACTAAAGAGAGTTTTGAAAGATACAGGCTCTATTTATCTGCATTGTGATCCAACTGCAAGCCATTACTTGAAAATCCTAATGGATGCGATTTTTGATAAAAGAAATTATAGAAATGAAATAGTTTGGTATTACCGTAGATGGACTGCAGCAAGTAGCACATTCCAGAAAATGCACGATATAATTCTCTTTTATTCTAAGAGTAATGAGTTTTCTATGAATCCTGTATTTGTAGAAACAACAGAAGGGCAAAAGATAAAACATGAAAAGGGTTGGGACAGAAATTCGGTGATGATTGAAGGTAGAAGACAACCACAGTTAATTGTCTATGACAAAACGAAAGTTGATGAAGCTGTAAAAAGAGGACAGATAAATTTGAAAGAGTATGCCAGATTAGTAGAGGTAAAAGTTGGAGAAACAATAGCTCCAGATGTTTGGGAAATTAATTTCATCAACTCACAAGCAAAAGAACGTTTAGGTTATCCTACCCAAAAACCAAATCAATTATTAGAAAGAATTATTAAAGCAAGTAGTAATGAAGGTGATATTATTCTTGATCCTTTTTGTGGGTGCGGGACTACCATTGCAGTTGCGCAAAAACTCAATCGGAACTGGATCGGTATTGATATAACACATCTTGCCATAAACATAATTAAATTGCGATTAAAGTCTATGTTTGGTATAGAACCTAAAAAGGATTATAAGGTTGTAGGTGAACCAGAAGATTTAACATCAGCAATAGCACTTGCCAACCAGAACCGTTATCAATTTCAATGGTGGGCAACATCCTTGATAGATGCAAAACCCTATGGCGATAAAAAGAAAGGCGGGGATACAGGTATTGACGGATTCATATTTT
>Ga0247841_10000488_pt1 | contig 102452 bp, 76 predicted proteins | sample LaCruzMarch2015__2_FD_192410 | JGI IMG/M metagenome (GOLD analysis project Ga0247841, IMG submission 192410) | Freshwater microbial communities from meromictic Lake La Cruz, Castile-La Mancha, Spain - LaCruzMarch2015_18m | ecosystem: Environmental > Aquatic > Freshwater > Lake | place: Spain... | reverse complement strand
TTCTGCAACGACCATGCGTTTGAATGATTCGCTGTACTGCCTTCTGGGGGAACTGATTCTTCTCCTAATGATTTTATTTTCCATACGTTGACTTTTAATTAGTCAACTTTTTTCAGGACGAGACAAATTAAATAATAAAGCCCCACCCCGGGGCTTTATTATTGTCCTTTCCCTCGACATCCCTGCCATATATCTTTACCCAAAAACAAGATTATGGCAGAAATCCAAACCATCCGTCGAAACCTAGTGCTAAAGGAATACGAGTATCCAAAAGAGACACCCGATTGAAAACAAGTCACGTTTTCAATCAAATTCGTGACAAAAACGGGGTAAATTATCATTATTCCCCTTGCCGTTTCCGCCGGATTGCGCTTCAACCAAAAATCAAACCGTCTGCACGGAATATTACCAGTGGATAATAAAAACAACGCAACAGGTCAAGTATCATTTGTGCATATTGACGGAATTATAACCGATGGCCTACTCAGAGGTTTGGCGATAAGTGATCCGTTTCTCCTTTAAATCGGCACGGTTTGAACGGGTATAATAGATTTCAGCAAGCAGTTCCCTTGGATAACATCCAAAACGTTTATAATTTTGTTCCACATTGTCCATCATGTGCGAGTCTTCGTTGATTGAAGGCATCCAAGCAATGGTCGCTGTTTTACCATGGTTTCAGAGATATTATATTGGCGGCGCCATAAAGCTGAAAGACTGGCACTTGAAAGACAAAAGGTTGAACGGAACAATTCCTATTTATCAATTATGAAATTTTTAGAAACTGAATCTAAAAAAACCTCAGTAGAAATGGAATAAATATAACCGGAATAATTAAAAATAATGAAAGTCACCTCTATGCTATTTATGCGCATTTATCAAGTTCTATCAGAAGACTATCAACCCCAAATAAGGTAATAAGGTTGTGGGTTGTGGGCGTTGATTTTCTAATGAGGTAGCCTTTAAAAATAAGGTTTAAAGAAAAGGCAATCAATGTAATTTGGACAAGGTATATATCAAAAAGATGTGTATAAAGGGTAGGTTACATACGAGGGGTAATTAAAGTAATCATAATTGAGATGACAAAGATATTCCACTTCAATCTAAAACTTGTTTGTTGCATAATACTCTCACATTCATTTTCGAATCTGTACAGCCAACCATCAATACTACTTGATGAAATTATTAGTAAAACGTACAATCAGGAGTTCAATGAAGTTCCCGCAAAAATTGAAATTCTTAACAAAACATCACCACAAATCGCAAAATATGCCAAAGTTGACTATTTGTGATGGAGAATGGTTTCAGCTTTTAATGCCACAACCGAATCCCTTTTCCTGTCGGAATTAAATTCGCTGAATGAAACAAATTCCGGGAATGAGGACTATAAAAAATTATTCTATTTCATTTATCAAATCCGATACGAGAATTTCAGGAATAAAAATTTTATTAGATACCTGACTAGTCTGAGATTACACTTCTTTCTGAAAAATATAGATTTCGAAGAAATAAAAAAGTTTGATCCATTCCTAATTAGCATGTTTCAACTAATAACTGAGTTTGATCAGTATATGGAATATAAATTTTTGTCTAATAATGGGTTTCAAATAAAAAAGAACAAAATTAAATGTCAATCAAGTCTCGGCAAGATGGAAAGCATGCCCATTTCTGAAAATAAATCATTTGATATTATCAAAACCTATCTTTTGGGCAAAATTTACCTTGATATTGAAATCAATTACTATAAGGCTTTTAAAAAGTTTCAGCAACTATCAATCATGTTTCCTCAAAATATAATATTCAAAGAAACAGCGGCTGAATGTAAAAAATACTTAGCGCCTAAACCGGTTGATTAAATTCAGGTAATTGCAGCATGGCACAAAAAAAGCGGGACCTTTCTGGTATCCCGCATTTCCTTATTAATAGTTAAATGATTATAACTAAATATAATTATCTGAATCAGAAACTTATACCAGCCCTGACACCTAAAAATGATGTGTCCCATCCGTCCTTTGATGCTGTCTGATATTTAAGCAACAGGTCGAACTTGTCAGAAATCTTATAGCCGACTCCAGGAGCGAAGGTAAACTCGCTTGAAGAACCTTTTGCGGTGCCCATGGAAAGACCTGCCTGGAGACTGCCATAAAGTGTGTCGGAGAAATGATACTTTGCACCTGCCAGAATGGGTATCAGCCCCATTTTAAGGCCTGAGTATCCGCTTTTTTGTACAAAATCAAGGTAACCAAGGCTAAAAGTCAACGCAATTGAAGGAGCAATTACATATTCACCCATCACATCAACACCATAGGCCAAACTTGCAAAATGAGAAATGTCACCCGTGGTTATTCCAATCAAAGCGCCAGCACCAATTTTAAATGGCTTTTCATCTTTGGTCTGGGCATTTACAGACAGTGAAAACAAAAATAACACAACTAACAAAAAGAGTTTTGATTTCATAACAATTTAAATTAATGGTTAAATTTATGCAACAGATTTTCAGTTGCTAATAACGTAAAAGTATAAATTAATTTTTTAATAATATTTCAATTTTCTTAACAATTAATTTGATAATACAAAACAAGCCGGAAGATAATATTCCTAATATCTTTTAATTAAATAAGCCGAATTCCATTGTATTATCAATCATTTAAAATTCAGTATATTATTTGGACGACATGAAATTTTAACTGGAAAGGGACTCACTTTTCAGCAAGCTAAAAATTCTTAAATCGAAAAAACTATTATGAAATCTTTCTCCGCCCCGCTCAATCCCTTCAAAAGTAAACCCTAAACGGCTGGCAGTTTTTTCGCTTGGCAGGTTGCCTACTGCGCACCGGATCGCAATTCTGTTCATCCCCATCTTCTCAAAAGAGAACCCGACAAGTACACTAAAATATCTGTGAATAATTCCCGGGCCATTCATATCGCTGATCAGTTAATAGCATATCCCGTCTTTTCGTTGGCTTTGTCTGTTGCAATTTTCATCAATTTCTTGTACTTTTGATTTAAAATTACTGATATGATAGTTGAAAGAACAAGTAGTAAAATTGTTATAAAGATTTCGCCGCAGATTGATGCTTTTGGTTTTCAGCGAATTATGGATTATCTGGAATATTTGGAGATAACATCAAAAAGTAAAGCAACGCAGGATGAAGCGGATAAACTTGCTGATGAGCTTAATGATAATTGGTGGACTAAAAACCGTAGCAGATTCATAAAGTGAGAATAATTGTTGATGCCAACATTGTATTTAGCGCAATTCTCAACACGAATAGCAAGATTGCAGATATATTGCTAAACTCAAAAGGAATTTTTGATTTTTTAGCACCTGATTTTTTACAAACAGAATTGAGAAAGTATCATCCAAAGATTTCAAACATATCAAAATTGTCAATAAGAGAGATTAAAAATGTTGAAAGTAAAATAACAAAACCTATTGTTTTTATGTCAGGGATTCATATTCCTGAAATTAAATGGATTTTGGCCGAAAATTTGGTTAAAGACATTGATAACAAGGATACTCCCTATATTGCATTTTCGTTATTTTATAAATGTAAGATTTGGTCAGGTGATAAAGCACTTAGAAAAGGATTGGCAAATAAAGGATTTAAGAATATAATTTCTACGGAGGAGCTATTTAAAGATAGAGAAACAAGACGAAAAGGAATATTTTAAATGCTTCTGATAAAACGTCTAAAAAATAAACTCAATAAATATTAATTTCGCTTTTCAGCAGGCTAAAAACTTTTAAATCGAAATAAAGTTCGTGATGCCGTTCTCCCTGTCGCTCGATGCCTTCGAATTTAAAGCCCAAATGATTGGGCACTTTTTCACTCGGCACATTACCCACTGCACACCGGATTGAAATTCTGTTCATCCCCATTTTCTCAAAAGCAATTCCGATAAGTACACGGCAGGATCTTTGAATAATTCCAAAACCGGTCATGTCCCTGATCAGCCAATAGCCTATCTCTGTTTTTTCGTTGACCCTGTCTGTATTATGAAAACCAATCACACCAGCAAAATCACCCTTAAACCAGATTGTATAGACCTCGTTCCGCGACGCTTCACGTTGTGAAATAACAGAATTGATAAATGCTTCCGTGTCGGAAACCGCCTTTGTGGAATCAACAAAAGGCAACCACACACCCAAATGTGAACGATTCTGATCTATTGCGTTGAATATGGTCGGAGAATCATTTAGATTAATTCTCTCGAGCAATATTTCATTTGATACAATGATACTTTGCATTTTCTTTCAGGATTAAAAAAACCCGGGGTACAACTACCCGGGTTTCACTATTATTACTAATTGGAATAACAGTTTATTCCAAAACAGCCGCAATTCCGGGTAGAATACGTCCTTCGAGGTACTCCAGCATGGCTCCGCCTGCGGTTGAAATGTATGATACTTTGTCGGCTATACCGAACTTATTGACTGCTGCAACAGAATCACCACCTCCAACCAGCGAGAATGCTCCTTTGCTGGTAGCCTCAACTATAGCATCACCAATTGCCCTGGTCCCAACGGCAAATTTATCCATTTCAAAAACTCCGACCGGACCATTCCAAAGGATAGTATTTGATTGGCTTATAACTTTTTTAAATATCTCAATCGTTTTTGGTCCGGCATCAAGGCCTGACCAGCCATCGCTGATATTATCTGAGGCGACAACACGGGTATTGGCATTTTCAGCAAATGCGTCTGCTTCAATTACATCAACTGCCAAAATAATTTTAACCCCTTTCTGTTCGGCTTTCTTTAAAATATCAAGGGCCATTGGCATATAATCATCCTCACAAAGCGAACCTCCGATTTTCCCGCCCTGAGCTTTCACAAATGTATAAGTCATTCCTCCGCCAATAATCAGATTATCAACACTATTAAGGAGGTTTTCGATAATTGTGATCTTTGAGGATACTTTTGAACCACCCATGATTGCAGTAAACGGACGTTTAGGCGCTTTGAGTACCTTATCCAGACTCTTAACCTCACTGTCAACAAGATAGCCGAATAACTTATCATTCGGAAAGAATTGTGCGATTACTGCAGTGGAAGCATGAGCACGATGTGCTGTTCCGAAAGCATCGTTAATCCAGCAGTCACCAAGCTCAGCCAGTTGTCCCGCAAATTCAACATTACCACCTTCCTCTTCCGGGTGGAAACGAAGGTTTTCGAGTACCAGTACTTCTCCCGGCAATAGTGCTTTTGCAATTTTTCTGGTTGCTTCACCAATACAATCCGGCGCGAGCTTTACTTCAATCCCGTCTAGTAATTCAGAAAGGTGAGGAACGAGGTGCCTCATCGAAAATTTGTCCTCGGGACCCTTTTTGGGACGACCAAGATGGGACATGATAATTGCTGCCCCCCCATTTTCAATCACTTGTCTGATGGTGGGAAGTGCTGCCGTCATACGTGTATCGTCGGTAATAACGAATTTTTCGTCAAGCGGAACATTGAAGTCAACGCGGATCAGGGCCTTTTTGCCCGAAAAGTCATAATTTCCAATCGTCTGCATTTTTTGTTGAATTAAATATTTTGTTTTTCAAAGATAGATAAAAAGTGTTTTATAGTATCAAAACGGAACAGATTTTTGATCCTATTTAATCCTTTCTTAACAAATCTTCCTACTTTTGAAGCATCAATTATTTAACAGAATCAATCAGCACCTTTTTGATAAGCAAATGCAATTTAAAGATATAATAGGCCAAACCAGCACTAAACAAAGATTGGTCCAGTCGGTGGGTGAAGATCGGATACCCCACGCGCAATTACTTGTCGGACCTCAGGGTAACGGCAAGCTGGCCCTTGCGCTGGCATTTGCGCAATTTATCAACTGCCCCAATAAAAAAAACGGTGATTCGTGCGGGGAATGCAGTTCATGCCGTAAATACTCAAAACTGATCCATCCTGATCTCCATTTTACAATACCCGTGATTAAAACTAAGTCAATTGCCAATCCTACAAGCAACGACTATATGGTAAAATGGCGGCAGTATTTTGCAGAGAATCCCTATCCTCAGTATGAAAAATGGATGGAATTGATTGCCGACGAGAATAAACAGGGGGCGATATATGTTGACGAAGCCAAAGATTTGATTCACAAGCTAAATCAAAAATCTTATGAAGCTGAGTACAAGGTTTCGATCATTTGGCTGCCGGAAACTATGAACATTACCTGTGCCAATAAAATTCTGAAAATACTTGAAGAACCACCTGAAAAAACCATATTTATTCTGATTTCTGAGGCAGAGGAAAAGCTCCTTGGTACCATTCGGTCGAGGTGTCAGTTTATACGCATTCCGAAAATCTCAGAAGACGATTTGCAGGCCGCCTTAGAGAAGCACTCCGGATTGAATGAAAGCAATCCTGCAACAATTGCAAGGCTCGCACGGGGCAATTATTTTCTGGCACTTGAAATGATGCAGAACGACGAATTGCGAAACTACAACTTTCGTCAATTCACCCTGATTATGCGACACGGATATGCACGAAAGTTGCAGGAGATCCTTACCTGGTCAGAAGAAATTGCAAACATTGGAAGAGTAAGGCAAATGGGGTTTCTTAAATATTGCAGTGGGTTTCTCCGCGAGAATTTTCTGCTAAACCTTAAAGAATCTGATTTGGTTTTTATGGATGATCAGGAGAACGAATTCTCGCAAAAATTTTCCCCTTTTATCAATGAAAAAAATGTACTTTATCTTTTTCGTGAGTTTGAAAAAGCCCACAGTGACATTTCGATGAACGGCAATGCCAAACTTATTTTCACAGATCTTGCATTAAAAGTGTCGAAGCTGATAAGACTATAAATATCAGGATCATTAATCACTGAAAACCACTTAGCAGGCCTTCTTTTTGCCACTACAGGCTCCCACAGAAGCCCATGACAGCGGATCGCATTGCTTTACTTGCTCTTGTTCATCCCTGCGTTTGTCCATTTGATATTCTTTGCACTTAATTAGAAATAGAATCACTATTTTTGTGAAAATTCATTTTCCTATGCCGGAACAATTATTGGGACGGCAGACTGAATATATCTTTATCAATTATATGAGTACTCCAAATAAAACAGCACGTGGATGCCCTACTAACGACAGGGTAGGAAGTTGTGCAAAATTAAATGTCTACGACTGGCTTTACGATGTTAAAAGCACAATCAACACCGAAGATATTGTTGAAGTCCGGTTTAAAAATACGCGCAAAGATTATTATCGTAATGTGAACGGATTAAGCCTCAAAGCGTATGATATGGTCGCAGTGGAGGCAAGCCCTGGTCACGATATCGGAATGGTTTCACTTGTTGGCGATCTTGTACTAAGACAAATGCAGCGTCATAAAGCTACCATGCTTGATGGCGAACTGAGGAAAATATACCGGGTGGCTAAGGCTGTTGACCTTCAGAAATGGGAAGAAGCAATTGCTATTGAACATTCTACTATGCTAAAAGCACGAAAAATTGCCGAAGACCTGAAATTAAATATGAAGATCGGAGATGTTGAATTTCAGGGGGATAAAACAAAAGCAATCTTTTATTATATTGCAGATGAGCGTGTTGACTTTAGACAATTAATTAAGCTGTACGCTGATACATTTCATGTACGCATTGAAATGCGTCAGATTGGCGCCCGGCAGGAAGCTGCCCGTATCGGTGGTATTGGCCCATGCGGCAGGGAGTTGTGCTGCAGCTCATGGATTTCGAATTTTGTATCGGTAACCACTAATTCAGCCCGGTACCAGGAGATATCGCTTAATCCTCAAAAGCTTGCAGGTCAATGCGGTAAATTGAAATGCTGTCTTAATTACGAGCTGGATTGTTATATGGATGCGCAGAAATTTTTTCCTCCTACCAATATTCAGATCGAAACAGATAAAGGAAATTACAATTATTTAAAAGCTGATATTTTTAAAGGAATCTTCTGGTATGTAAAAGAAAATAATCAACCAGGAGGGATGGTAGCTGTTTCTGTTGAAAAAGTATTTGAGATTCAACGCCTTAATAAAAGTGGCAAAAAAATTGCCCAGCTGACCAGCGAAAACCTGGTTGTTGTTGAACCCGAAGGACATACATATCACAATTCAGTTGGACTTGAAAGTATTGAAAGGTTTGATCAGTCATCCAAGAGCCGACGGAAAAAAAGGCGAAAACCAGTTTTAACAAGAAAATCTAATCCAGACCATGAAAGTCAAGGAAATCAGCCTTTACCGGAAGAGTAGTTATTTATTCCTGTTCTGCTTTTTGACTTTTTTGATTACTGCGGTCACTTCGTGCAATAAAAAGATTGTTATTGAAGATTATCGCAGGTTAACCCGCTCCGAGTGGAATCAGGATTCATTATTGATTTTTGAAATAAAAATACCTGATCCCAAAAAAGTGTATGACCTTTCGTTTACCGTTCGCAATGAAGGACGATACGCTTTCAGTAATCTTTGGATTTTTGTTACAATAACTCCCCCATCCGGTAAAGCCCTGACAGACACCGTAGAATTAACACTTGCAAAACCATCAGGTGAATGGCTGGGTAGTGGCCTGGGTGATCTTTACGACAGAAAATATACTTATAAGCAAACCATTTTTTTTCCTCAGACAGGAAAATATACAATTGCAGTCAGACAGGGAATGCGGACCCGGACCGGAATCCTTAACGGAATTCACGATTTTGGCATATCGCTGGAAAAGGCGTTCTGAATTGGATAATAGAACTATTACTATTACGGATGAGTAAAAACAAACTGGCCAAGTTTGCAGATTTAAATTCTTTTGATCATGTTATTCAGCTGACATACAGCGAATTGATTGCAAACAGATTCGCACTGAAAGGCATTTGGAACAAAGAATTCTTTAAGAATGATCATCCGATCGTTTTGGAACTTGGATGCGGGAAAGGGGAATATACAACCGGACTCGCAAAATTATTCCCGGAAAAGAATTTTATTGGTATAGATATCAAAGGTTCAAGGATGTGGTCAGGTGCAAAGGAAGTTAAACAATATGAGCTCATAAACAGCGGTTTTATTCGCACGAACATTGAGCTTTTATCTCATTTCTTTGGTCCAGATGAGATTTCTGAAATTTGGATCACTTTCCCGGATCCTCAAATGAAAAAAACCAAAAAACGACTAACATCTACCCGGTTTTTAAGTCAATATTGCGAAATACTTAAACCCGGGGGTGTAATTCATTTAAAAACAGACAGTGACTTTCTTTATAAATACACCCTGGCAACAATTGAGGAGAATAAATTTCCGGTACAAGTGAATACCGATGATTTATATGGTTCGGGTATGGCAGATAAGATATTAAGTATCAGAACTTCATATGAACAACAATGGATTGACAGGGGCAAAAAGATAAAGTACTTGAGATATATTCCTCATGATAATTTTCTTACAGAACCCGTTGTTGATATCGAATTTGATGACTACAGAAGTTTCGGACGTGATAACACTAACAGGGACAATGCCGTGACAAAAAGTATTAAAAAATGAAGGACTTTTACTTAAGAGTTTATGATGTAGTCAGGCAGATACCCGCGGGGAGAGTTACCAGTTATGGTGCAATTGCGAGGTATCTTGGGACAACAGGATCATCCCGGATGGTAGGCTGGGCGATGAACCTCTCGCACAATCAGGATGTTTATGTTCCCGCACATCGTGTCGTAAACCGCAATGGTTTACTGACCGGGAAGATTCATTTCGGATCTCCGGATGAGATGCAGGAATTACTTGAAAACGAGGGTATCACTATTGAAAACGATTGTATCACCGGTTTCATGAGCCTTTTCTGGGATCCAATGAAAGAATTGTTGTGAACTATTGAATTCATCAGATTTAAAAGACAATTATTATGGCAGTTATACCAAAAACAATTATTGATATCCTGAGAAATGTAATTTTTCCGGGATCAAATAAAAATGTAGTGGATCTTGAGATGGTTCAGGAGATCAGAATTGCCGGCCGACGAATTAGTTTTACTTTGGTATTTCAGAGCGACAATGATCCAAATATTGATATTCTTTCTGAAGCATGTGCAACCGAAATTGAGAAAATACTGGGATCAGAATACGATCTTACAATTACTCCGAAAGGTCTCCAAAGGATGAAAGCACCAGTTTTGCCCGATGTAAAAAATATTATTGCAATTGCTTCAGGTAAAGGCGGGGTCGGAAAATCAACGGTAGCTGTAAACCTTGCAGTCGCACTGGCAAAAACGGGAGCTAAAGTAGGGTTGATAGATGCTGACATATTTGGACCTTCAATCCCTAAAATGTTTGGAGAGGAGGAAGCACATCCGCTTATGGAAGAGGTTGACCACCGTAATATGATTATTCCAGTTGAGAAATACGGTGTTAAAATCCTCTCAATAGGATTCTTCGGAAATAAGGAAAACGCTCTGATCTGGCGTGGGCCGGTAGCCTCCAACGCTATTAAGCAACTGATTATTCAAGGATTATGGGGCAACCTTGATTATTTGCTTATTGACCTGCCTCCCGGAACAAGCGATATTCATCTCACAATTGTTCAGACACTTTCCGTTACCGGAAGTATCATAGTCACAACTCCCCAGGACGTTGCCCTGGCAGATGCTGTTAAAGGTGTTTCGATGTTCAGAAGCAAGAATATTGAGGTTCCGGTATTAGGAATAATTGAAAATATGTCGTGGTTTACTCCGGAAGAGTTGCCTGGTAATAAATACTATATATTTGGGAAGGATGGAGGGAAAAATCTTGCAGATGATATGGGAATTCCATTTTTGGGTCAGATCCCTATCGTTATGAGTATCAGGGAGGGAGGTGATATTGGAATCCCTGTTGCCTGGACAGAAGATACAGTTACCGGAAGTACCTTCGGCGAGTTGGCACTTAATGTAATCCGCCAGTTGAAGTACCGAAACGAAAATTTAAAGCCAACAGAAAGAGTTCGTATTAAAAAAACATGATGGAATCATTTCTCTTTGTATCTTTACCGTAGATGTTTATCGCCTGAAAATTGATAAATGTCAAATTTAAAACACTGAATTAAGTTAATACTTTTGAAACAGACTGGAAGAAATATTCTGCTTCTTTTTTGGTTAACCGGCACCATAATTGGTTGCTCTACAAAAAAAAACACACGGGTTACACGTGCATATCACAATGTATCTGCTCGTTACAATGTTTATTTTAATGCCAAGGAGAGTTTAAAAGCCGGACTTTCACGTATTGAACAGACAATTCCAGACGATTATACGCACACATTACCCATTTTTAAAAGCACATTACCTGAAGCTGCAAATGTTGCATCCTCCGAAATGGAGCTTGCCATAACTAAATGCAATAAACTAATTTCGCTGCATTCTATAACAAAAAGTCCGGAACGAAGACCTAATAATTCTGAACGATATAAAAAATTTGCTTCTAAAGGAGAGTATAATGAATGGATTGACGACAGCTATGTTTTAATGGGGAATGCGAGCTATTACCTTCGTGATTTTCACCGGGCAATCGAAAACTATAATTATGTTATCCGGAAATTTCCTGATAAGCCAACCCGCTATGACGCCTTCCTTGGAATGGCCCGGTCATACATTGAAACAGGCGATTACGCGCAGGTGCTTGATATTTTTAATTCCATTTCACGCGATGCTGGTTTTCCCAAAAGGCTCAAACAAGAGTTCAACCTGACACAGGCCCATTACTATTTAAAAGACAACCAGACCGATTTAGCAATTGTCCATTTGAAAATAGCCCTGCAATCGGCACTTCCCCATGCTGAAAAACTAAGGGTCAATTACATTCTGGCCCAATTACTGGCTTTAACGAGTCAGCCTGAGGAGGCAGCCAGACAATATCTGCGAGTCATAAAAATGCGGCCAAACTATCAAATGGCGTTCAACGCAAGAATATCGAGGATGGAAATTATCGGAGGTGATAATAAGGAGATCGGGCACCAACTGCAAAAAATGCTGGATAATCCGGTAAATATTGAATATCGTGACCGGATTTATTATGCAAAAGCAAAAATTGCCCTTAAGGAGGGAAGAAAATCTGATGCAATCACTGATCTTAAAAATTCGGTACATTACAGCGCATCTAATCCTAAACAACGGGCAATATCAAGCCTGGACCTTGCCAGGATTTTGTTTGATGAAAAAGAATACCTTCAATCGGCTTGTTATTACGATACAGCAGTTGTTGTTATCGATGTCAGCTACCCCGGATATGCAGAAATCATGACCCGGTCGTCTGGTTTGAGGAGATTATCGGTCGAACTAAACAGAATCCTTAGGGAAGACAGTTTACAAAGATTGGCCTTAATGCCTGAGCAATCTCGTAATGCCCTTATTAATAAAATTATAGCCGATATACAATTGCAGGAATCACTCAAAGCTACCGCCGAAAATGCTGAAACAGCGAACCTGAATTATTTCAGATCACAGCAATACAGGCAACAACCAGATAATAATAACAATATCAACAATCAGAATCTGTGGTATTTTTATAATCTTCTGACAGTGGGAATCGGGAAATCAGATTTTCAAAAAATCTGGGGTAAGAGAAAACTGGAAGACAACTGGCGCCGGAAAAATAAACTGTCAACCATAGAAGCTGATACAGAACAAGCATCCGATTCTGCATCTTCAAATATTTCAGCCGAAACCAAAAGAAAAGCGCGTGACCCTAAAACACTGGCATTTTATCTTCAGGATATCCCGCTGACCGATTCGCTGATGCAGATTTCAAACGAAACGATTAAATCAGCTTTGTTCAGTGCAGGAAGGATCTATAGAACAGAATTCAACGATTTTCAACGCTCAGCTGAGTCTTTTGAGGACCTGAACCGAAGGTTCCCCGGAAGCATTTATGAACTGCCAGCCCTTTTCGAACTTTATCAATTATATAACGAAAATGTTGATATATCCCGAACTGAAGTATACAAACAAAAGATTATTTCGGGATACCGCGAGTCGAAATATGCCAGATATCTTTTAAACCCAAAATATTTTGCAGAAATTGAGGAGAAAAAAGCATATGTAGAAAAAAAATATGGTGAAACTTTACGTCTTTTCCAGGCATTCAATTTCGCAAAAGCCGGGGAAGAAGCATCCGCAACTGTCTCGATGAATCCGGACAGCAGCCTTCTTTCAAAAGTAAAATTTATTGAAGTTGTTGCTAACGGAGCGGCTCAGGGCAGAGCGGTCTTTTCCGGTAAACTTGATCAGTATATCAGCGCATTTCCAAAGAGTCAGACAACTCCTATAGCAATTCAAATCAAAGATCTGATCGCAACTAATGCCTTGACAGATTATCAGCAATTGCTGGCAAAGGGGTATATTAAGGAAGAGATTGCCAATGAAGAGATGAAAAGGGATGCAGATCATTCAAATGATGAATTCGGAGGCAAATTTTCGTACGACGGGAATATGTTTCACTACTATGTGATAGTCTTTTCAAAATCGGCCAATGTCGATGTAAGCAGGTTAATATACGATATAGCTAACTATAACTTAGACTATTATACCTCTACAGATTTTGATATTGAACCGATTAACCTGGACTCCAAAACCCAGCTGGTAGTTGTAAGAAGTATACCGAATAAAGATGAAAGTCTTATCTATTTCCGGTCTATTATTAGGAAACGCCCGGTATTTAAGTCTTTAAACGGAATTGAATATGTGAATTTTGTAACCTCTTCGACCAATTACCGGACAATCATTGCAGAGAAAGATTATCTGTCCTACCTGCGCTTTTTTATAAAAAATTACAGTTCGTATTTCAGTTCCAATATTCCTGCAGATGAATTGCCAAATCCTCAGGAGTTACTTGCTAAAGTGAGGAAAGAAGAAGAATCTGTTGAGAAAGGAAAATTCGTACTAATTCAGCCCGTGCAGGCCCAGGATACAGTTAAACAGGTCAAAATGCCTGTAAAAGCTGAATATAGCGGCCCTTATTCCCAAAAACCAGCTTCTTCATTTTGCTACGCATTGATTTACCTGAAAAAACAATCCGATGAACCCGGGATGATTAAAACATTTGAAACCTTCAATCAGGCTAATTTCGGATCCCCATCGATCAAAGTGACGGTTGAATCACTTGATACCAATAGAGGTATATTGATTGTGAATGGTTTAGGCGAAAAAGTTTCCGCCTCTGCCTATTTGCAAAAAACAATATCCGATCAATCGCTATCTGCCCTGTTTAAAGGCAGCAACTTCAGGAGCTTTATTATCAGCGAAGAAAATCTGAAAATTTTCAGAAAAGAAAAAAATCTGCTGATGTACATGGAGTTCTTCAATCAATCCAAATAAGGTTTAACCGGATAATTCATCTGTGTGCTGATCAACAAATCAGATTTACGGATCCAAAAAAATTCAAACGAAGGGCAATGCGGACTTTGAAACTCTATATTTTTTAACAACCTTGGACGTTCTTTAACTTGCCGTAGCTATGCCCAGTAGCCGTTTTGCGGGCTTCGTCACTGTCACTTGGTACAATGTTTCAGCGGAATGCAATGTTTCAAGTTGCTCTTTCATAGGCTATTGGGCATAGGTGCTGTTAGCGGCTGGCAATTGTTGTCTTCAAATAATTTCCTGGAGTCATTATTCCAAGAGAGCTGTTCTTAAAATCTTTGATGTTTCTTGTGATAATTATATCAATTTGCCCATTTAATTCTGCCGAATAGTTTTGTAATGCGTCTTCAAAATCCCTAAAATTCGAGTTTAAAGCTTTTAGGATAGCATCTTTATCAGTTATAAGTACTTCTGTAATAGTAATTAATTGCGTCAGTTTTTCTATAACTTTCTCATGAGTAGAACATTGCCTTAACAGAAAGTATACATTGCTGATTATCACAGATGTAATGAAGCCTTTTATCTCTCTGGATTCACATAGTGACAGAACTCTTGCAGCATCGTCTGAAAACGGCTCTCTGTCAAAAAAGAAGTCTAAAATTACATCAGTGTCAATAAGAACTCTTTTCATTTGCTAAAGAAATTTTTCTGTAAGTCTTTTGGAAAGTTCTTTTTTGTAGTCGATGTTTTTGGGAGCTTTAAACGTACCCTTTAAGGATTTTACAATCGGGGTCAAGTTGATACTTTCAATATTGTCTTCTTTTGTTATGGCTTTTAAGTAGTTCTCAATAATGTCGGACAAACTACGACCTTTAACCTTGGCATATTTCTTTGCCTTTTCGATAATTGTTTGCTCAATGGTTAATGTCAATTTTGTATTCATGGCAAAAGTGTTTTGTCAATTAAAATTATACGTGCAAATATACAAATAAAAATACGATACGTGCAAATACATTTTATATCACACGTGTTTTTTTTGCTTGCCGCTAATCTTTTATATACGCGATAGACCTTCCCTATTGTTTCACACCATGTCAGGTTAAGCGATTTGCTGTTCGTATATTTCTGTAAACCTAAGTAATTTTGCATAATTCCAGATCATCAAACGGAAATCTCAGCGATTCAACGCAAACATTTTATTGACGTTGGTGTCGATTGCCTGGAGATTTTGTATTTTCTGAGTGTACTTAAATGAGTATAGGTATCGGCTGTTGTAAAATTTTATTTTCATGTATGTGTACAATTGTTGCGCCGATGCAGACAAATATTATCCTGAACCAAGCTCATGAAACGGAGAAATTCTATTTGAAACATGTTGTTACTCTTTGAATATGAGTACAAATATAATCGTTTTCATTCGCAATGGAAATATTCCGGTTTTCTCAATAACCAATTTATCCTGGCTAAATTTTACGATAGATGATGTAAAAACCGGACAATTCTAAACCCAACAAATTCAACTTTTTTAAACATCTATTTGGCTTTGAACTAATTACAATTTATTTTACTAAAACCGGACTAAGGTACGTTGTTTGACTCCCACTTTCACCAATTTCGACTACTACAAGTGAAGCCGTTGTCAATTCCTTAATTTGAGTTTCGTTTTTACCAATACAATCGCAAACTATTTCTCCCCAACAGATATAGGTCTCTGATGCATCTTTCCATTTCCAAATGTTGTTAATATATTCGATAGTATTAGTACCCCCACCATGATATTCGGCACGCACGAAATATGTACCATATTTGGAAAAAACTACTTCTAATTTTATAAGGTCTGAGGATGGAAATGTCATAGTAGTATCTTTGTCAACAAACTTATCTAAATTCCAATTTCTACATAATAGTGCAGTTTTACTGGATGTGGATATTATCGTAGCAGGAGTTGAAGTCAGGGTAGTGCCTGTGGTTGAATTATTTAGAATAATTGTAAATGCAAATTCACTGTCAGACAAGGTATTAATTGTCATTACCCCATAATCAATCAGTGTTATCGTCTTTGAGTCATTGCTGATGGTATATGAACCACTTAAAAATGTATGATCTGCTTTCTCTATAATGTATTTATTATCAAGAGTGAACTCAAACCATAAATATTCAGCACTTAGGGTGGATTTTTTATTTTGAATTATCCACTTTTTAGCGATAGAATTTTTAAAATCAGAAATGGCAGGTTTACTGTCATCCGATGATTTTTTACATGAATTGACAAATAAGATTGTAGTAATCAAAATGCTCAAAATAATTTTAAAATTTTTCATTGTAATTAATTTTGGTTATTATTTATTTGTATTTCAATAATTTGTGATAGTTTTAATTTTTTATCAACTTCTCAGGATCTTCCTCCGATTCTTTTACAGAAGAGGAAAACTGCTTAACCCCAAAGGCAAGGTTTATCCCAAATGCAGCTGACACTCTGTATGCACTTTTATAGTTCAATAATTGAGTGATATTATCGGTTACAAAATACAAATCAGTCCCGGGGAAAAATCGCAATCTGATGCCCCACCCGATATTGTTGAACTTATATCCTGCAGTATAACTAAATGAAGTTGAAAGCATCCTACCAACTCCACCATTTAACGATAATGTTGCAGATGCGTTTGAACCAGAATAATAAAAAGTGTTGTTAAGAACAAGCCCGTAATTCCATTTCGGTGTAAACTGTCGGTTTGCCGCTATATAAATTTTTGTTGGGATTCCAATTTTTATTTTCGGAACTTCACTAACCAATGTTATTTCATTATCACCAATGAAGCGGTACCCGTTATTTTTCCAGGATGAAGCACCAATATTCAGGATACTAGCGGAAAAAACCCATTGCTCCAATGAATAAGTAGCCCCAAGATTTAAAGACAGGCTTTTGTTCTTTAACAGGTCGGAGATACTTACATCATCACCCCAGTTATCACGCAAAAAGTTTTGATCCGAGTCGAGCTTACCCCCGGCAATAGCAACAGGATTAATCTCTACCGGCAATCCCAATACTAAGTCTCCGAAAAACGTTTCATCGTATTCTCTCTTACTGGATTGTGGATTTTTAAGATTTATAATATAGCTTACTCCCTTAGCCTTAATTCCGGCGATATTGAAATTTATATTGGGGCTAATTCCTATTGTAAGTTGTTCATTTAATTTACGTGAATAGGTAAAACTCATTGTGAGGTAATTATTGGCTAGAAAATCGACATCATCTACTCTGATCGGGAAATCAGCGTGTGAAATTTTATCTTTATCGGCTAAAAAGTAAGCAATTCCCGAACCTGTTTTTAAGGAAACCAGACTATTCATGGTTAACCCAAAAGAAAAGTACCCTTTTTCTTTAAGTTTAAATCCCATAGAAAAAATGTTCTCCTTTGTTTCAGCAGTAAACCTGTTATTATCCCCTATCGATTTGACAAATTCATCTGGATTGTATCCTGAATTACCATAGTTATCTGTAAAACCTTTGATTCCATCATAATTAAACCCCGAATTGTAGGCATTCGCTGATATACCTCCAATTCCTGGCAATCCTAGATAAAACTTTACATTGGGAATAAATGCAGGGTTGTACGAGATGTTTTGCGGTAAACGATCCATAAAGTATATGGTGTTTTGGGCACAAATAAACAATGGCATAATTGTCATCAAAAAGAGGATAGTTCGCCTCATAAAATTAGTTTTTCATTTTTGTTTACTAAAAATTGTATGAGATACTCAATTTGTGGGTTAATTTCGATAATAATTCTTCACAAAAAATCAATATCCAACAGACTGCATCCATGACCTAACGAAGTGCCTATTTGAGCCAATAATTCGGTTTTTCATAAAGAGAATTTATGTAAAACGACCGAACAATCATAGTTTTCAAATTGAATATTTCTATTTGTTTTTCCCGAATATTTAGAAAAAATGGGGTTTGTAACTATTTCCTAACGGACAGGTTATTTCTTCGGAGAGAGATTTCGCCCAGGTTACAGTAGCCTTTGACTTGAGCCTGATTATATTTTGTCGTAAAATAGATTTAATGATTCTATTTTTTGGACAAATTAACATTTTAATCGTTTTTTTGTCTAAAACGACCCTCGTGGGTTTCCTAATACATATCCCGACTGGACGATCATTTACGAAGCTCAACGCACACATGAACTGAAGAAGATCATTGAATTGCGAAATGCTATTTTTGAATAAATACTAAAAAATAAGTAGGAAAAACAACCAGATATTTAAAAACCTTATTTTTCATGTTTTAACCTTAGTAGTTCCATGAAAAGACCACCACCCAAAAACCTTATTAACCTTATTTTTTCAGTGTATCATGATGATATTTCAAGAATTGTTTTATTGATAAAGTATAAATTATTGTACTCTATCTTCATACAAATAAGGTAAATAAGGTTAAAATAGATAATATTATGCTAAAAGCTACTAAGGTCTTTTTAATAGAAATAAGGTTTTGAGTTAAAGACCAAAACTATCAATTTTTTTTGAAAAATTATGCCCACAATAATTTGAATTGAACCATGAAGAGCGATTCGGTGGCCAATGATCCGGAATCGGATGATGATTTTTTGGCTAAGGAAATGACCGCTTCACGTAAAAGCGGTAAAGGGGATAAAAAAAAGGTTATGGAATTTCTGAACAAATAACCGTGAATTTTGAAACCTCCAGACAATTTGACAAAATGGTCTTTAAAATCAAGGATAATAAGATAAAGGCCAGGCTAAAAACCATTATTGAAAAAGTTGCTGAAGTTTAAAACATTGATGAAATACCTAATAGTTTCCGCTTGTCAGCGTTTTCTACTTGTTTTTACCGAATATTTCCAGGAAATTGGTTTTGTAACTATTTCCTAATGGACAACATATTTCTTCGGATAAAGAGATTTCGCCCAGGTAACTGTAGCCTTTTACGTGATTGAGATTGATCAGATTGGAGTGATGTACCCTCACGATCTGATGATTGCTGAGCAGTTCCTCGTAATGTTTCAGGTTTTTCGAACTGGTGATCTTAACTCTGTTGGTCAGATAGAAATGAGTACAATATCCATCTGCTTCACACATAATCAGATCAGGGATTTTAATCACTGTAAATCCTTTGATGCTTGGAATGACAAGGTTGTTTATAATTGTTTCCTTATGCAATAACCCCTCTATCAGTATTTGAAGGTTTAGGTTTGTATTCTGTAAAGTTAACTCCTGCCTGACTTTATTTACGGCTTCAACCAATTCATCCACTTTTACCGGTTTAAGCAGATAATCGGTTGCAGAAAAACGGAAAGCACGCAGGGCATATTCAGAAAAGGCGGTCACAAATATCACTTTAAAATCTATTTTCTTGAACATCCTGAGCAGATCAAAGCCATCACCATTGGGCATTTCAATATCAAGGAATACCAAATTGGGGCGTTGGTTTAAAATAGAATCATAGGCTGTGCTGGCGTTGTTACATTCTGAAACGATCCTTACGTTAGGACAATAATCCCTGATATACGTGCTAAGAGCCTCACGGGAGGGTTTTTCATCGTCAACTACAATGGCTTTCAGAAGATTGTTTTGCATAAGTTTGTCTTATTTTTTGTTGGTTTAAACATTAATGTTTATTTGTATTTTACTTTGATTAGTTCCTCTTTGTTTCTGACTTATACTGACTCGGTATTTCAATCGTCACCCTGGTACCGGTTTCTACCCGGTCAGGATAGAGGTCTTCGATCATTATCCGGAGGTTACTTTGCCTTACCTGATTGAAAATTCTGAGCCTTTCTGTTACGATCCTTATTCCATTGGATTTTCTTCCAGGCATATCGCTTTTCCGTGCTTCCGATAGTTTCCGTCCTATTCCGTCATCTTCAATAATACATTTACAGTATTCATCACCACCTTGCATAAACTTTACAGTGACAATACTTTTCCGGTTTACCGGGCCCCTTACCCCATGCCAGATAGCATTTTCGATAAATGGCTGAACCATTCCGGGAAATACCATTCTGCTATCATTGTCAAAGCCTTCAGGTATTTCAATGGTATAATCGAATTTGTCACTAAACCGGAGATGTTCAAGCCTAAGATAATCTTTCAATAATTCCAACTCGTTTTCGAACGGGACATATTCTTTGGATAAATTGCCCAGAAAAGACCGGATCAACCGGGAGAAGTCTGCAATATAACGATTAGCAGAAAGTCTGTCGTTTTGAGAAATGAAATAATTGATTGAATTCAGCGAATTAAAAATAAAGTGAGGGTTCATCTGTCCCCTTAAACTTTCGAGCCTGAGTTCAGCCTGCTCCCTTGAGGCTTTCATCCGTATTTGCCTGTAGTACATCAGCACGAAAGCGGATATAACTATTAACAGGACCAGAATTATACCCAATTTGAACCAAATAACCTGGTACAGTAGTGGGGGGATCAGAATAACAAGGGATTTTTTTGAAGACCATTCACCTATTGAATTGGTGGCTTCAATTTCGAGCCTGTAATCTCCGGGTTTAAGATTTGCATAATTGATAAACCGGTGTTGGTGATCAGTCTGAGTAAATGTCACATCTTCCCCAAATAATTGGTAGCGGTATTTTATTTTGTCAGCATTTTTAAAATCGATACACGCGAACGACAACTGGAAATTATCTTCTCCCTTTTTCAAAGAAACTGTATCCATGTCATACACCGCTTTTTGAAATAACCTTGGTATCCCGGAAACCTTAAAATCTGTAATGATTAATGGTTGCAAACCGTAAGAGTTAGCTGATTCGCGGAGACTATCAGGGTAAAATCCCACGACTCCTCCCATACCTCCAAAGAGCATTTCGCCATCAGGCGATTGAAATGCAGCACCCGAATTGAACTCATCAATTTTAAGGCCGTCGCTTTGCCCGAAAATCCTGAATTGCCTGGTTTTTGGATTGTATCGTGAAATACCGTGATTTGTTGATATCCACAAATTTCCTGACTTGTCTTTCAAGATATTGTAAGTCGTGTTATTTGACAGCCCATTGGCAGTGGTCAGGATTTCTGCTTTCCCTGTTTTCAAATCCAGATGGGCCACGCCACTTCCAAGTAATGCAGCCCAGATATCATTGTTGTCACCAATACAAATATCCTCAACATTAGAAATGCTCTTTGTGAGGCGATAAGATGCTTTTTCATTGAAATTGTGATCAAAACACTTTATGGTACTTCTTTCTAAACCTAACCAAAAATTATTCTCCCGGTCCTTTGTAATGCAGTAAATAACTGAGGTATTCTTTTCACCCCATATTGGACGTATCTCGTTGTTCTTTAGGGTATACCGGTAAACAGCCCGGTCACCATTGATAATGATGTCTTCACCATCGGTTTCAAACCCCTTTAAAGTATTGGGAATACCTAACGTAGTTTTATCAGTTTGTCTAAATACTTTTTTTGAGAATTTTTTATTTTTATAATCAAAATGCATTAGCATATTATCGCTATAATACCCGATCCAGATTCCGGTTGAATCTTCAAGGAATGCACACGGACGTACCACTTTTTGCCATGTACCCGGGTCCAATTTATTACACTTTAATATTTGCCCGTCCGGCTTAATCCGGTATAGGAAATTCAAATTTCTGGGAGCAGCCCAGATATCCATGTTTTTGGTTTTCAGGACTGCAAAGTAAGCGTTTAATGCCTTATTCTGATTCTGACCAAGAAAATAGTGCCTGAAAAAAGGAGGAGTCCTGATTAAACGGGTTAATCCTGTTCCTTCGCCAAAGACCTGAATGCTGTACCACATCGTATTTCCATTATCAAAATATGAACATGAGATTTGCTGATCAGAACTTAAAGTGATCGAATTATTCGTTCTGCTAAAAGAGTCGTAGAAGTTTATTATTGAAGTATTTACACACCAGGCAAAAGAGGATGCCCCTGTAAATTCCAAATTGGATATTTCAGATCCATACTCTTTAAAAACTTTATTTTTTGTATTTTTTCCGAGAAGGCCATAATTACTAAAAAGCCATCTATTACCATCAACCGTTTCAAAAACTTTAAAACTATCAAAGCCACTAAATATCCTTCTTTGGGGAATACTGTTTACCGCCATTGAATTAAACCGGGTGAAAATTACATGGGATTCATCAATGAGTATGCTTTTAAAAATTTGCCAAACCCCTTGATTTTCAACAAATATCCAGATGTTCCCTTTGTTGTCGAATAAGAAAAATGGCCTGGTATTTTCAATAGTCAATTTGTGCATATTCTCATCCAGCATATCAAGATGTCTGAATATATTTTCCTTGTAATCAAATCTTTCTAAACCATTTGCCCCCGCTAACCAAACATTTCCGTTCAGATCGGCAGTAATGTCAAGAAGACCTCTGATTGCCTGATTTTTACAGATATTAATAAAAGTGTCGTTACTTCTGTCATATATAACCGGGGGCATTTCAGCCGCAACCGGCAAGACCCAAAGGTTATTAAACCTGTCTGCAACTACTTTCTGAATGCTAAAATAGGGTAATGATGTTGAGTCGTCCGGATAGTGATAATAATTTTTGAATTCATTGCCGTCATACCGGCTTAGCCCATCCCAGGAGGCAATCCACAAAAAACCTGTTTTATCCTGAGTTATGCTTTTAATAGTATTGTGAGATAGTCCATTTTCAACAGTAAATGTTTTGAAATAATAATTTTCCCGCGCCTGGATATTACCAAAGGAGCATGATACAGTCAATAATACAATTGATGAAATAGCCAAAATGAGATTTCTGGTTTTCATACAATAAGAATGTTTTTAACTTTGTGATTTACAAAACTTTCTACATCATGTAACTTTTCAGGGTTTGAGGGCATAGCCAAAGGCAGTCACTCCAACTCAGAATAAAACAATTCTTTCCATATCACATTTTCAGCAATTTCTTCAATATCTCAGGTATATCAGATGGTTGCCGGGCTACCTGCACCCCTGCCTTTTCAAATGCCGCAATCTTTTCTGCAGCTGTACCAGTTCCGCTCGAAATTATTGCACCTGCATGTCCCATCCTTTTTCCTGGTGGAGCGGTCTGACCGGCGATAAAGCTAACAACCGGTTTTGATATATGCTCAGTGATATATTTTGCAGCCCTCTCTTCAGCATCGCCTCCAATTTCTCCAATAAGCACAATTGCTTCGGTTTCGGGGTCATCTTCAAACATCTGCAAAAGTTCCTCATAATATAATCCGGCCACCGGGTCACCGCCAATCCCGATACATGTACTTTGTCCCAAACCGGCCGATGTCAGCTGATAGACCATTTCGTAGGTTAAAGTGCCGCTGCGGCTCATCAATCCAATATTCCCCTTTCTGAAAATAGTTCCCGGCAGTATCCCAACCAATGCTTCATCGGGTGAAATCAGTCCCGGACAATTAGCACCGATCAGTTTTGTCCCTCTCTTTTTCAGAAAAGGGATAATTTTAACCATATCCAATGTTGGAACACCTTCTGAAATTGCAACGACGAGTTCAATACCGGCTTCGGCAGCTTCGAGCACGGCGTCTGCAGCGAATGTAGCAGGTACGAAAATTATTGAAGTATTGGCTCCGGTTTCCCTGACGGCATCAGTCACTGTATTAAAAACCGGTACACCATGTACAATCTGCCCTTTTTTACCCGGTGATACACCTCCAACTACGTTTGTACCATATCCGGACATTTTTTGAGTATGGAAACTTCCATCGCGTCCGGTGATTCCCTGAACCAGCAACTTTGTATTCTTATTGACTAAAATGCTCATATTATCAGCTTTAATTAGATTATCTTAAAAAATCAAGACTGAGGCTGATCGCTTTTTCAGCTGCCTGACTCATTGTATCAACAGTAGGAAGATTGGCATCATTTAAAATTTCAAGGCCCTCCTTTGAATTTGTTCCGGAAAGCCTTATTACTATCGGAATCTTAATCTTTATCTGTTCGAGAGCGGCTATCAAGCCCTTTGCCACATCATCGCAACGTGTGATCCCGCCAAATATATTGATCATCACCACCTTAACTCCTTTGTCGGAAAGTATAAGATTCATTGCATCAATAACTTTCTGAGGATTTGAACTCCCGCCTATATCCAAAAAATTTGCAGGTTCACCTCCATATAATTTGATCATATCCATAGTAGCCATAGCAAGGCCTGCGCCATTGACCATACAGCCTATTGAACCGTCGAGCCTGATGTATGAGAGCCCCTTATCCCGTGCATAGATCTCTTTTATTTCATCAGCCGATGGCTCGTTGAGCGAATGAATTAATGGCTGCCTGAAAAGCGCATTATCATCAAAAGTCATTTTCCCGTCAAGCGCAAGTAACTGACCTTCTGATGTTATGACCAAAGGATTGATCTCGGCCAGGGAAGCATCAGTTTCGATAAACAATTTGTAAATTTTTTGAAAAAGATCAGTCGCCTGATTGACTAATTTCATATCATCAAAAAGGGCAAAAGCTATTTTACGGGCAACAAAAGGAGCCATTCCCAAATCGGGATCAATTGTAAATTTGAGAATTGCCTTCGGATTTTCCCTGGCAACCTCTTCAATTTCGACTCCCCCTTCACGGCTAACCATAACAACAACAGATTTAGTATTTCTGTCAATGGTCAATCCTGCATAAATTTCGTTTATAAAGGATACACCTTGAGCCACAAGTACTTTCTGCACGGTATAACCCTTTATGTCCATACCCAGGATCATTTCCGCTGCAGTTTTTGCATCCTCGGCATTCCGCACCAATTTAACCCCGCCCGCTTTTCCTCTTCCTCCTGTCAAAACCTGGGCTTTTACAACTGCAGGATATCCAAGCAGTTCAGCAGCAGCTTGTACCTCGCTTACAGTATAACATAGTATTTCCCTTGTAACCGGAACTCCATAACGTGCTAATATCTCTTTAGCCTGATATTCATGAATTTTCATCCCGAGATTGATTAGTTTTGTAAAAAACTTAATTAATAGTTATGTAATCCTTCATTTTCAGAATTTACATCAATATTAACATTTTTAATTATAAAATAGTTTTTTAAAAAATAGTATATGCGTTCAAAACTATTTATGCGGATACGCTCCTACACTGTCATGGTAATTGGTCTTGCCCTTTATGCTTTTGGAATTACGGCATTTCTGATTCCTCTGAAGATTGCCGGCGGTGGAGTAACCGGAATTTCGATGCTGATTTATTATGCCACAGGGTTCGGAACCGGTTATACCTATTTCATTATCAATATCTTTCTTATTATCTTAGCTGTAAAGGTTCTCGGAGCCAACTTTGGCATAAAAACGATTTTCAGTATGACAATAATCTCGGTAATGTTGAATGTAATGCAAAATTATGTTACTGAACCCCTTCTGAATGACATGTTTCTATCAGCTGTCCTGAGCGGAATTCTGGGTGGAGTGGGAATAGGTCTTATCTTCAACGAAGGGGGAAGCACGGGAGGAACAGACATTATTGCTATGATTATCAATAAATACAGGAATATCAGTCCCGGGAGGATCATTATGTATTGCGATGTATTTATTATTGCATCGTCGTTTTTAGTACTACACTCGGTGGAGAAATTAGTTTATGGATATGTTTCGATGTGGGTAGTTGCATATTCCATAGATGCCTTCCTGACAGGGGCTCAGCAGTCTGTACAATTATTTATTGTATCTGACAAATATGACCAGATTGCAAATTTCATAAATAGCGAAGCGAGGCGCGGATTAACAATATTTGATGGGACAGGTTGGTACACCCGGCAGAATGTAAAAGTGATTATGACTGTGGTACGAAAACGTGAATCTCCAGAAATATTCCGCAAAATAAAGGAACTTGATCCTAATGCATTTATATCGCTTAATTCGGTGATGGGAGTTTACGGTAAAGGTTTCGATAAACTCAAGTACTGATTGTTGCCTCAAATAATTAATTTAGCAATTCGTCAACGATAAAAAGGAATAGAATGATGAAACGCAAGATTTATTGGATAGCAGGGTTTTTAATTGTAGCGATAGCTATATTCTTGACCTGTAGGTTTTTGCGCTTCTATCAAAAAATTCCGCCTCTGGGCGAAGATGTTGTAATCACAGTGCCTGAACCAAAACTGACGTATGGATTGGCTGCTGATTCGTTTCATATCGAAGAAAATACCTTATCCAAAAACCAGAATCTGTCGGATATTCTTATTGACCGGGGAGTTTCTACAACCGACATCGATCAGATTGCGAAAAATTCGGTTACTGTTTTTGACGTCAGAAAAATGAAAGCCGGAAACCGTTATACTGTGTTCTACTCAAAGGATTCAACCAGAACACCATTGTATTTAGTGTATAATAATAATGGTGTGGATTATTATCTTTATTCGCTCACCGATTCACTTAAAGTGATTGCAGGGAAGCATGTTGTTGTCTCAAAAAGGCAAACAGTATCCGGAGTTATCAACTCCTCACTCTGGAACGCAATGAAAGATAATCATCTTAGTCCCTTGTTAGCAGTTGAATTATCAGATATTTATGCATGGACTATTGATTTTTTCGGCATTCAGAAAGGGGACAAATTCACTGTTATATTTGATGAGGATTATGTGGGCGGTGAGTCGATCGGTTTAGGAAAAATATATTCTGCGTCGTTCACCCAGGGAGGAACAATCTTCTATGCCATCCGTTTTAAACAGGAGGACGGTGATAATTTTTTCGATGAAAAAGGAAATAATCTGCGAAAATCGTTTCTGAAAGCCCCCCTTAAATTTTCGCGTATCAGCTCACGCTTTTCGAATAACAGGATGCATCCCGTGCTTCGCATCGTTAGGCCACATCATGGTATTGATTATGCTGCTGCAACGGGAACGCCGGTTTACACGATAGGGGATGGTGTAATACTTCAAAAAAGTTATCAGACTGTAGGCGGAGGCAATTTTGTGAAAATCCGGCATAATTCGGTTTACACAACAACATATATGCATTTGTCGAAGTTTGCCGGCGGACTCAAAGCTGGTATGCATGTCAAACAGGGAGATGTAATAGGCTATGTCGGGTCAACAGGATTATCCTCAGGCCCACATCTCGATTTCAGGGTATATATGGGGGGGAGTGCAGTTGATCCGCTTAAAATAAAAGCAGAGCCGGCAGAACCGGTCAGACCTGCCAATCTCAACAAATTCAATACATTACGCGATTCCGTGTTACAATTGCTGAATGTCAGACTGATGTGACAATCTGGTAATCACTTGTGTACGCGTTAATACATACAAAAAATTTATAAATCCGGATTTATTACCTCCTTAAGGAATTTAATAGATATAAGAATTTATGTTTGATATTTTAGATTTAAGTGCAAGGTTTTTGGGTGTTTACGACCATTTTCTTTGCATTGTATTGTTGTGCCTATAATTGATAATGTCCTGAAAGGACCAAATTTGAATAACCGTCAGTGAAACTGGCGGTTAAGAATGACCAATAAATGCAGAACCCTGAATGGGTTCAATAACAATATTTTACAGTGGAATTCAGCCCGTTTCAGGGCTGGAGTTGTGGCTTGTTTATTAACCCCCAGTTTCGCAAGCTCCACAGGGGGTTAATCATATTCATCCACTCCGTGGTATATAATAATTTTTCAGAAGACCAAATTAGCAATAAGTCCCTCAGGGACGAAATAATTTTTAACCGGACAACTGTAATCTGGTAATATGCTAATTGATGTAACAATAGAAACTGAGAGTTGACCCGCATTCAAAATTTCAAATTTGGTATGAATGCACTGCATTTTTGAGTTATCCGGAAATACTATGTTTATCTGTCGCCCCCCTGAATGAATAATAGCTAATATAAAGATAAGCAATCAAAGGAACCAGCATTGCTACTGCCATGCTGCTTGTCGCATCTGCAATATATCCCATTATCAAAGGGAAAAGTGCTCCCCCAATGATTGCCATTACCAGTATTGATCCGCCAATTTTTGTATTTTCGCCTAAACCTTTAATGCTTGTTGCAAAAATAGTGGGATACATCAGCGACATAAAGAAGCTTGTAAAAAAGATGGCCCAGACACCAATCCATCCCGGAACCAACACACTGAATAAGACCAAAATAACATTGATGAGACCATAAGCACCCATCAAGAGGTTAGGTTGAATATAGCGCATAAACCATGTGGCAGAAAAACGGCCCAAACCAAAAGCCACTAAGGTTCCTGTTAAAAAATATCCGGCCACTTTCTCCGTTTCACCGGTATAATCCTTAACATATGAAATAAAATAACTCCAGGTTCCCACCTGCGCCCCCACATAGAAAAATTGTGCCAGTACCCCTTTCCAGAAATGCGGATATTTAAACAGCTCCTTAAACCTTCCTTTTGAATCGGATAAGTCACTCTTGCCAGCTTCGAGTTTAGGAAATTTTACTCTTATAATAAATAAAGCCCAGACCAATGCAAAAACAGATAGTGCGATATAGGGTTCAACTACCCGCATGGTTTCATTTTGAAGAAAGCCTGCATATTCTCCGGCCATTTTCATACCGGCAATCTTTGCTCCATCAGGTTCTACGCCCGAGAAGATAAACAAGGTTCCAAGCAAAACTCCAACAACAGATCCGATTGGGTTGAATGCCTGGGAAAAATTCAGTCGTTGTTCAGAGGATTCCGGTTTGCCAAGCTGTGTTATAAAAAGATTTGCACCGGTTTCAAGAAAAGCCAATCCCGAAGCGATAATAAAAAGGGCCAACAGGAAAAAACTGTATTTCCCTATAATTGCAGCCGGCCAAAAGAGGAGACACCCTGCCGCATATAGCAATAAGCCAAATACTATACCAGTTTTGTAATTATACCTTCGCATTAACATTGCAGCAGGTACTGCCAGCATAAAATAGCCCATATAGAATGCAGATTGGATCAGACCCGCCTGAAACCGCGAAATCTCCATAGACTTCATAAATTGCTTAATCAATATGTCATTCAGGTTATTGGGAATGCCCCACATAAAAAACAAAGCGGTGACGAGTATAAACGGAACAAAGCTTCCGGTCGGTATAAAACTTGTTTTGTTAGTGGTTATCATGGTATTTTAAAAGTTATATTAATGTGAATTGAAATTCATTTAGTTGCCAGTTGCCAGTTGCCAGTTGCCAGTTGCCAAAAGCCAGTTGCCGGTCGCCTGATTTATCCTTCATTTACAACCTTCATGGCCATATCAGCCCATTCCCAGAGCCTATGGGGATGGTAATTTACTGTCGAAATATCTTTCATAATAAATTCCATATTGCACCCTTTTGCTGCCTGCTTAAATACGACCAGTTGTTTTTTTGCTTCTTCTATATCCCACAAAACAAATACTGCAGGGGAGGGTTTTCGGCTAAGTACATATTTATCGCCCAGGTTGTATACTGCTTTTTCAATATCAACCCAGGCACTTGCTGATACTTTACGCAGATTTGGAATACGTGCAAGAATTTCAGCTTTTAAATCTAATGGTTCACAACATCCATAATAGGTTAAGCCAAATCTTCTGAGCCAGCGCAAATCATGTTCAATAGCGAATTCCCAGTGCATTTCGGGTGAGACTGAAGAGAAAATCTGTGCATTTGAGCAACCCCACATATTTATCGGACGAATGTGTTCGTTGTCAAAATTTTCACCCGGAAGTTCGCTTGTATATCCATATCCGCCGGAGCCAATTCTTGTATTATTGCAATCCAAGCTTAACAAATTGAGCTTCTCAAACTGGTCGAGTTCATACATCCATGCATCTACCATTTTTTCATAAGCGGCATGAACCAGATTTGGACGCAGGTACAAATCCATCATTGCTTCTTCGATTCCCCACCAGCGGATCAGGAAGTCCCATGGAGTAAACCAAATATGTGTCTGCCCGACTTTTTTAACCGGAATAATACCGTCAAAAATATCTTTCATCGCTTCAAAGCTGTATTGGGTAGCATTTTGCTTGTAAGTTATCTGCGGAAGTTTAATTTTTTCTATATCCTCAGGTTCTTTTATCTGTATCCTGAAATGACGGGAATATATTTCGTTTTTTTCATCAGTATGAACCGTGTCAACTTCCTCAACGATTCCGAAATCGGTGGTATGATAAACAATGGGACAATCCAGGTAGTCATTGACAATCATATCGCAAGGCATATGTTCCCATTGGTATATCGTCCTGCGAAGATTAGTTTCCAGCTCTCTGGCCCATGGATGATTTGTCCTCAATGTCAATTCGTCGTTTACATTCATTTCATGCCAGGGAATTTCATTAATCCACACCATTGGCCTTTCCTGCTTAAAATCGTTCATTTTTTGCCACAGCCGGGCCTTTTCCCGGTGGATTGGCAAGTAGGCTATTCCGGCAATTTTTTCACCCAGGCTGCGTAAGACTTCTTTTTCCCCTGACGTTAAAACTATCTCTTGTTCCATCGGGATTTGCGGAACATGGCTTGGATCGTGTAGCATAACTCTTCATTTTTAATAATGGGTAATTTTACTTTTGCCGGGTTTCCCCGGAATTCAGGGAAAGGATTACTTCCTCTCCTTTTTTAAGACTAAGTTCGAATATCCCTCGATCAACTTCATGTATCTTCACATTTGGCGAAGAAATTGAAAAGGGACCTTTAAAACCGGGTTTAACCATGCAAGGAGCTCCGGCCAGGCTTCTGATCCTGACCCACAGGGTTTTACCATTCTTACGTTCGGCACTGACCAGGAATGCGCCTTCTGCACGTAAGTCATTGAATATGGACTCTTTCCACTCCGATGGCATAGCCGGGAAAATCCTGATGTGGTCACCCCAGCTCTGAAGCAACATATCCTGCAGTGACTTAGCCGCGAACAACGAACACTCAATTACCGGTGAACCCTCAATATACATAGTATTGGGCATAACAAACTGTTTATTGTTATGATGTGCCCGGAGATGCTCAAGAGCCTTCTCTCCATTGCCCATTGACGAATAAAGCAGTGAAGCGGCGGCACTGGACCAGCCATATATCTGACTGCCATTGTCCACCGTAAGCCAATGGTTAAGGGTCTTCTCAACAATAGCTTTTTCCCCGGGCTGTTCGACAGAGAGCATGTGCAGTGGCCAGACCATAAGCAAATGCGACCAGTGACGATGTGATTTGTCAAAAGGGACAGTTGCTCCAATCATGAAGCCGTTCTCATTTTGAGGGTAAGGAACCAGGTCACGCTGAATTCGCTCCCATTCCAGAATTTGAGGGTCTTTAAAGCCATAATGCATGTTCAGATCGAGAAGAGTTGTGCATCCCCAGCGTAGCAGGGAGAGGTTATAATTATTATCAACATCTCCGTCTTTATTATACTCAGGTGAATGAAGAAGTGGCAGATGGAGCTTTCCATCTTTGCCATACTTTAGCAAATGACGGTAGAGGTTAATACTACCTTTTAGCAGTGGATAGAAAGCATGCAAATTTTGGTCTGTCACCAGCTGGTCATCCATTGAATAGCGGTATTGCTGCCAATAGTTAAACAAGGCCCAGGTGAAATCGCCGGGATTGATGTAATTTTGCGGTGCGCATGTACCATCACCTCGTAACCCTTCGTAGTCGGTTGTATGCGGGACTGTTGCGCAGCTGTCAAAACCCCAGATACTCTTCGCATTGTATACGAAGTTATTGCGCTTTGCATCGATGAAACGGGTGAAGGATTCGCCAAGTTCGAGATGGTTTGCAGTATACACCGGTGAATAAGCAATCTCGATGTTCAGGTTCCACCAGATGCGCGGCCAACCGGTCGATCGGTACCATGGGCCCAGCAAGTCAATTACCTGGCGGTCCTGACGCGTGGCACAAGCGAGTTTGTACATCTGTACCCAATAAAAACCCTCGATCTGTGCATCTGGCACCGAAAGGAAGCTGGCCGGATAGTAGGTATGCCACCACTTACGATGGCTCAGCTCTATTAACCCGGACGGTAAAGCGGCCACACGTTGAACCGTGGAAATTGCAGTTGCCCGGGCAGTCAGATCAGGATAGGAGTCGGCAATAGTCAGCGTTAGCCGACGTTTTGGTTGACTTCCATTCACCTGCCATGCAGTAGCATAGGCCCCGCCTGCTACGCGGCGTTGGACGCAAAAGCCTGTCTGGCCATCTTCACCTTTTTCCGCGGAAGGATTTGGTTCCCCATTGATCTTTTTCATCTCGTCGCGGAAAACTTCAGATTTCTCCGCTTCCCAGATGAAAGCAGCATCCTTCTCCCCGCCCTCAGTCTCCAGATCAATCAGTAAGGCCATCTCGTTTGCATGGACCATTGCACGGAACCGGATGAGACCTTTATCGGTGATAACACTGCCACGAACTTCAGCGTCCCACAAAACCATCCGGAGTGAACCGGACTTTATTGTCCCTACAGTCTTGAGAATCATACCGCCAATAGGAAGACGGCCATTGTCGCGGCGGTGGTCAGTCACATCCGAGCGGCCTGTTTCGAATCGCAGACGGTTAGGTCCATCAGTGTAAATCATTGTTCCCATCAATCCATTACCCAGAAAGGCACCATGATCGAATTTGGCAGGCAGCTTATCCCAGACAATATCGTGCCTGGACAGAAATGCAGGCCAGTCTACTGGTGCATAAACGCGGACAAGCAATGGATTCCGGATCATCCTGCCAACCTTACGCAGAGTCTGCACGTCAATGCCGCGTAGATTTCCCGCCCAATCGGGGCCGACGTCAACAGAGAAAATATTGCCATACTTAACTGCACCCAGATAATCCTGCAAGATTTTCTCAGCAGGTAAACACAAATTATCATATTTTGGAAGCGAATAGAACCACATGGCACCTCCCTGATGTTCAGGCAGGATTGGATATGTGAATTCAGCGGCAATGTAACCATGATAACCGGAAATATTTTTATTGTAACCAGCTCCGGAAATATCATCGAGGGCTGACGGACTGCCCATTTCCCCAATTCGTATGCGACCTGCCGGCGTACCATGATTGTACCCGGGAAGACAATTGGGCTGGAATTGTGCTACCCATTTGTCAGTTTCATCATGGCTCAGCCCGCCATCCCCCTGGGCATGGTCGAACCAGATGTATTCGATTGGGCCGTAATTTGTCAGCAGTTCCTTGAGTTGCGCTTTTTTTATATCAGGATTTTTTCCACCATCTTTGGAAAAGATAGCCCCTGGGAAAGTCCAGTCGCCCTCGGAGAAGTAGAGTGCCAGCTTAATGCCATATTTATCGCACGATTTTCTAAGTTTTGCCAGAACATCAATTTTCAGCGGGCTGTTGGTTACTTTCTTCGCTGTTGTCCGTGTATCCCACAAACAAAAACCATCATGATGTTTGGTCAGAAATAAAATATAACCCATTCCGGCATCTTTTGCTACTTTGCACCATTGGTCGGTGTTGCAGCCGGTGGCTTTGAAATATGAAGCATCTTTACCTTCGGTTGGGGTCCACTCCTGGCCTGAAAAAGTACTGAACGACCAACATATAAACATGCCGAATTTCATTTCAGCGATTTGTTTTGCACGAATCCGGTCGTCAATCTTTTTTGTATAACCGGCTTCACCCCTTTTCACGAATCCTGTCAAAAGAATTGAAAAAATAACAAAAAACAGTATGGTTTTAATTTTCATAATTATTATTTTAGATAATTATTTGAGTAGTAAAAATGAAATATTTATCTTACAATTCAGCTATTCTCAGAAATCATTTTCAGCAAAAGATGAGAGTCAATAATACGACAACTAATAATTCCCTTTACTTAGATGAGCTTTGAAATATCAGCATGATTTTCTTTTCACAATATTTGTGTTCAAAACAATTTCTTTCGTTAATTCCCGATCCGGACTAAAAGCTTCAAAAAGAAATTTTAACGCCTTTTCGGCCATTAGTATAACCGGTTGTTCAATTGTAGTTAATTCAGGTTCAACCGCAATTCCCATTGGATCATTGTCAAAACCAATTACTGCAATATCATCAGGAATTTTTACCCCGGCACTTTTTAAATATTTTATTGCCCCGATAGCTACATCATCGCCTACCGCGAGTATTGCATCCGGCCTTTCGGATAGGCTTAACAGTTTTTTTGCTCCGGCCATTCCGTCTTCCAGTAGAAATCCACCTTCAATAAGATATTTTGAGCAGCATGGAAGGTTGCCTTGTGACAAAGCATGTTTGTATCCATCCAGCCGGTCACGATAAACGTTTATATGACTTGATCCGGTAATAAATGCAATTCTTTTTCTCCCATTTTCAATAAAAAGATTAACAGCATCCTGAGCACCAAGGAAGTTATTGACAGTCACCTTTGCTCCATTGGCGTTTGCCGGAATACGATCGAAAAAAACCACCGGTATATTTTCACGGTTAAAGGCATTAAAAAACGACCCGTCAGTTGTCTCTCTCGAAACAGAGGCAATTACGCCTGCCACGCGATTGTCAATCAACGCATCGATATTTCTGATTTCGTCAGTTAATTTCTCATTCGACTGGAATACCATTACCGAATAATCGGCCTGTCCGGCTAATTCAGATATTTCGGAAATAAAATTTGCAAAAAAATGATGCCGGATACTTGGCACCATCAGGCCAATTGTATTGCTTCGGCGGTTCCGGAACCTCTGCGCAAGAAGATTCGCCCGATACCCCATTTCAATGGCGATCGCCTGAATTTTCTCTTTTGTCTCCTTTTTTAATGATTCACTATTGCGCAACGCCAGCGATACCGTTGTATGGTGGACACCGGCAATCCTCGCAATATCTTTTATCGTGACATTCTTCTTCATTGCAATTTTTATGTTCGAAAAATAATAATTCTCACGTGAGAATCAAAAATATTTGAATTTATTCTTCCTTATTTATAATTGATCTAAAAACAATCCTAAAAGCAAGCTTCAGACATATCCCCAAAAGTATGCCTTAATTCACTTGCTATAACCAATAAAATATGTGTTCGTCTTTTGTCATATTGACACAAAGTTACGGACAGGAAAATTGTGAGTGCCGACTCCAAAAGATTTAGATAACGCTGATTTTCAATTGAATCTTCATCATCTTCTACAAGATTTAAGCATATCCTGGCAAGGTCGTAGGTGTTATCAAAATATTCATGACAATTATCAAAATATAACCAAAATAATTATGCTAATATTTAAGATATAACCGAAATATTTGCGTTAATCTAAAGATTATTACCGGCAATATGCCGGATTTGAAAATAATGGTTACCGATTCTTCATCTTATTTTTGGGGGACCAATACATGTACTGAAATTGGTTATCTTGAAGAACAAAATGGTATTCTGAATGGATATGAAATAAAATACTCAACAGTTGTCAAAACAATTTTGGCGGATACAACGACGAAGGATATGAGATATTAACCTGATATTAAAATGGTCATAATGGAAAGAAATTGCAAATTCCCAGTCTTTAACCCCCGTATGGCAGATTCTATACAACTGTTCATAAATGTCAGATTATCAATAGCTAAAATTTATATCTTCAATTTTTAAATTATACGACTTTACTATTTTTTCAACTTCCTTTAGTTTCTTTATTCGCCCGGCCTGCTCGTTCACTTCTCTTACAAAAGGCTTGTGGGTTCATATTTTGTTAGCATGTTATATATGATGACAGCTAGTTTATGGGCCGTGGCTGTTATCGCTTCTTTCCAGCCCTTTTTAAAGGCAATCTTTTTGAAAAACCGTGTCAAGTTCGTAACCGCTTTAAGGTTTCCTATCACACTGGCCACGCTTTTAAGGGCTTGGGATAGTGGATTAGTACCCCTTTTTGTATGGTTGCTTATAACTTTTCCTCCCGTTACTTTTTTGATTTGGACACAAATGCAACCAATTTGAAAAGGCATCTGCCGAATGAAACTTTGTGATATCGGTACCAATTTCGGTGATTATGCTCAAAACTGTATTTTCACATGCTTTTATGCGGTCCAGGTTTTGAACATACTCGTTATAGTGCTGAGCCAGCACAAATAAATATCCTTCGTGCCAATTACCTTCAAGTGAGAGTGCAATTTCTTCTTTGCTTTTCTTTACCCGGTAATCTGCCAAACCAGCCAAGGTGCCAGGATTTCTTTCCCCGGATAAAATAGCTTCAATAATGGCCCTGCCACTCTTGCCCGTAACATCATTAAGGGCCACTTCCAGCCGTAGGTTCATTGCCCTAAAGTCTCTTTGTATTTGATTGATAATACGTGTTTGTACTTGGATATATTTAATCCTTTGTCTGGAAATAATTCCCGGTGCTTTCCATCGCAATCGTTTTGACCCCTTTGCTTTTCAAATAAGCCACCATTTCTTGATGGTCTCTGGTATAAACGCCAAACGATTTTACCTCTTCGCTACCTTGTCCGGTAGCAACATAATGCATTCTAGAACCCACATCAATGCCACAAGCATTTGGGTTAATTACAGACATCCTTGCTTCCATTTTCAATCTTTTAAAAGTTAAGTTTTTGAAAAAATGTCTTTAGGAAGTGTACTTTTGTGATTAATAGTATTCTATAAGGGGTCGTAGTGCCTCCATTGTTTAAATCATAATAGCCCCTCCGTTTAAAGGGCTATTTACACTTATAGCCAGAATCCGGGTAGAGTTAGGAACATCAATATGCAAGCGGCTTTCGCTAAATACAGCTTAAAAGTAGCACCTTTAACATAGATTTACGATTAGACTATGCAGAAACCAGTTGTTCTAAAGTTTTTAATAAGATTTAGCGCTTATAGGGAGAAACCGGGGGAGCAGGGTAAATCCGTTTCATCTACGTTTAGCTTCATCCATCCACACGAGGAAGAACTGGGCACTATTTTTAGGGGAATCCCGATGATCATTGGATGAATATTTAAGCTACAAACCCGAAACAGCAAATCCTTTAAAAAGGATTTTGGAAAAGGAATTACAAATTCCCGGTCTGTAACCCAGGATGACATATCCTGGGGAGCGGGGGTATTACCTGTAGTGTCATCTCCTACCGTATAGATATTCCCATCTTTCGCCCATGTGCATGACCATGTATCGCCAGACCACCCTGATTTTACCGGCTCAGTAAGCCACCTGATTCCTTTAATTAAATCGCTCTTTGGGTATGGAATCTTTGGCAGGAGACTGTGTACATCTGATTGGTTTTGTCCGGAGAGTACCTGCCCTGTTCCAATCCGGCTCAATGACAGCATGGCGCCGCAAGCAGGCAAAACCTGAATGAATTTTCGTCTCGAGAATTGGATATCATCTTTTTTCATATAATAAAGATCAGTGAACATATAATAACTTGATTCGATTATTTTTTCATGATTCTATGTTTAAAGATGCAAATATAGTAAGGCTTCTATCCCGATCTCGCAGGTTCTGGTTTCATCTGGTTGGATATAAGGGAGAGATCTATCGCTTAGAGCTGCAACTCCGCCGACTGGAGGATGTGTTCCTGGTTCCATACCTGTCAGGTTTTCATTATTTTAACACTTCCCTTGCTTCTTCCCACTCCACTTCATGCGGTAAACGATTGTTTTTGGAGGCAATAGCTGCAACAACACCAGCGCCTTCTCCCATTGCAACAGCATTGCCCGTAACACGATAGCTGGCATGGGCCATTCTGTCGCCGCTTATGCAACGGCCGGCCATCATTAAACCATCCACATCTTTTGCAATCAGTGCGCGCAGGGGAATATCATACGGAAGGGTTTTAATTCCGCCGGTTGAAATAACTTCCTTATCATTATTGGCCTTTGTATCTGCATGAATGTCGACCCAAAAAGTAACCCTGCATACGCCATCATCAAACCTTGCACCTTTCACCAGATCATTCTTTACCAGCTTATATCGCCCATGAATCCTTCGTCCTTCGCGTATTCCAATTTGTTCGGCGGAAGCAATGACCTGAAATCCTTCCCATACTCCGCCCAACTGCCGTAAACCACGAGCTATTTTAAATATCTCCTTTCGTGACCGGATTGTTGCTTCGGTCATTGCATCAGCATCAAACGGTTTTATGCCATATTCATGATTTGCCATCAGGAGTACCACATTATCGCGCACATTAAAAAGTGTTGGGGCACCATAAGAAGGATCGATACCTGCGCGGTTAATCTCTGATTTAAAATTAGTCACTTTTTCACCGTGGATACCATCACCTCCATAAAATGAAATGTATTTTTGCAAAAGGGTGACATCGCGGACGGCTGCCAGCGCATTCATTGTAAGCGGCTGGCAGGGACAATCATTTTCCAGCCCTATATCCCAGCCGCAACCGGCCAATGCTCCAAGATCACCATCGCCGGTAGTGTCAATAAAGACTTTCGCTCTCCATGCCTCGCGTCCAGAGCGCGATTCCGTGATTATCGTAGTGAGCCGGCGGCCATCACGATAAGCGGCTACTAACCTGGTTTGTAAACGGACCATCACTCCTGCTTCCGTACATAGGTCTTCGAGCAGAAGTTTCATCTCATCTGGTTCATACACAAAATTCCAGGGATTAGTTCCCCGGCGGGCTCCACGTTCATCCAGTCTGGTCCGTATTTCGGCGGTTAATCCCGGTTTGTCAAAATCAAAAATCCATGTAAGAAGGCCGGCGGTCCAAACACCACCCAGGCAACCATGTATCTCAAACAGCCTTACTTTTGCCCCGGTACGTGCAGCAGATATGGCTGCCGCTATACCGGCCGGCCCGCCGCCGCATACAATTACATCCACATCGTCTACAACTGACAATTTCCTGGAAGGCTCCGAAAATTGTTGATTATCATTTCCCTGATTTTCTGATGTTTCATTGCCAAAGGAAACATTTGGTAACAGGATTGCTCCAGTGCCAACAGTAGCCATTCCTAAAAAATTCCTCCGATTCACATTAATTTCAATTCTTTTCATACAATAGCATTTTCCATAATTAATTAACAAGTACTATTTTTAGCCTGAAGTACTAAAATAACCTACAAATTTCGCCATATAATTAATGGATCTTTCCAACTAATTATGTGTTTGTAAAGTGATGTCTGATCCTACTTTAACTTCAGGAATAACCACCCATGCCCATGACCTGTCACCGCTTTCAAAACATGCATAGGACTGCTTTTTCCCGTTGATACCTATGTTGATGTTCTTTGTGCCTGCAGGAAACGGACCGAGCCTGAAATGGACATTCTCCAGATTGCCTCCTGAAATAACTTTTAAAGAACAGGTCTGTTCGCCCTGAACGGGAAAAGTGACCTTTAGGTCAAAATAGGCAGTGTAACTCTGGCCGTTAAAATAAACTATGGCCGGATAGTTTGAAATTTTCATATCCCATTTTTCAGGTAACCTTGGCATAATTTTCAAAGTTCCCGGGATATTATCATCAACCCCTGCGCATAAGAGAATCGAATTGACTGTTTCGGCCTGTTGATATCCGTTTCCAAGATCGCCCTGTCTTCTTATGATCCCTCTTTTCACGTCTACACTCGCACATTCCGGAACGATAAATGGTTTGGGTAAACGGGGAGAATAGCAGAGATGTGCCAGATTTTTCATCCATTTGGTTACATCATCCATCTCATCGAGCATCATTGCCGTTTGAGTCATTATACCATGATCATATCCAAGCCCCACCATCCCATAATAATCGGGCTTCAGATCTTTGCCATGCCCTGAAGTCCCATGGTAGTCAGGTTTCACATCCCGTGTCTTTAGGTAAGTATTCCTTGATCGTTGTATCCATTCCGGGGGTAGCTTACCGGTAAGATCAAATCCTGTATATTCCTTTTGTGTCATTAAAATATTTTCGTGGAAAAATCCCACTTTCCGCCAGATTTTTCCATGTATTGAATCATCTGAAGCAAAGTAATCCAGCATATTGTTCTTCAGCCTTTTGGCTGCTGTTCCCCATTTAACTGCGTATTCTTCAGCACCTATTGAATCAGCCATTTCGGCATACATCAGTAATCCCAGATAACAGGGGAAATTGCAGTAAAGGGTATAATCATTCATACCTGCCTCGCTCTCAGCATAGAGTAGTCCGTATTTTGAAAATGAGAGATCAGGATTATCAAGGCTCCAAAGAAGGAAATCAGCGGCTTCTTTAAGATAAACCCATCGATCCGTTACCCATTGCCTGTTTCTTCCGCTGTTCTGCCAGGTTTTCCAGTGCGACATCATGGAGTGGCCATGGCCATCGGTTTCGGGATTTCCGTAATCCATATAATGACTGCCAAATTTTTTCTTTGTGTATTGAGTCTGCCAGCCGACTCCCGTTAATACCTGCGAATAGATCAATGGTTTATTGGCTATCACCGTCCAGTGTCCGGGTATTTTATTCCCGCCAAGCTGAAGGGAAGGATATAGTTCCGGAAAATACATCAGTTGTTTGTCGAGCAATGCCAGTGCCCTGTTCGCTTCTGAAATATAATTCAGATCGGGCAGTAGCATGGTAGTTTTATTACGGGTATAATAACAATCATAATACGAACCATTATTTCCTGTACCAATCGCGTTTGTCCAGGTGCCAAAGCCATCATAAAACCACGAAGGTGCCATAAAGGCAGACTCATGGACAATACCGTTTGTATCCACCCGGCTCACCTGGTCGCGGAGGTTCTGAAAAAACAGGTTGCTGATGATGTTTGCCTCGGAACTGCCTGAAAACACGATGGAAGGGCCTTTATAATCAGCCGGAATTTCAACTTCTTTTACGTTTTCAAAATCCGCATTAAAGGTATACAGCAAGTACATTAGCTTTCGCAGGTTGTTCTTAATTTCTGAAGGATAGGTGTTAATGGTATCAATCGTATGGCTGGCAAAAAAACCTGAAACATCTGAGTTATCAGTTTGCCAGGGATTAGTGCCGGTATGGTTTTTATCATTTATTTCCCCGGCGAACCGGAATCCGGGTCGTTCAATAAATCCATCCTTCAACAGGTTATCGAAGTATTCAATTCTTAGGATATTACTTTTTCTTAACCGGACCCTTACCCTATAAATGCTGTCATTGCCATAGATATTATTCAGGAACAATGTGTTATTGAGAAGTTTACGGGCGATGGAGTCAGAGAGGAACGGTTCTTTACCGGATTTCCAGTTATTCTTGAACCAGAGAGTATATCCATACACCAGGGGTATAGTATCAACTGTTGAATTTTCATAGATTATCCTGAATTCACCGCCATAATCACCCAGCAACCTGAATTGCCTGCTATCCGATGTTCCCCAGACTGGTGATCCTTTATCAATATTGTCGACACAAGGGGTAATAAATAAATATTCTGCGCCGGTCTTGTCTGATTCTTCGAAATTCCATGTTTTCAGAAGCTTCATTTCAGAGGTACGGGAGGATGGCAACTGAATGGTTTGCAGTTGATCAGCTTCAGGGACAGTTGAATTTGGCTTTGTTTTACAACCTGGAAATCCTATAATGCAGACTGCCATCAGCCAGACTAATGATTCATATTTTTTCATCATTTAAAAAATTTTAGTTACATTAAGACGTTATCTATCTGCCCTTTACTTTAGCTTCTTCTTTGCTTCCTTCCACTCCACTTCATGCGGCAAACGGCTGCTTTTCGAGGCAATTGCAGCAACAACGCCGGCAGCTTCTCCCATTGCAACAGCAGTGCCTGTAACACGGTAACTTGAATGTGAGACTCTGTCGCCGCTGATACACCTGCCGGCCATCATTAACCCATCCACATCTTCAGCAATTAAAGCGCGCAAAGGGATCTCATACGGAACGAATTTAAAATCCTCATTTGAAATAGGTAACTTGTCATTCACGGCCCTTGTCTCTGCATGAATGTCGACAGGATAAGTGACCTTGCAAACGGCATCATCAAACTTTGAACCTTTTATCAGATCTTCCCTTACCATCTTATATCGCCCATGAATCCTTCGTCCATCGCGTATCCCTATTTGTTCGGCAGAAGCAATGATCTGAAATCCTTCCCATACCCCACCCAACTGCCTTAACCCTCGCGCTATATTAAATACCTCTTTACGTGACCTGATAGTTGCTTCGGTCATTGCATTTGCATCAAAGGGTTTTATGCCATATTCATGATTAGCCATCAGGAGGACCACATTATCCCGCACATTAAAAAGTGTTGGATAACCATAGGAAGGATCGAAACCTGCGCGGTTAATCTCTGCTTTAAAATTAAGCACTCTTTCAAGGTGGATACCATCCCCTCCATAAAATGAAATATATTTTTGCAGTAGGGTGACATCGCGAACGACTGCCAGGGCATTCATTGTAAGTGGCTGGCACGGACAATCCTTTTCCAGTCCTATATCCCAGCCGCAACCGGCCAATGCCCCAAGATCACCATCGCCCGTAGCATCAATAAAGACTTTCGCCCTCCACGCCTCACGTCCTGACCGCGATTCTGTGATTATTGTTGTGAGCCTGCGGCCGTCACGATAAGCAGCCACCAACCTGGTTTGTAAACGGACCTTCACTCCTGCTTCCGTACAAAGGTCCTCGAGCAGAAGTTTCATCTCATCTGGTTCATAAACAAAATTTTTGGGATTTGTTCCACGGCGGGCTCCGCGCTCATCCAGTTTGGTCCGTATTTCGGCAGTCAAGCCCGGATTGTCAAATTCATAAAGCCAGGTAAGAAAACCGGCGGTCCAAACACCTCCCAGGCAACCATGTACCTCAAAAAGCCTCACTTTTGCCCCGGTACGTGCAGCAGATATGGCTGCCGCTATTCCGGCAGGACCGCCGCCGCACACTATTACATCGACATCGTCGACAACTGACAATTTGCGGGAAGGTTCCGGAAACTTCAGAGTTTTATTTCCATACGTTTCTTTTGGTTCATTCCCAAATGAGACATTAGGTAACAACGTGGCACCAGCACCAATGGTAGCCATTTCAAGGAAATTCCTTCGATTTATATTTATTCTCGGATTTTTCATGTGTAAATAATTTTGATTTATGAGTATCTTGTGTTATACCTAATTTAAATTTCTTCTCACGTTAATTTTTCACTTTCATTGCCAGTGGGTTTTCTCGCTTTCTCTGCCATTGGGATTTCTCGCTTCGCTCGAAATGACCGGCAGCTTCAAGGGGAGAGGAGGAGGAAGAGGGGTTCCTGACAAAGCCATGTTCTGTTACCAACACATTCCATTGAGGATTTTTTCTATTTATCAAATCTTCCTTTTTTTGACGGTTTCATTTTTTAATCTCTTTTTCTCTGTCTATAGCCAATCCAAAATAAGCAAATTCTTCGAAATAGATACAATATTCAAGATTATACCTATCTGTAAAAGAATTCTTTATCCAATGATTTTTATGTTCAGCTATTCTTCTGCACAAATCATTTGTAACACCAATATACAATGTCGTTTTGTGTGTATTAGTCATTATGTAAACAAATCCATTATGGCTCATGGAGTGCTTTATAACAAAAAGTCAGGATAAAATTATTCAGGTACAATAACGGATAATCATATTTTGATTTTAATGGTCACATGGAACCCACATGTTTAAAAATATTTTCATTCTTATTTGTGTTTGAAAAACATGTGGGTTTCATAGTACCTATTTTCAATTTATCAATAATTGATTCATATAAAATATCAGGGGGCAGAATATTCATCTATTAAAAGTTTTCAACACTCTAATATTGAGATGATCTGCCCCATGAGCAATGTTAACGAAAATCAATATCCAGGGTTCTGATCTGTCGCAGGATTTAAAGCTTTATTCCCAGTTAACTCATCTACCGGAATTGGCCATAAAAGATCTTTATCAGAGACAATCTTACCCTTTGCTGCAAGAATTATTGCCTTTAATTTTCCTGTTCGCCTAAGTTCGAGGTAGCGTTTTCCTTCTAATTGAAATTCATAACCTCTTTCTTTTACAATTAAATCCAGAAAACTAGTGGTAGTATAATCAGTAAGTTTGAAGTCAACAACTGAAGATGTCGTTGGGTTATACCCATAAGCCCTTCTATGTACCTTGTTTAAAGCTTCAATAGCTTCAGCGGTTGGACCGCTGCCGGCCCTGCCGGCGGCTTCAGCATAGATCAGCAATAAATCGGCATAGCGGTAATATGTTTCAGGATTTCCGTTGCTCCCCCCATCAATGGCCGTGGGATCTATAAATTTTTTGCTTAATATCGAACCTGGACCAACTCCTATATCCCATAAATACCAAAGTCCTTTTCTTAGGTCATTTCCATCCCAGTTTTGATAAACCGGGTTATAGTTATAGCTATGTATTCCATACACACCTCCGCCGCCAAGTAATTTAGTACCAGGATGGTTCAATAACAATGGCCATTGAGTACCCTGTCCCGGATCGTGGGAGAATTTTAAATAAAATATTTCTTCAGCGGTAGTGACTGGTGTCGGACCAAAGATTTTTTGAAAATCGTCTACCGAGTTAACTACAACTAGCGAGTATTTATTGGCCTGAATTACTTCATTAGCTTTATCCCTGGCTTCAGCGAATTTTTCTATTTGCAGATACACATCGGCTAAAAGGGTTTTTGCTGCCCATTTAGATGGCCTGCCAGATACAGCTGCAACATCGGGCAAATTGGTTTCAGCTTCTTTCAGATCTGAAATAATAAAATTATATATTTCCTGAGTGGTGCTTTTTTTACAATCTACATCTCTCATATTACTTTCTGTGCGAATTGGCACGCCACCCCATTCCCGAACTATTATGAAGTATACAAATGCCCGTAAGAATTTGGCTTCTGCAACAAATCCATCAATATCAGCCTTAGTTGACCCTTTTGATAGGGGAGCATTTTTAATTACAATATTCGCATTTCTGATGCTCTGGTAAGCACTAGTCCAACACTGATTTGTCCGCGTAATCCAGGTACCGTTAAAACCATCAAAATCATTCAGTCCTGCCCAACTGCCCCGACCGTATGCGTAATCGGAATGGGCAGTATTAACACCAATGAAGTACCAAAAAGCATTTGTTGCACCTCTCAAAGGAGCATAAATAGAATTAACAGCTGTTTGTATTTCTCCCGATGTAGTATAATAAGTTTCAATTGCCAATGATTTTGGTTTTTCTTCCAGTATTTTACTACAGGATGAGAATAATAAAAGAAACAACATAATAATAACGCTTCCATGAATAAGTTTTAACAAAACTTCCGGGAAGCTGTTCGATAATAATATTTTTTTCATTTCTAAATATTTTAAAAGTGAATAATTTTTCATGTATTAAAACCCTGCACGAATACCAAATGTAATTGACTTTGACATCGGATATGCGTATTTGTCAACTCCCTGCACAATAGAGTTTGTGCCTCCCATTGAGTTTACTTCGGGATCCATCCACGAATATTTAGTAAATGTCAATAAATTTTGCCCGCTGACGTATAATTGCACATTCCGAATCCATTTCGCTCCAAATTTATTTACCGGCAAATTGTAAGCCAACTGAATATTTTTAAGTCTCATGTAGGAACCATCTTCAACAAAACGGTTTGATGATTTACTGGTAGTTGCAATACTTGGGCGAGGATATTTGGCATTAGGATTTTCCGGTGTCCAATGGTTTAGATACACCTCTCTAAGTACATTCAGACCAATCCCGTAATCCATGGTACTAGAAATAGATGAGACGTTAAACAAATCGTTACCCTGGGTGCCCTGAATAAATAATGTAAGTTCAAAGTTTTGATAGGACATTACTGAATTCAGACCATAAATAAATTTGGGGTTAGGATCGCCTATATATGTTTTATCTTTGAGAGTTATTGATCCATCGTTGTCAAAATCCTTATACTTTATATTTCCTTTGGCGTCATATCCATCTTCAACATATCCATAAAATTGTCCAACCGGACGACCTTCGCGCAGTATACTGGTAAAATCATTTACAAAATTTATACCGGTTCCCCCATAATTAACATCTTGTCCATTATATAGCTTTGTTACTTTATTCCTGTTAAAGGAAATATTGCCGTTCAGGTTCCACTTAAAGTCTCCTGTAAATATTCTGGCATCAATGCCCAATTCTAGACCTTTGTTCTGAACTTCCCCAACATTTTGAATAGTACTGGTATATCCCAAAGAAGAAGGTAATATAACGTCATTAAGCAAATCTTTTGTAAGTTTTATGTAATAATCTGCTGTGAGACTAATCCGGTTTTCCAGTATTCCTAAGTCTAATCCTATGTTTTTTTGTTCGGTGGTTTCCCATTTCAAATCTCCAGGTAAGCGGTTCCTATCGGGTGAAACTACATTGTAAGAGGTTTTATCGAAGGTAGTTTTGCCGGAATATAGTAGATTTAGTGTTGCATAGGCATCAATTGCCTGACTACCGGTAGAACCCCAACTTGCCCTCAATTTCAAATCAGAGATGATATTATTGTCTTTCAAAAAGTTTTCATTTTTTATTTTCCATGCCAGTGCTGCTGAAGGAAAGGTGCCCCATTTGTTACCCTCACTATATTTTGAAGAACCATCCCGCCGGATGCTTAGTGTTGCAAGGTATTTATTATTATAACTGTAATTAGCACGGCCAAGAAAGGATAATAAAACAGATTTTGAATAGGAAGACGTGGGTATACCCGGTGTTTGTCCTGAACCAAGGTCAAAAGCCTGGGTCACATCGCTTATAAATCCAACCCCACTTCCACCAATGGAAGTCATGACAAAATCCTGATAAGTAAATCCGGCAAGAGCTGAAAGACTGTGTTTCTGGTTAAACGTTTTGTTATAACTGATGGTATTTTCGCTCAACAAACTCCTAAATTGATTCGCGCCAAGACTGGCACTTCCTTTTGAATTAGGAATTTTGGTTGTCGCGTAATAATCCCTAAGGGCATCAGAATTTTCTATTCCTCCCGAAACTTTAATGGTTAATCCGGATATTGGCTTGTAAATTAAAGCAGCATTGGTTAGAACCCGGTTATCTTTAAGGTGGTTGTACAGCTCATTCCTTAAGGCAACAGCATTACTTAACGCATTTGAAATAAAAGGATAAGCAGTCAGCATGTTACGGTATGTACCATCATCGTTAAAAGGGGTAAGAGTAGGGGGAGAAACAAGCGGAGAATAAGTTAAAGAGCTACCACGATCCCCTCCCTCAGTATATCCAGCGTCAGTATTGATGGATGTCAGCACACTTGACAGATTTACACTAATTTTATTATTTATATTATGATTGACACTAAAGTGTACCGAGTTTCGGTTATAACCACTTCTCCCAATAATTCCGTCCTGCAGAAAACTACTTGCGGATAAAGAAAACTGGGTTTTCTCGGTGCCGCTACTTATGTTGACAGATGTTGACTTGATTGGAGCACTATGAATGATTAAATCTTGCCAGTCAGTCCCTTTGCCAAAATTGTCAATTTGACTTTGGGTAAAATAAGGACCAAATCCATCATTAACCCTTGTCTGATTGATAAATTGTGCGTATTCCTGTGCATTACATACATCCATTTTCTTTCGCAAATATTGCATACTGTAATTAGCATCAATATCAATTAAGGTTTTCCCAATTTTTCCCTGTTTTGTCGTGATTATAACAACGCCATTGGCACCTCGTGAACCATAAATAGCTATAGCTGAAGCATCTTTTAAAATTTCGACGCTCTCAATATCTGAATTATTAAGCACCTCAGGGTTACTGCCAGAAATAGGAAATCCATCTACCACATACAAAGGCTCATTACTTCCCTTAATAGAATTCCCCCCCTGATGCGAACGCTTACACTCGCGCCCGGTGCACCGGTGTTCTGCAATACCTGCACACCTGAAGCTTTTCCATTTAGTGCCTGTAAAACATTGGAAACCGGAACCTGGTTTATTGCCGCAGATTTTATTTGTGACAACGATCCTGTAATATCACTCTTTTTTATGACTCCATAACCAATAGCTACCACCTCTTCAATTGCAGTAGTTTCTTCAACAAGTGTAACATTAATAGCGGATTTGCTTCCAACCGCAATTTCCTGGGTTTTCATCCCGACAAAAGAAAATTGTAAAGTACTATTTTCAGGAATATTAGCCAGTGAGTAATTCCCATTGTTATCAGTTATTACTCCGGTTGTGGTTCCTTTTACCACTACAGAAACGCCTGGAAGAGAAGATCCGCCTGAGTCGGTCACTTTACCGCTAACCTTGCGTTGGGCTGACTGAGGAAGCGGCATGTCAGCCGGGGAGATTACAATCTGCCTGTCGTAAACCGCATATTTTGCCTCCTGATTGGCAAACAACCGGTCGAGAATTGTATTGATCTGCTCATTATCGGCCAGAATATCCACTTTCCGGTCAACATCAATAAGATCGTTGTTATACAGGAAATAAAACTCACTTGATCGCTCAATCTCCTTAAGTACTTGTTTTATTGATGTTTGGTTCAATTTTAGCGAAACCCTCGCAGTCTGGGAATAGGTTCCGGTAGCTAAAAGGTTAAACGCAGAAATCAGTATAAGTACAAGGGTAATTTTCATAACAATTAGTCCTTTCTTTAATACGGTATATTTATTGCCGTCCGGAGAATTTAATCCGAATTTTTTCATATTTTTGTGTTGTTAAATGTTATTAATAATTTTTTTTGTGGAAAATGAAGACATTTAATCATTAACGGGGAGGTGCGCTAACACTTTCCCGTTATTTTTTTTATTAGCTGGTTTAATCCATAGGCATTTTGTTTAAAAGGTTTGAAATGATTAATTAAAAATAATCTCGCGCTTTGAATACGAATTGTCTGCAAGCCTTGTTGCCTTTTTTATCCGGTAACTAATAGGAGATGATTTGCTCAGGAGATCCAGCACTTGCTCGATAGGCTCATCAGTAAAAGTAGCGGTAAACCGAAACCGCTTTAATTCATTCTTATTAATCTTAATAGTTACATTGTACCAGTTCCCTATTTTTTCGGCAACCTTGTCGATAGGATCATTAAAAAAAACCAGCTTGCCATCTTTCCAGCCAATGAATTTATCGAGATCTTCTTCATCCGAAATTTTGACAGCAACTGCATCCGTATCAAATACAGCCCGCTCTGAAGGTTTTAGTTCCGCCAGCTGTTTTGGAACTCCCCCTGATTCCATTTCCAAAACAACTTTACCATGAACAAGGGTCGTACTTATTTCTTTGGATGAAGGATATGCCTGAATATTGAATGCTGTTCCCAGTGCCTTTACATTTATGGCACCCGTCTTTACGATAAACGGCTGATCCGGATTAGTGACGACTTCAAAAAACGCCTCGCCGATCAATTCTACTTTCCGGGAATTGCCTTTAAACTGAAGGGGAAAAATCAGTTTACTCCCAGAGTTAAGAAATACGGTCGTTCCGTCAGGAAGATGAAACTTCGACCGGGTACCGAATATGGCAGAAATTTCCTGCATAATCACAGGATGCCCTGTTGTTTCAGACGATGAACGGGAATTGTGGTAAAAGATATAAGCTGTTGAAAACAAACAAGCCAGTATAAATACAGCGGCAGCCTTTTGCATGAAATGCAATAAACCGGTTTTTCTGAAAAATAGCCGAAGTTTGGTCCTGATCAATGCACTTTCTACATCAATTGGCTTTAAAGCAATTTTTTGTCCTGATTCCTCCCAAAGAAGTTTATAGTCTTCGAATATTTTCCGGTCGGCAGGATTAGACTCAAAATGGTTATTTAACTCATGATGTTCAGATTCCGTTAGCTTACCATCAAAATACCCGGCTATTAAGATGTGAATTTTCTCCTGCATTTATTTTCGGTTTTAGCAATGACGTATTTTCACCTGCCATACCCTACATTATTATTGAATTATTTTTTGTGAATTGTTACGTTAAAAAAAACCTACTTTTGTGATGACTAATATTAACAGACACAATAATCCTTTATGAATTTTGAAAATGAAGATAATGACCAATTTTTGTTCTCTCAGATGCTTGTGGGAAAAGAAGAGGCTTTCGATTTCATTTTCAGAAAATATTATAAAGTATTAATCATACAGGCAGTCCGGTTTGTTCATGATCAGGATTCAGCTCAAAGCCTTGTGCAGGACTGTTTTGTGAGGTTTTGGGAAAAGCGGGGGCAATTGTCAAGTATCGAAGATCTCTATTCCTACCTCTTTTTCATGGTACGGAACCGGTGCATAGACCATATAAGGGAGCAGAAACGAATCCATCTCGTACCTCTTACTGATCAGGCAGAATTTCCGGGAAACGAAACTGAAGATACTATCCAGGCCAGCGACCTGAATTCACATTTGTGGCAGGCAGTTGCAAAACTTCCGGAAAGATCTCGTATGGCCTTTGAATATAGTAGAATAGATGGATTGACTTATTCGCAGATTTCAGAAAAAATGGGGGTATCCAATAAAGCTGTTGAGGCACTGATCAGCAGGGCACTTAAAGTATTACGTGCCAACCTTGTGGATTTTCTATGTATTCTGATTTTGTTAATTAGTCTGCTGAAAAATTATTATCAATGAAAAATCCTGTAAGGATTTGCATACTTTAAAGTAAGTTATTATTCCTGAACAATATTTTGAAGAGGTTTCCTTGCTTTCCCATCCGAGAGCATCAGGTCAGCGACAAACTGCCTGATTTGCTGTTCATCTTCCTTTTTACAAATCAATAATGTCTTCTCTGATTCAACAACAATAAAATCATTAAGGCCTTGAATTACAGCTATTTTATTGTCCGGCATATTTATAATGCATGCTCTGGTATCGTATAAAAAAATCCCGTTGCCACTTACTGCATTGCCATAATTATCCTTTTTATGATTTTCATATAATGATCCCCAGGTGCCCAGATCTGACCACCCAAAATCAGCGCACAAAACATGAACATTATCTGCCTTTTCCATCACCCCGTAGTCGATCGAGATATTTGGGCACTCGGAATAGACTTTATTGATATATTGAACTTCATTTGGAGTATTGATAAGTCTCTTTCCATAGTCAAATAAGGCATTAACCTCGGGCAGATGTTTTGCAAAAGCATTAAGTATTGACCTGGCAGACCAGATAAAAATCCCTGAATTCCAATAAAACTCTCCGGTTTCAATGAATAACTCGGCCATCTTGCGGTCAGGCTTTTCGGTAAATGTCTTAACACGGTAAAGATTTTCTTTCTGTTCAAATTTAATTTTCTCAGCAACCTGAATATAGCCATAGCCCGTCTCGGGACGATTGGGTTGCAGGCCAAATGTGAGAAGAACATCCCTTTCAGAAACATATCGCAGACCATTAATGATCTCTTCCAGAAAGTAATCCTGTTTCAGAATCAAATGATCGGAGGGTGCAACAATCACATTGGCATCGGGGCAATTGCTCAGAATCTTGTAAGTTGCATAAGCGATGCATGGGGCAGTATTGCGGCGTAATGGCTCCGCTAATACCTGCGACTCCCTCAATTCGGGAAGTTGACTAAGTACAAGTTCTTTATAATTTGAACTCGTGACCACTAAAAAATTTCCTGCCGGAATGATACTTGAGAAGCGATCGTATGTGTTTTGAAGAAGAGATCGCCCAATACCAAGAATATCTAAGAACTGTTTTGGTTTTTCGGATGTACTTAAAGGCCAGAAACGGCTTCCGATACCACCCGCCATAATAACACAATAATTATTAGAATTTTCCATACAGTTATTTTTATTCAAAGCTATTCATTTTTTCCGATATAGTGAATATCTGTTCAATGTGTTTAGCAACAGGTCTGAAAAATCGGTATAATCCATTGAATAAATTATTTGTATTTTTACCTGGGAATTTATTGGTCTTCCCATTTGGGGATTATCGCGAAACCGGAATATTTTAAAAGGTTCAATTATTTGATTTTTAATATTTAACCAAGTTTCATATTTGTGGGTATATTTTATCATATAGGACAATATTTTTTGCTTCTGGTCAGAGTGTTTAAAAAACCTGAGAAGAATTCCATATATCTGCGGCAATTAGTACTTGAAATTGAAAAACTCGGAATAAATTCCATTGGGATTGTAGCCATTATATCAGTTTTCATGGGAGGGATAATAACACTTCAACTGACCTACAATATGGTGAGCCCTTTAATGCCATCCTATATTATCGGACTTGGAAACCGTGATACACTGATCCTGGAATTCTCGTCCACTGTTCTAAGCCTGATGCTTGCAGGAAAAGTTGGTTCAAACATTGCTTCCGAACTTGGAAGCATGCGGGTCACCGAACAGATTGATTCAATGGAGATTATGGGTGTTAATTCAGCATCATACCTGATTCTGCCAAAAATTATTGCCGTAGTTTTCATGAGTCCGCTACTATTTATTATAAGTGTAGCATGTGGATTATTTGGCGGCTTAATTACAGGACCATTATCTGGTTCAGTCACGGTAGCAACCTACGTTACTGGTATGACCACTTTGTTCGTCCCGTTTTATGTTTATTTTTCAATTATCAAAACCCTTGTTTTTGGTTTTTTAATTGCCACCGTCCCCGCTTATCTTGGTTATTATGTTCAGGGGGGAGCTCTTGAAGTCGGGCGCGCAAGCACCAGATCAGTGGTTAATACAAGTATTCTTATCCTTTTTTTCGACCTTGTACTTACTCAATTGTTATTCAAATGATTGAAATCAAAAATATATGTAAGTCTTACGATGGTCGTGATGTATTGAAGGATATTTCCACAGTTTTCGAAAAAGGGAAAACGAACCTCATTATCGGCGAGAGCGGTTCTGGAAAAACTGTGCTTTTAAAGTCTATCGTTGGTTTGATTGATATTGAATGTGGAGAAATTCTTTTCGACGGGCGCGATAATCGCCGGATGGATTTTCATGAACAAAAATTATTGCGCCAGGAGATTGGAATGGTATTTCAGAATGGAGCCCTTTTTGATTCCCTTACAGTTGAGGAAAATGTTAGATTCCCAATGGATATGTTCACAAATAAGACCATGAAAGAGAAAATTTCCAGGCTCAATTTTTGTCTTGACAGAGTTAACATTAAAAATTCCAATCACTTATATCCGGCTGAGATCTCAGGAGGAATGCGAAAAAGGGTGGCTATTGCACGGGCCATAGCGCTAAACCCAAAATATCTATTCTGCGATGAGCCCAATTCCGGGCTCGATCCTGTAACCTCAATACTGATAGACTCACTAATTAAAGATATTACAGACGAATTTGACATCACCACAGTAATAAATACTCACGATATGAACTCTGTTATGGAGATTGGGGACAAGATACTTTTTATATCCGAAGGGTTGAAGTGTTGGGAAGGAAACAATACTCAAATTTTCAATACCCGGAATAAGAAACTTAATGCCTTTGTATTTGCTTCACCCTTTTCAAAAAAATTCAAGGAATTAAGACAAGTGGAGGATGACGAATGAGAAATTATCTTTTCGTTCTGATGGTTATTTTCATAATATCCTGTTCCGTAAACGAAACTCCCAAAGGGATATTAGCCGAAAAGGAGATGATCCCGGTCCTGGTGGAGCTTCATCTGGCCGAGGGGATTTATACTCAGAGATTTTCATTGGGTATAACCCGCGAAAACTATCCTGAAGATCTTTATCTTTCGATTCTTAAGAAGCACAAGCTTGAACAGAAAATTTTCGAGGAATCAATTCTTTATTACGGCAAACATCCCGACAAATACAAACCAATTTATGATGAGGTGGTAGACCGGCTGAACGAAATGAATGCAAAGTCAAGGGCGAAAGATTCTCTTCAGATAAAAAAATAGCCGTCTATGCGCAAATTGTCTGCTCAGTACATAATAACAGGTATTGGCGAAGTTCTTGTAAAAGGAGTAGTCATCATGAATGATGATGGTGTAGTGACCAATATTATAGACACAAAGGGAGAATTAAGTGAAATTGCCGGCGTTGAATTTTACAACGGCGTGCTTGTTCCTGGTTTTATAAATTCACACTGCCATCTCGAATTATCACATTTGCATGGTTTTTTCCCCGAAAAGACCGGATTACCAGAGTTTTTGAAAAATGTGACTGAACATCGTAATCCGACAGGAAACCAGCTGGTTGATACGGCCCGAAGGGCTGATTTTGATTTATGGAAGAATGGAGTGGTGGCCGTTGGGGATGTTTCTAATACAAACGACACATTTAAGTTAAAGTCTGAATCTAAAATAAAATATCACACATTTATTGAAGCGCTTGGTTTCTCACCTCAAAGGGCTGAAAGGGCTTTCGGCTGGGCACTGTATTGCCTCGACGAAGCCCGTACTCTCGGGCTGTCCGCTTCAATAGTACCACATTCCCCCTACGCGATCTCGGAAAGGCTGTTTGAAATGATTTCGGAATTTGCCTCAGACCAAAAATCTATTTATTCAATCCATAATCAGGAATGCTCCCATGAGGATGATTTATTTCTGACTGGAAAAGGGGAGATCGCCCGTCACATGACTGAAAACCTTAATATAGATTTGTCTTTTTTCCACCCTACTGGTAATCCGGCATTGGAAAGTATAATAAACCTGATACCAAAAGAAAACAACCTTTTGTTCGTTCACAATATCCGGACTGGCCAGAAAGATATTGACCTTATTGCAAAAACAAGGTCCCTGAATAAAACCTGGTTTGTACTTTGCCCAAATTCAAATCTTTATATCGAAGATTGTCTTCCTGACATTGAACTTTTCCGTAAAAACAGATTACAGATTTGCCTCGGTACCGACAGTCTTTCATCTAACCACAGTCTTTCTATACTTGATGAGATGAAAACAATTCAGGCTCATTTTCCGGAAATTCCGTTTACCGAATTTGTGTCCTGGGCTACCCGGAATGGAGCAGAAGCATTAGGAATGGAACAGTGGGCGGGAACGATTGAAAAAGGCAAAAAACCTGGTATAAACCTGATTACAGGTATTGATTTGCAACATCTTAAATTACTGCCACATTCAAAAGTAAAAAGATTGATTTAGGAAAACGCATAATGAATCAAAAGACCAGGAAAATGAAGTCATCAATAAATGAAAAAATTAAAGAATGAATTCCTTTGTCTTTAACTTTGCAAAATATAACGTTACAAATTATTCATGCCAACATTTTTATTTGATCAAACAATATTCGGACCTGTTATAAGCCGGAGACTTGGCATTTCACTGGGAATAAATCTGTTACCAAATGATTCCAAATTATGCTCTTTCGACTGTATTTATTGCGAATGTGGATGGAATCCAGAAAAGGGGACAATAAAGGCGATATTCCCAACCCGCCTGGAAGTTAAGAAAATGCTTTGGGAAAAATTGGCAGTAATGAAAATAAAAGGTGAAATAGCTGATGTGATCACCTTTGCCGGAAACGGAGAACCTACTTTGCACCCCGATTTCGCCGGGATTATTGATGATACATTACTCATCAGAAATAAATTTTGTCCTGGTGCCCGGATTGCAGTACTGTCCAATTCAACAATGCTGCATAAGCCCAAAGTGGTAGAAGCTCTTAAAAAAGTCGATGATAATATTCTAAAACTTGATTCGGGAATTGCGGCAACCATTGAGTTGCTCGATCAACCTACAGGAAGATTTGATTTGCAGAATATTGTTGACAATATTCTGCAGTTTAATGGTCAATTGATTATCCAGACAATGTTTGTAAAAGGGTTTTTTAAGGGTGTAATGATTGACAATACTACTGAAGAGGAACTCTTTGCCTGGATTTCACTTCTTCAGCAAATCAGGCCGAAACAAGTTATGATTTACACGATTGCGCGTGATACAGCAGCCAATAATCTTAGAAAAGTTCGGGAAGATGAACTTGAAACGATTGCAGACCGGGTAAGAAAAGAGACCGGGCTGACGGTTCAGGTAAGCGGGTAACATGAAAGACCAGATTTAGTATCCGATATAGACAAAGCCTTTTAAGGTCCTGTTAGTGCCTCCTAATTTAAGAATATAGTAATAGGTTCCTGTTATAACAAGTTGCAGGTTGGTTGAGGTGCTTTTTACATTTGTACCTTCCCAGTCATTCAGGTAGTCTTCGCTCTGGTAGACAAGCTGGCCTGTACGGGTAAAGACATAAAGCTGTGATTTGAGATAGTGTTCGAGACCCTTGAATATAAGTTGTTGGTTTGCCCCGTCACCATTAGGCGAAAATCCTTCAGGAACTGTTATTCCGCTGTCATATATATCGATTGTCACTGTAGCCGAAGCACATAAGTTCACCACATCACACACTTCATAGACAAACTTATCACGTCCTGGCAGTCTGTCGTGTGGCATATAGGTAATGGATCCATTTGCATTTACTTTTGTAGTTCCGCGTGTTGGTTGTTCAGTGACCCGAACTGAACCCGGTGATAAACGTAAGGTAGCGATGTCATTTGACAACACATTAATTGTTGTATCCTGCGCCCACGAAATCCTTGCATAATCGGGATTAGCCATAATCTGATGCAGTTCAAGCGGGAATTTAAATTTCTTCAATGATTTGCATCCGTGGTTGTCAGTAACTTCCAGCGAGTATATTCCTGCTCCCAGTAATTTAACAGTAGACTGGTTATCAGGACCGACTATTTTGCCTTCCGAAGTAAACCATCTGTAATTTAGTGCTGTTCCGATTGAGAATGATCCGTCCACAATTGTGGTTCCATCCTTTTCAATACTACCTGTAGTGTAAACTTCTGCAACAGGAAGAGCATCTACCCTGATGGTGATTGTGTCACTGTGAGTATCTTTTCTCAAATTGGTTACCAGTAGCTTTACCCTGAAATCTGCTGGTAGCAAACCTGTGAAAGAAGGAGAGATCATAAATTCGGTTGTAATTCCCGTTACCCGGGTCAATGCACCACCCTTATCAAGAAGTGACCATTCGTATTTGACAATATCGCCAATAGATTTTGAAGCATCCAGTTTTACCTGCTGACAAGCACCTGAGAGTGTTACCCCGGTGATAATCGCTTCGAGCTCGTTAGGGATAACTTTCAGCATCAATGTCTTCATGTTCATACAACCGTTTAGGCCAATAGCTGTCACTGAATAGAAGTAAGTACCACGTGTTTTCCATTTCACCGGAACATTTGACCCCTGGTTTCCGGAAAGGAATTCGGCTTCGGATACTGAGGCTTCTGTTGAAAGCATGGGGTCAGTGAATATCTTCCAATAATAACTGTTCCCGGATTCGGCCTTAACTTCCAGATTTACAGTTTTCCCTTCATATATAACAGGTATCTGCTGTGCGACAGATGAAGCACATGGCAGTATGACCAGCAAAAATGCCAGCCTTATAAACCTGTATTTTTTGAAAAGGGTCATCTGAATAATTTCATTTTCAAAATTTCACATCAGCGAATCTGTTCGATAGTTTCAGACAGACTTTTACCTGATGAAAATCCATTAAACCAATTCAATATGGTGGCCTAAAGGAGTTGATAGCACAATAAGAACTGTACTGCTTTTCGATTCCCCGGGACCTTCTGTCCGGAATTGTTCTCCGGACAGAAGAATGAAAAGGACTTTCATGAAAAGCAAAAAATAAATACCTCTTTAATTACATCTCCGGAATAAATGTGGCAGGCGCAACAGGTGTTATCGTTGGCCTTGCATTAATATCCTGGGAAGCATCATCAGCGAATGCCGGATTTTCGGTACAGTCTGTTTCGAGAACATCCTTCTGGCCTTGTGCATTTACTGCATCAGCAGCCAGTGTAATCGTCTGACCAGCTGTATTTTCAAACTTCTTATTCTGAACAACTACCTTAACATAAATTGATACTCCATTTTTTGTATTCGACGCTGCTGTTGAAACTGAGGTTCCTGCTACGGTAGTTCCGTTAACTATTGATCCCAGGGAAGTGGTTGCAGTGGCAGCAGTTGCACCCCAATAGATTATGGCCGTCTGACCTGCATCAAGTCCGCTAATTTGGTAAGAAGGGGTAAATGATCCGGTAAAATTGGCGGCGATCACCTCAAAATATAGGGTCTGAGTTCCATAATCCATATTCATTGAGGCAGTTGCAACATTGTAGGTTGCCGATTTGATATTATCAGCGCACTGGTTTGTTTTAACCCCATAATTAGCCGGATTGGTTCCATTGCTTTCCATACTTCGGATATCGACAGTAAAAGCATTCTGTGGAATAATGTTGTAAACCTTTAGATTATTGGCACAACCAGAAACAGGCGCCTGATATTCAACTACAACAAACAGAGGAGCAGCGGGTGTAACGTTTGCCAGACCAGCTGAGTTCCAGGTTATTGAAGTTGTTGAAGGCCCTGAAGTTGGCGTTTGGTTCGCTGCATAATTTGTTCCTGCAGCAACAACCGTTCCGCCGGCTGCCTCGACTGAGGCCGTTCTGGCACTGCCTGTAACGATATTGGTACTCTTTGTAGCATACCAAAATGCAGTACCTCCGTCAGGAGAAAAAGTTGCAGCATAATCGTATGGCTGACCTGCAACCGGATTTAGCGGACCCGATGGGCAGGTCAGAGGCTTTGGAAGCGAACCTGGAACTGCTTGCCCATAGGACTTGGCAACATTGGCGAAAGCCGCCAACGCCAAAAACACGAGTAATAAAATTTGCTTTTTCATGATCGTAATAATTAAATAGTGATAAAATTTGAATATTGATTTATTTTAAAAAATTCTTCTTTGTTTTTGATTATTTCAATTAATTTTTACAATATTTGGCCGTGGCCTGATCGTAATAGTCTGCGTTACCGGATCAGAAACGTTGCCTGCGCAATCAACGATCCAGTAGGTAATGGTGTGAACCAGGTTGGTGAAAGTTACCCCGTCTCCCAAGAAATGGATATCACTCCCAAACGTTGAAGGCTGACCAGTCTGATAAGCTGCCGGAAGGGCTGGTATCCGGCTCCCATCGTGCATATCAATTTTCCACCTGATCTGAACGGCGCATGATAATGGGCAATTGTCGCTGAAAGTGGCAGGATTAAGATCAAGCGCAGTATTTCCGGAAACAAACGGGAAATAATCCGGCCGGTCAGGGTTGATATCCATGGTTGCAGCATTATAGATGGCCGTGATAAGACTTTCAACACAAGCGGTAAGTGGGGCAGGTGGTGTAAAAGTTGGTTTTATATTGTCTATCACTGTGATAAGCTGTGTACAGAAGACTGTTCCGGAGGCATTGGTTGCAGTCCAGGTAATTGTAACTGAACCGACAGGGTATGGATCAGTAAGCGGCAGTCCATCGCTGCGTACACCAACAACGGTAACCCCGCTTCCTGTAGCTGTGGCGGGAATTATCGCAACGACGGCCGAGCAGAATCCGGGATCAGCGTTTTGAATTATTGCCGTTGGACAGGTAATTACAGGAGGATCATTTGGAGTAACCGTTACATTAAAAGTGCAGTTACGAATATTCCCGGTACCATCGGTGATTGTGTATCCAATAGTCGTAATACCTACGTTAAAATTATGTGATACAAGTAAATGAATACCATTTAAAGGGGAACTGCCGGTTGTGGCACCTGACATATTCCAAATCCGGTCCGTCATTGGACAATCGTTCGTGTATACAGGTGCAGGTACCGGAACATTGCTGGCATAAGTGAATCCTGCATCAGCCTGTACTGTAATATCATTCGGACAAGCGATGGTTGGTGCATCAGGTTGGGTGATAAATACTGTTAATGCAGTTGCTGAACATCCATTTGCAGAGGTAACGGTTATCGTATAGATCCCGGCAGATAAACCTGTTGCAGTGGGGGTCGTCTGCCCGTTGCTCCAGAGGAAAGTAGGCGATGCCCCGCTGATAACAGTTACCCTGGCAGTTCCATTATTCCCTCCATAGCAGCTTACCTCGGTAGTCAGGATATTATCATCAACAACCAATGCCGGAGGTTCTGAAAGGGTTATTGTTTCAGTATCGGAACAACCATGTGAATCAGTCACAGTAACGATATATGTTCCGGCTGACAAATTGTTTGCAGTCGCTGTGGTTTGCACAGGAATAGTATTCCAGGAGTAGAGATAAGGGCCTGTGCCGCCTGAACCCGATGCGGTGGCAAAACCATCCGAACCTCCGTTACAAAGTGGTCCTGAGCTACTGTTAATATTTGCAGTAACAACCGGAAAATAAGTTATTTTTACCTGATCCGACACAACAGGACAAACACTGGCCGGATCGTTTGTTGCAGTAAGTATCAGGTTTACAGAACCGGAAGCTATATCGGCCGGACCTGCTGTATAGACAGCATTAAGCGTAGTCGGACCAGGAGTGAAAGTCCCCGTACCGCCTGACCAAGTCCCGGATATTGCCGAACCGCCGATAGCACCAGCCAGGCCAACTGAAGGGGATGAAGCACATACCGACTGATCGGAACCTGCATTTACCGTTGCTGCAATTCCAACGGTAGTTGTAACTTTTTGTACCAGCGGAGTACACCCATAACCATCAGTGAAAGTAAGTGTGTATTCACCCGAATTGGCTGTTGTTGCATTCGGAATAGCCGGGTTTGCGACAGATGATGTGAACCCGTTAGGCCCTGTCCAGGCATATGTAAACGGAGCCTTCCCTCCTGTGACATTTGCCGTCAGATTGATTGTTGATCCCTCGCAGATGGCAGCAGCAACACCGGGATTTATTGTCCCTGGAAGCGGGGCCAGAGTGCCAAATGAAATATCGTCGAGACCGAAGTCGTTGCCATTCAGAACTGTTTCAAGATTAATAATCCTGATCGTTACAGATGTTGCAGCTCTTGACTGCCACATACCATAAAATCTGTCCTGAGGCTTCCATGGGTTATTGTTGGCATTGCTCCCTGCGGTTAATAACGCAGTACTTCCAACTTGTTCTTTACCAAAATTTGTAGTTTCGATCTCAAATCGAAGTTGTGCGTAAGGACCAACGTTATTCAGACTTAACGCCCAGGCAGAAAAATAATAGTCTGTATTGGGCAATATTGCAATAGGCCCTTCCTGCCAGATTGTATAAGTATTTCCCCAGCCATTAACAAGCATAAAATTACCATTACCTGTGGTGTGATCCCTGCCCCAAAAATTGCCGTGATAGTTTTGACCACTTACGCCAACACCGTATAAACCTTCACCTCCCCCACCTGGTCCACCCGTCGCTAATTCAGTATTTACTGATGGATTATCTGCCCGGTAACCATAAGAAGAAGTAAAATCTGAATTTCCTGCTTCAAAACTTCCGTTAACTACCTTTTCGTCTGCAACATTATAAGATGCTGTACTTGAACAACTATATGTATTTGTTACGGTCACACTGTAAATAGCAGCAATATCTACAAATATTGGATTTGTTACTTCCCCTGTACTCCACAGATATGTACCGGTTCCGGTCGAAGTCAGTTTTATTTTAGGCTGATTAGAACAATAATCTGCTACTATTGTGGCATTTGGCGTTGGATTAACGACCACTGCCACCTGATTAGAAGTGGCAGAACAACCGTTTCCATCGGTAGTTGTAACGGTATAGTTATTGGTGCCGGCCGGCGGGGTAACAACAGCAGTAGCAGTAGTGTTGAATGCCCCGGAATAACTGACAGGACCAATGGTTGGCGGGCCATTTACCATCGAGCCAAATCCACTGCCGGTTTGTTTTGTAATGGATAGTGACCAATTGACAATTGTACCCACATTGCCCGCACCACCGTCATCAAAAACACGTAATGACCATGTCCCGTCAATTGAAGAATTATTGAGTGAGCTGGCCGGTATAACAGCATTATAGTTACTTCCTCCGGCAGCACCAGTCCTGTCGGGGGCTGTTGTGATGGAACCCTCCGGCAAAAAAGTTCCGGTAAACGGTGCCGTTCCGCCAGTTATCGGGTTGACAGCATTTAGGGTCCTGAAAACTGTACTGGTATAATTGTCGCCGGTCCCGCCATTATCTGAAGATAAAAGAATTGCCTTTGTACCTGAAGGATCAACGAGAAAAATATCCAGATCTCTATCCTGCGTGTGATTAATATTCACAGTTACCATAATCTCATCTGCTGACGTTAATGTAGCTCCGCTCCCGGATAGCGTAATGGTTGGATAAGCATATGATAAGTTGCTGTCATCCGGTATATTAAGGTTTATATTCCCGGATGACCCTGAAACTGTATGGGTAGTAGATCCACCTGAGTTGGTAGCGGTTAAGGTGACAGGTACTCCCTCGCAAACAGGTGTGGAAGGTGAAGCAACCAGGGATACTGAAGGCAGGTCGTTTACCGTTACTGCATGTATTGCCTGAGTTGGCGCACCGCAACCTGTGGCAGTGGCTGTAATCTGACTGGTTCCGGTCCATCCTGCCGCAAAAGTCACCAGACCTGTTAAAGAATTGATAGTGTTCCCGGCAGCAAGACTTGTTGCATCAAGGCTGTACGTTAAGCTTAAATTGTTGGTTGCTGTCGCACTGTAGGTGATTGGCAGCGATCCTTTACAAATACCTGAAGAAGCACCCAGAGTGAAAACCGGAATTCCAAGGGTTGAATATACCGATGCAATCACCGGTTTCAGATCTGAACATCCTGAAGCAGTTGTTCCCCTGATGTAGTATGTGTCGTCAACGGCATTTAACGGTGTGGCATATGGAATAGTTGCTGCTGCATCACTCCAGTAAGTAAATGTTAATCCAGGTGTTGAACCTGCTGTTACGGCTGGCACGGTCAGATTCACTGTTCCGGGCGCACAAACCGGAGCCGGATTGGTAATGACCAGGGAAGGAGTTGGATTTACTGCTGCCATTACAGATTTAACCGCATAACAACCTGTTACGGGATCAACACCTTTGATGTAATATGTTCCGGTACCGGCAGTCATGGGAGATGCGAATGAAATTGTTGCAGCGGCATCTGTCCAGTAAGACAAGGTTAACCCGGGAGTCGAACCGGTTGTGATTCCCGGTGCAGTCAAATCGACTGTATTTGGGGTACAAACAGGAGCAGGGTTATTTATGACAAGATTTGGAGTCGGTTTTACGGTGATAACCACATGCATAGGAGAGCCACTACAGCCGTTTGCCGTTGGTACAATGTCATAAGTTACTGTTGCATTGTTAGATGTAAGATTGGTGAGGGTTTGTATAATACTATTTCCGATACTGGCTGAAGCACCCGTGACGCTGCCTGCAGGAAGTATGGCTCCCACAGTCCAGCTAAATGTAGCTCCCGGGGCAGTGCTGCTAATGACAATGTTGGTCGTCCCTTGTGAGCATATCGTTTGAGCAACAGGAGACCCTGAAACATTTGGTATAGGATTAACCGTAACATTAAAAAAGACAGTAGTACCTGTACAGCCATTGGCCCTGGGAGTAATACTGATAACAGCAGTATTTTTAATGGCGGTATAAACAGGAATCTCCGTGACACCCGTTCTGTTGGTTAATCCGATTGATGCCCCCCCGGTAATATCATATACAACACCGGAAGGTGTACCAGTCAGAGGAATTACAGTTGTTAATTCCCCGTTACAATAAGTTTTATCAGAAGGTGCAGTTACAATTGGGGCTGGTTTGACTGTAATTGTGAAGTTAGCAGCCGGTCCATCACAGGTTACTCCTCCAACTGTCAGGTGCGGCGTTACAGCTATCGTCGCTATAACATTCGCTATTCCTGTATTGGTGGCCAAAAAGGAGGTGATGTCACCATTTCCGCTGGCAGCCAAACCTATTCCGGGGGAGTCATTAGTCCAGCTGAAAGTTGTTCCGGGAATTGTTCCTGTAAAGTTTACAGCAGCTGTTGAAACGTTATTACACAAAAGCTGATTTAAAGGAAGATTGACGGCAGGAATAGGTATGACGCTAATTGCGTCAGTAACCGGGGTTCCAACGCAACCATTATTTGTTGGAGTAATGGTATAAGTTGCAGTTCCAACAGAAGTTCCGGTGGCTGTTAAGGTCTGTGAAATGTTTGGTCCGCTTCCATTTGATGCTCCCGAAACGCCGGATTGAACAACCGTCCATGCAAATGTAGTTCCCGGAACATTACTGGTCAGGTTAACAGATGGTGCAGATCCTGAACATACAGTTTGAGATAAAGGTGCAGCTGTTACAGCAGGTGTTGGTTTTACAGTGATTGTAAATGACTTAGGTGTTCCTGTGCAATCAATTCCCCCTGCAGAATATACCGGGGTAACCTGAATTGTTGCAACTGCATCTGAGTTTCCTGAATTTACTGCACTGAATGGCGAAATATTTCCGGTACCGCTGGCTGTTAGTCCTATTGAAGGAGAATTGTTTGTCCAGGTATAGGAGGTTGCACTTCCGGTGAATATTATTGCGGCTGTTGATGAACCGTTGCAAACAACCTGGTTAGCAGGGTCGTTTACAGCCGGAGTCGGGTTTATCAATGCAGCGGTATTTGCCGAAGCTGAGCAACCGTTGGCATCAGTCACAGTTAAGAAATAAGTGCCGGATGCTGCTGGCAGGGAATTTGCTATTGCAGGATTCTGACTGGTTGAGGAAAAACTATTTGGGCCTGTCCATGCGTATGAATAGGAACCTGTCCCTCCTCCCGCCGTTACCGTCAGGTTTAAAGTTGAACCCCCGCAGATTGGACTATTGGAAGATATACTGCTGATTGTCAGAACCGGGGGCCGCGTAATAACCAGGGCATTGTTCAATGTAATCATACAGGTAGTGCAGGCGGCATCACGCATTTTTACGATGTAAGTACCGTTGGAGAGGCCGGTAAAGTTGCCCCCCGGCTGCCAGCTGGTTCCGCCATTAATGCTGTACTCATAGGTGCCTGATCCGCCGGTGGGCGCAGAGATGGTTATAGTTCCGTCATTGGCACTATTACATGTTATGCTGGCCGATGTGACCGCTGCGCTCAATACTGCTGGCTGGGTGATCCCAATGGATTGCATAATTGGTCCATTGTCATCTGTAACGGTAACAGTGTAAGTTCCGGCAGCAAGGCCTACCCTGTCTTCTGTAACAAAACCGTCAGCCCACAAATAGCTTACACTTCCTACCGCTCCGGTAACAGTGATGTCGATTGACCCGGTCAGATCTCCAAAGCATTTGACATCAGTTTTTGAATAAGTAACTATTGCAGCCAGTTCATTAAGAATCTGGGTTCTCTGTTTATCTTCATTTACCGGAATTGACTTTTGGGTTATACAGTTAGCTTCGTCTGAGTAAAGGTGGCTCATGCCAATTGCCATCCCTGCCGTTGATCCGTAAATCCGATCAACACTAAAGAGTAAAAAAACAATTAATATGGCATTTATAACTTTCAATTTTTAATTTTTTTCAGAATAATAAAACCTATAATCATGCCTTGATAGGCTTGTAAGGGACAATTATTCTATTTTTCATGCTTTTAATACTTGCTCTGTAAAAATATATGTCATAAATAATTTGCATGTATCGCAAATATAGACAAATATATTTACGTTTGCAACATATATGTAAATTATTTATTTACTATTGTGCATTTATTTTACGATCAGACAATATTTTTGAAATTCAATTAGATTAATGATTGTATTACTCAGTTATACAGCTAAATATCTCAAATATTTTTTTACCATGAAATTCGCCTGGTAAATTCAATTATTCAGCTGACTTTTACCCCTTCCATAAAATTGAAGTTTTTTGGAAAAATATTTTACTGATTGCTATATTTGTCTTATTCAAAAGCAATAAAGCAAAAAACAAGCAGAAGGCAGAAGGCAGAAGTTCCAGTCAGTAAAAAGTCAATCCCATCAACATTTATCCTGTCAACTTATAAACTTATAAACTTATAATAAATACGATACTCAGGACGATCCTGCTGAGAATTCCTGCACATGGGCTTCTGTGGATGCCTGTAGTGGCAAATTTCAGCTGAAGGGGGTAGGCGTCGTTTGCATAAACAGGATCCGCTGAAAAATTAATATAATACATAATGGCAATAAGTTAAATCACATTTTTATAATTTAGGTGCATACTATTTGATAATAAAAATTCAAAACTCCTGCACTTGTCTTAATGCAAAACAGTGAACTCCGAAGTTTTTCAGCAGACCCTAAATAGAAAATTAAAGACATGATAATGTGAAATATACAAATGTGAAAGTTGATCAGGTGAATTATATTCCCCCTAAAGGGCCGCATGTTTGTAGCCCGGTACATGGTGCAAATGACAGGTGGAACGAACCGGAAATCACAGTGAATGTCACCCGGGAGAGAGGGGAAAAACCATAGAAAAAAAGTAATGTATAGGCTATAAAAAAATAACAGGGCCCTATACATAACCTGAAAATAACATGCAGATGGCATGTATAGACAAAAAGTCAGAGATACCAGACCTTATCAAGCTTAATATCAGTCTATAAACCTATAAACCCATAAACTTATAAACTTATAAACCTATTCAAGATAAGTATATCCATATAATCCTGAGCGATAGTTTGAGAGGAATTCCTTCCCTTCTTCGGCAGTAATAATTCCGGATTTCACTGATGATGTTACCCAGGTTTCGACTGTCCTGACCAATTTTTTTGGATTGTATTGTACGTATTCAAGAACTTCGGCGACAGTTTCACCGTCAATAATCTGGTCTATTGAATAACCATTGTCGTCAACAGAAACATGTACGGCATTGGTATCTCCGAAGAGGTTATGCAAGTCACCCAGAATCTCCTGGTACGCACCGACCAGGAATACCCCGATATAGTAGGGTTCTTTTGGCTTAAGTGAATGCACTGGCAGGTAATAGGAAAGGTTTCGCGTCGAGATGAAATTATCAATTTTCCCGTCCGAATCGCAGGTAATGTCCTGAAGGGTTGCCGAGCGGTCAGGTTTCTCATCAAGCCGCTGAATTGGAATAATAGGAAATATCTGGTCGATGGCCCAGGAATCGGGCAGTGACTGAAAAAGTGAAAAATTACAAAAATATTTGTCGGATAATAACTTAGGAAGGAGAAGAAGCTCTTCTGAAACATGCTTCATCCCATTTGTCATCTGCTGAATTTCCTTGGCAATTGACCAGAATAACCGCTCTATTTTTGCCCTTGTCCGGATATTCAGAAGGCCGAGGCTAAAGCGGTCCAGTGCTTCTTCCCGTATCTGCTGGGCATCATGCCAGGTTTCATGCATGCGCGTCTGATTCAGGGTATCCCATAGTGAATAAAGCTCCCTGAGCAATTCGTGGTCGTCAGAATTTATCTCCTCGTCCTCCTCCCAAATGGGCAGGTTGGTAGCTTCAAGAACTTCAAATATCAGCACTGAATGGTGCGCCGTCAGCGATCTGCCGGATTCGGTAATAATATTGGGGTGAGGCAGGTTGTTTTTTTCGCTGGCATCAACCATTGTTGAAATCACATCGTTAACATACTCCTGAATGCTGTAGTTGATACTACTTTCACTGTTCGAGGATCGTGTACCGTCATAATCAACACCCAATCCGCCACCAATATCCACGAAGCTGATATTATATCCGTTAAGATGAAGTTGCACATAGAATTGCGAGGCTTCGCGTATGGCTACTTTAATACGCCTGATTTTATTGACCTGACTGCCAATGTGAAAATGAACCAGATGAAGACAATCTTTCATTCTGTTCTTTTCAAGGATATCAAGGGCTTCGAGCAATTCACTGGATGTGAGACCAAATTTACTAACATCGCCACCTGAATCTTCCCATTTCCCGCTACCGGCACTTGCCAGCTTAATCCTTATTCCGAGATTGGGCTTTATTTTGAATTGTTTGGCAATTTTAATAATAAGTTTGAGCTCGCTCAGTTTTTCAACCACTAAAAAGATCCTTCGTCCCATCTTCTGTGCAAGCAATGCCAGCTCAATATAATCATCATCTTTATAACCGTTACAAATTATCAGCGAATCATTATCGGTGTTAATTGCAATAACTGCATGCAATTCGGGTTTTGAACCTGCCTCGAGGCCTATATTGAATTTTTTTCCATGTCCGACAATTTCCTCAACTACGGGTCGCATCTGATTGACTTTGATGGGATAGATGATAAAATTCTGGGCTTTGTACACATACTCTTCTGAGGCAATTTTGAAACAGCTTGCCATTTTTTCAATCCGGCTGTCAAGAATATCGGGGAACCGGATAAGCATCGGGGCTGAAACATCCCTCAGTTGAAGCTCTTCAACTAACTCTTTCAAGTCGACTTCAATACCATTTTCCCTTGGGGTTACAATAACATGTCCTTTATCATTGATCGAAAAATAATTAATTCCCCATCCGGCAACGTTGTACAGCTCCGATGAGTCTTCGATACGCCATTTTCTCATTATTAATGGTTTTAATTGATGCGTGTAAAATTAGATTAACTTGCCGGAACTATAATAATTATTTTTTCAAAGATTGTTAAAAAATTGATGTTTTAACCTACATACTTTTCTACAATTGCAGGCAGATCTATGAATTTGTAATCCTGGGTCCGCAATTGTGGCTGAAAGCCGGCTTCATTGATTACACACTGCATCTCTAAAGCTGACAATTTAACAGATGCGCCGGCCGCTGACACAACATTCTCCTCAATCATAATTGAACCTAAATCATTTGCTCCTGCATGGAGGGAAACCTGCGCAGTTTCAATACCTACAGTCAGCCATGACGCCTGGATATTTTCGATATTATTTAACATAATACGACTAATTGCGATGGTCCGTATATATTCAACCGGCAGCACAGGCGACACTTTTATCATTTTCTCCAGTTCGGTACCTTCTGACATAAAGGGCCAGGGAATAAACGCCATAAATCCTGGAGCATTCAACGGCCTATCAGATTGTAATTCACGAAGGGATATTAGATGCGCGATTCTTTCGCCGATAGTTTCGATATGTCCGAACATCATAGTAGCAGAGGTAACCATTCCCAATTTGTGCGCATCAGACATTACCCCGAGCCACTCCGAAGTACGCGCCTTGCCGGGAGATATCTCCTTCCGTACCCTGTCACATAAAATCTCTGCCCCTGCCCCGGGTAAACTATCGAGGCCTGACTTTATAAGTTTTTCAAGAACCTCACGGTACGACATCCTCTCTTTTCGGGCGATATGGACTATTTCTGGTGGGCCCAGTGCATGTAATCTGACTCTGGGATAGTCGCTTTTTAACCTTGAAAACAGGTCACAATAAAATGCCAGCCCGTATTCAGGATGCATTCCTCCCTGAATCAGCAATTGGTTCCCGCCTAATTGCAACATATTATCTATTTTGGTCCTGTAATCTTCATAAGTTGTTGTAAAACCCTTTTCCCCATCTAACCTGCTGTGAAAATTGCAGAACTTACAGCCTGATATACAGATGTTGGTAATGTTTATATTCCTGTCGATCATCCATGTAACAATATTACCGGGATGAAATTTATTCCGGATCTGAGAGGCTATATAGATTAAACCGGAAGTTGGCGCATGCTCATAAAGCAGTACTCCCTCCTCTTGTGAAAGGGGCTCAAGCAAAAGCGCGCGCCCGTAAATCCTGTCAAAATCCATGCAATAAAAATTTAGGATAAAGGTAGTAAATTTGACCCATCAACATTTGACAATATAAGAACAGAATTTCAAAACTACCATTATGGAAATTCAATTTAATTTAAATCAGAAAGGGCGGTCATTCACAAAGGTATATCTTACGTTTAGCAGAACTTCACTTGAAGGTATTGCGATAAGTGAGGTTGAAACAATTTATGTGCTAAAACAACTAAAGGAAAATGAACTCGTAGTTGTGAACCGGTATAATGAATTAATTATGGTTTGTTTCGCTGACCGCTTAAAAAGCAGAAGTGTTTTCATGGAACAGTGCCGGAAAAGGGGTAATGAAATTTCTGCAGTTTTGCACAAAGAGAGAACCGGCGAAATTGATATTATAATTCAGGCAGAAGAACCTGAAGCAAATTTAGCCCTTGCAGAAGGTTTATCTTTGGGCAGTTATCAATTTTTAAAATACCGTTCAGTCAATATTAAGAGTGAATGGGCACTTGAAAAAATCAATTTTGTCGGAACTGAAATTTCTAAAATTCAGATAGATATGTTGTCAGTAATGGTTGAAGCGGTCTATATTGCACGTGATCTGGTCAACGAACCAGCTTCATATCTTAATGCTGTTAAACTTGCAGAGTCCTTTGAATCGATGGGAATAGATGCCGGTTTTGACACTGAAATTTTTCATAAGGATAAAATTGAAGCTTTAAAGATGGGTGGATTACTTGCAGTGAACAAGGGAAGTATTGACCCGCCTACGTTTTCTGTATTAAGTTGGAAACCTGCAGATGCCAGAAATTCAAAACCTGTTGTTCTGGTTGGGAAAGGTGTAATATTCGATACCGGCGGTTTGAGCCTTAAACCGACCAGGGATTCGATGGATTATATGAAATGTGATATGGCAGGCAGTTCAACCGTTGCATCGGTAATTTATTTCGCTGCCAAATGCAAATTGCCGGTATATCTTATAGCCCTGGTACCTGCAACTGATAACCGCCCCGATGGTAACGCCTATGCTCCCGGGGATATAATATTTATGCATAACGGTCTGACAGTTGAGGTACTTAACACTGATGCTGAAGGAAGGTTGCTGCTGGCTGACGCACTCAGTTTTGCCAGGAATTACGATCCCGGATTAGTGATTGATGTCGCCACTTTAACCGGATCTGCATCAATGGCTGTGGGCCATCATGCCATTGTTGCGATGGGCAATGTGGAAGAAAGTACCTTTAGTGCATTGAAGAGATCAGGAGATAATGTATATGAGCGAATTGTTGAGTTTCCACTTTGGGAGGAGTACGGTGAGTCGATCAAATCAGATATCGCAGACTTAAAAAACATTGGTGCCCGCGAGGCCGGTGCTATTACTGCAGGGAAGTTCCTCGAGAATTTTGTTGATTATCCCTGGATTCATCTCGACATTGCCGGACCTTCATTTTTAAACACCGCCGATCATTACAGAACCAAGGGGGGTACGGCAACAGGTGTGAGACTATTGATTGATTTTATAAAAAATTTGTCGTGAGATATGACACAGATGGTATTAAGTTTTCTGATGCTGTAATTTAAAGCTCTATTTATCAATACATCTTATTCAAAGTTTGATTCCACTGTATATTCTCAATAAAATCTTATATTTGACAAATCAACTGTTTACAAATACGGATGATGATTAGGTTGATGATTAAACTTTAAAAAGCCTGGAATGGAGCAACATAAAATTAAGGTGGGGATCACCCACGGCGATATAAATGGAATTGGATACGAAATTATTATTAAAGCTTTAGCTGACAGCAGAATCCTTGAAATGTGCACACCGATTGTTTATGGCTCCTCAAAAGTTGCTGCCTACTATCGTAAGGCATTAGACAATGAACTTTTCACCTTTAATAATATAAACACCGCCAAAGAGGCTAATCCCAAGCGTCCTAATATTATCAATTGCGTAAACGATGAGGTAAGGGTTGAATTGGGAAAATCAACGAAAATGGCTGGTGAATCTGCCCTCGCAGCACTCGAAACTGCGGTACGCGATCTCAAATCAGGAGATATTGATGCTGTTGTTACAGCACCAATCAATAAAGAAAATATACAATCTGAAAGTTTCAATTTTCCGGGCCATACCGAGTATTTAGCTAAAGAATTCGGGACAAGAAACTACCTTATGCTGATGATCAGTGATATAGTGAAAATTGGCGTTGTGACCGGACATATCCCTTTAAACAAAGTATCCTCATCGATAACTCAGGAAAAGATATTGAGTAACCTAAGGGTTCTCCACAAAACAATGATCGAAGATTTTTCGGTCAGAAAACCGCGTATTGCTGTTTTGGGCCTCAACCCGCATTCAGGGGATGGCGGAGTAATAGGTGATGAGGAGGAAAAAATAATCCTGCCGGCGATCAGACAGGCAAATGAAGAGGGTATTATTGCACTGGGACCATACCCGGCTGATGGCTTTTTCGGTTCAGGCGAGTTCAAAAAATTTGATGCCACACTTGCTATGTATCACGATCAGGGATTAATACCGTTTAAGTCGGTTGCATTCGAATCGGGAGTAAATTATACTGCCGGACTACCATTTATCCGGACCTCACCTGATCACGGTACGGCATATGATATTGCAGGGACGGGAACTGCCTCCGAAGAATCCTTTCGTAATGCTCTTTATCTCGCTATAGACCTTGTTGAGAACAGAAAGAGATTCAGCGTGCTGTCAAAGAATCCCCTGCAAAGACACGAGATTGACAGGACAGGAGGGGAATAAGAGTTATCGGCTATAATTTTAAAGCATACCTATGTACGAATACATCAAAGGAACAATTTCCGTATTAACCCCTGCCGGTGCTGTTGTCGAAACCGGAGGCATAGGTTATTTTCTGCATATCTCTGTTAACACCTACTCCAGAATTAAGGGGAACGAGAATTGTAAATTATTCCTTCATGAAGTAGTACGGGAGGATGCACATTTACTGTATGGGTTCTCCGATCAGGATGAACGGGATTTTTTCAGGATGCTGATATCTGTAAATGGAATTGGAGCTGCGATTGCAATTATGATGCTTTCATCCTATCTTCCTGAAGATCTCCGGGATGCAATTTTAACAGAAAATGTAAATCTGCTAAAAAGCATTAAGGGTATCGGAGCCAAAACAGCCCAGCGGGTTATTATTGAGTTGAAAGATAAAGTCGGGAAAGGATTTGCTACAGATAAAATTTTCAAATCAGGTAATCTGGTTGTAAGAAATGAAGCCTTAAGCGCTCTCGAAATGTTGGGGTTTAATAAAAAAGCTGTTGAAAATTCTGTCGATCAGATAATGGCTGCGAAACCTGATCTTACTGTTGAACAGCTTCTGAAAATTGCATTAAAAAGCTTTTAATAAAATATATTGCAACGCTTTATTTCAAATACGGCGATAGTTTTATTTCTATTGATCATTTTCTTTCTGACCGGTAACAGTGTTGCTATGGTTGGATTGGACTTATCAACAGGGGAAACTATGCCACCAGATAATTTTACATCCGGGGATTCTATTCGTCGCGATACACTTGGTCCGCTCCATTTCCCATTTAAGGATCAGACCCTTTTTGTTAAATCAGCCGCAAAGGATACTTCAGCCCTTTTCCTGAAAAAACCCTCAAATATCCGAACAGTTATTGACTATGACCCTATTTCAGGAGATTATCTGATTTCAGAAAAAATTGGTAATATTGATTACCGCCTCCCTCTGTCGATGAGCAGGGAAGAATTTCTGAAGAACGATCTCAGGGAATCCATTGACCGATATTGGAGGGAGAGAATGTCACAGAATACCCTGGATCAGAAATCACAGCTTGTTCCTCAGTTTCGAATAAGCGGACAGGCATTCAATAAGATCTTTGGATCTAATATTGTGAATATTAAACCTCAGGGTTATGTTGAAATGAGTTTGGGCGTGAAAAGCAACAGGATTGAAAACCCGTCAATTCCGGTGCGGATGCAAAAAAATACAACCTTCGATTTCACTCAGAAAATTAATGTCAACCTGGACGGCCAAATAGGTGACAGGTTAAAAATGAGATTTAATTATAACACTGATGCAACCTTTGATTTTGAGAATAAAATAAAACTCGATTATTCCGGGAATGATGACGATATTGTAAAAAACGTTGAGGCAGGAAATGTTTCAATGCCTCTTTCAGGAACCCTTATCAGGGGCGGGACAAATCTTTTCGGTGTTAAAACCGATCTTCAATTCGGCAAATTATCGGTTTCTACCGTTTTTTCCCAGCAAAAAGGTGAAACAAAAGTCATTAATACTGAAGGTGGTGCTGAAAAATCTAAGTTCGAAATTAATGCTACCGAATATGATGCCAACAGGCACTTTTTGCTGGGGCACTATTTTTATGAAAACTATGATAATGCACTTAAAGAATTACCCATAATTAAATCCTCTGTCACTATTAACAAAATCGAAGTTTGGCTGACCAATAAATCAAATCGCTTTCAGGAATCACGTAATATCCTGGCACTGATGGATTTGGGAGAGAATGGCAATAACAAACAGAATCAGGGCATTCCTGCCTTTGGCGATACCCCCGGACTTTCCTTTCCATTTAATACTTATCCGGGTAACAATATTAATGGTCTATACAAGGAGATGACATCTACCTATTCAGGTATTCGGGATATTGCGCGGCTCACTGAAGCATTGGGTTCGTTATCGGCCCGCGATTTTGTAGGTGGACGCGATTATGAAAAGATCGAAAACGCCAGGCTGTTGGATTCAACAGAATATACCCTTAACCGACAACTGGGATACATATCATTAAATCAGTCTATTAACAACGACGAGGTTCTTGCTGTCGCCTACCAGTATACAGTGAATGGAGAAACATTTCAGGTGGGTGAATTTTCAACTGATGGAATTGCTGCTCCAGGTACATTAATTCTAAAATTGCTCAAAGGTACCAACCTTAATCCTGTATTCAAAAACTGGAGGTTAATGATGAAAAACATCTATAATATCAATGGTCAGCGAATTTCAGGAGAAGAATTCAAGATGGATGTGCTATTTAAAAATGATGCCGCAGGATCAAATATTAACTACCTTCCAGAAGGACCCCTGAAAGAAAAGATACTGCTTGGGGTGATGAACCTTGATAATCTGAATAAACAACTCGATCCCTATCCGGATGGGATATTCGATTTTTTAGAGAGGATCACCATAAATTCTCAAAGGGGACGAATTATATTTCCTGTTATTGAACCGTTCGGATCCAATCTTGAACGACAGCTGAAAGGTGATGCCGGAGCAATTTCAAAATACGTCTTCCGCAGTTTATATGATAAGACAAAAACAGCTGCTGAACAGGATGCCGAAAAAAATAAATACAGGTTGCTCGGAAGCTATAAAGGCTCCTCGAACACCGAAATTTCGCTTGACGCTATAAACATTGCGCGCGGTTCAGTAAAGGTGATGGCAGGGGGACGCCAGCTTCAGGAAGATGTTGATTTTATCGTGGATTACACTCAGGGAAAAATAAAAATCATAAATCAGGGTTTGCTCGAATCGGGAACGCCCATCTCTATATCGACTGAGAGTCAGGATCTTTTCAGTATGCAGCAAAAGACAATGCTGGGCACGCATCTGAATTACGAAATCAGTAAAAATTTCAATCTCGGAACAACGCTGATGTACCTTCACGAAAAGCCTTTGTACCAAAAAGTGAATTATGGCGAAGATCCGATTTCAAACCTGATGCTTGGTTTGAACGGCACATACAATTCGACTTCCGGCCTGATAACCAGGATGGTAAATGCACTGCCTTTTCTGAAAACCAATTCAGAGTCAAAGATTGCAGTAGAAGCCGAATGGGCCAGATTATTTCCAGGACATTCAAAAATAATTTCCAAGGAGGGTGCTGCCTATCTTGATGATTTTGAGGGTGCTAAAACCCCTATCAATCTTAAATCATTCATAGGTTGGTCAATGGCCAGTTTACCTCAGTATAATGAATTATTTCCTGAAGGCAATCTGATAAACGATCTTGGCAATGGATATAACCGGTCGCTGTTATCATGGTACATCATTGATCCATATATGCAGCGTCGGACTGCCCCTTCATACCTGCTTAAACAAGGTTTACTTGATGATCACAGGGCAAGGGAAGTTTTTCAGTATGAGATATTTCCCGATCGCGAAACACCTGCCGGCCAGCCAACAAATATTCCTACGCTCGATCTTTCCTACTTCCCGTCTGAAAGAGGTTCCTATAATTACGACACTTCCCCGACTGCTTATTCTTCCGGAGTAGAACCCAATGGGCTCCTTAAATCACCCGAAACCAGGTGGGCTGGAATCATGAGAAAAATTGAAACCAGTGATTTCGAAGCAGCCAATGTTGAATATATCGAGTTCTGGCTCATGGACCCATTTGCCATGGATAAACCGGAAGATCCTAATCCGGGCGGAGATCTCTATTTTAACCTGGGAAATGTTTCTGAAGATATTTTACGCGATGGCCGGAAGTCTTTCGAGAACGGTTTGCCCGGTGACGGAAACTACACATCCACCGATCAAACAGTTTGGGGAAGGGTATCAAAGCAACAATCACTTGTCAAAGCATTTGACAACTCACCTCAGGCACGTATAAATCAGGATATCGGACTCGATGGACTTAACTCTCAGGATGAAAAACCTTTTTTTAGCAATTATCTGTCTAAATTAACCGGTTTGGTGGTTGATACAGCCCTCGCGAAAGCAGAAAAGGACCCGTCGAGCGATGATTACCATTATTTTCGTGGCACCGACTATGATCAGAAAGAAAAGGATATTTTAAACAGATATAAGTATTATGCCAGGACTGAAAGCAATTCTCCAACTTCAGCCCAGTCGCCCGAGAGTTACCCGACTGCTGCGACGTCAATACCTGATGTTGAGGATATTAATGATGACAATACACTGAATGAGAATGAAGCATATTTCCAGTATCATGTTAAGATCAACAGGAATAATATGGTTCTGGGCAAGAACTATATCTCGGATATCAAAAAATCGGAAGTTACTCTGTTAAGTGGTAATAAATCCCAGATTACCTGGTATCAGTTCAGGATCCCCGTTAGTTCACCCGATAAAACTTATGGCACCATCAACGATTTCAGATCCATCCGTTTCATACGAATGTTTTTGAAGGGATGGCAAAAACCTGTTGTGATGCGATTTGCGTCACTGGATCTTGTGCGGACTAACTGGAGACGATATGATAAAAACCTGACTGAAGATTTGAGCATTCCGGGACCCGATACACGATTTGAAATATCAGCTGTTAATGTTGAGGAGAACAGCAGCAGGAAACCTGTAAATTATATTGTTCCACCGGGCGTAAATCGGGTTATTGATCCTTCAAATGCCCAGTTAACACAGTTGAATGAGCAAGCGATGGTTTTGCGTACTGTCGATTTAAATCCTGGTGATGCCCGTGGGGCTTATAAAACAATGATGATCGATATGCGCAGGTATAAAACCCTGAAATTGGAAGTCCATGCCGAAGAGATGGAAGGGACAACCCTGCGTAATGAAGATCTTTACTTGTTTGTTCGGATCGGATCTGATTTTCAATATAATTACTACGAGTATGAGATACCATTAAAACTCACTGCACCTGGATATTACGAAACAAACAAAGAAAATGACCGGCTGGCAGTCTGGCCTGAAGAAAACAGGGTTTACATTCCGCTCGATCAGCTGCCGCAATTAAAATTGGACCGGAATAGTGAAATGCGAAAGGCAGGTTCATTAATTACACTTGGCGATATCTATGAAAAGGTTCATGCTGGTGTCAACAGTAATAAAAATAGAATTAAAGTTAAGGGGAACCCGGATATCTCACAGGTAGAAGTGGCAATGATTGGAATAAGAAATAAAAAGGGAAGGACCCTTGGCCCAAAATCGGTTGAAGTATGGGTTAATGAATTGCGGCTGACCCAGTTTGAAGAGAAAGGAGGCTGGGCCGCAATTGGCCGCGTTTCCGGAAACCTTGCCGATCTGGGAACTTACTCATTTGCAGGAAGAATGACTACGACCGGATTTGGAAGCATTGATTCAAAAATGGGACAACGAACCTTAGATGACAGTCATGAGTATGATATATCCACAAATATTGAACTCGGGAAGTTTTTTAAGGAGGAATCGGGAGTTAAAATACCCCTCTATATTGGTTTATCGAAATCCGTTGCCACACCTGAATACTCCCCTTTGGACAAAGATGTGAAACTTACTGACGCTCTTGCAAATGCTGCCAACTCGCATGATCGTGACTCAATCAGAAGAATTTCTCAAACTTTTACAACCCGGAAAAGCATTAATTTAACCAATGTGCAAATCAGCAAGCCAAATAGAACTGACAATCCAAAAATCTATGACATTTCGAATTTCTCGCTTACCTATTCTCATAACCTGTATGAACATGGTGATATTAACACAATACTTGAGCAGACCGTCAACACCCGTACATTGTTGAATTACAATTTTGTAAGCCGGCCTATTCCGTTCGACCCCTTAAAAAATATAAAATTTCTTAAATCTCCTGCTTTAACCTTATTGCGTGATTTTAACCTGAATTTTGTTCCTACCCAGATATCATTCCGTTCGGACCTTAATCGGACCAGCAGCGTATTACAATACCGCAATATCACCAATCCGGGGTTCCTGATTCCAAAATCGTATCTGAAAGACTTTACCTGGAACAGATATTACGATTTCCGGTTCGATCTGACCCGCGGTCTTAAAATAGATTTCTCAGCCATAAATTCGTCACGAATTGATGAACCTCTGGGAGCTTTGGACAAAAACCTGCCAGGGTACCAGGCCCGGCGTGATACAATCTGGCAAAATATTTTAGATGGAGGCCGTAATACCCATTATCATCATACCTGGAACATTTCGTATACGATCCCGGTTAATAAACTTCCGCTGCTCGATTGGACATCATCATCAGCAATTTATCAGGCAGGATATGATTGGGATGTTGCACCGCTTACAAAGGGCAACTATGTTGTTGGCAACAGCATAAACAATTCGAGTGCTATTCAGTTAAATGGTCAGGCCGATTTTATACGTCTTTATAATCGTGTGCCATACTTAAAAAGAATTAATCAGAAATATGGTGAATTCAGTCGCGGAAGAAGAGACGCCCAGATTAAAAGAGGACAGCTTGCTCCGGAGACTACAGGTACACCTAATAAGTTCAGGGATGGAAAAGTCGTATTGAAAAAGAATGTACCCCAGTCGGTCTTTCATAAACTGGCCACTTCAAATGTAACAATCAGGGTGACTGACGAAATGGGGAAAGTTATAAAGGGTCAGACAAAGGTAGTCAACGAGAACCGTATAATCTTTACCCCTGAAATTGACTGTGCAAAAGCGATCGTGGAAGTAACAGGAGAGAAAGCTAAAAATGCAAAGGCCAATGTAAACCTTGATGAATACCTGGTGCGTTTTCTGATGATGGTTTATAATGTGAATATCTCCTATACAGAGAACAGTGGCACAAACCTTTACGGCTATTTGCCGGGAACCAATTTCTTTGGGTCATCAGAATTCGGGAGTGAAGATGGCAGCAAACTTCTTGCGCCTGGCTTACCCTTCATTTTTGGTTTTCAGGATGTAGGGTTTGGGCAAAAGGCTGCTCAGAAAGGGTGGGTATCAACTGATACCATTTTAAATAAACCTTATATGATGAGCAAAAATACAAGATTAAATCTTAGGGCTAAACTCGTTCCGATACCGGATCTGAAGATTGATATTAATGCAAGCCGAAGCTTTTCCAATAATACTTCAGAATTTTTGATCTACAATGATCAGAACGGGTGGGGAAGTTTTAATAAATCTTTTAATGGAAATTTCAGTATGACGGTTATCTCTATTGGTTCATCGTTTGAGAATCTGGGGAAATCCGAAGTACAGGACTCAAAAGCCTGGAATCAGTTCAAAAAGAACCGGGAAGTGATTGCCCGACGTCTTGATCAAACAAGGGTTGCAAATCCGGCACTTGGATATGTACCCGGTACATTTGATTCCCAGACCGGCTTTCCCAAAGGTTATGGCGTTTCTGCGCAAGAGGTATTGATCCCTGCATTCCTGGCAGCCTATTCGGGTAAAAGTGCAGAAACAATACCCCTCTCACCATTTCCCGCTGCTAAATTTATGATGCCAAACTGGCGTATTCAATATTCAGGAGTTGTCAATAAAATTCAGGGGCTCAAAGATATTATGAAATCTATGAATATTACACACGACTACCGTTCAACCTATAGCGTTGGTTCCTACATTTCAAATCTAAACTATAAGACCGAAAATGACGGCTATAGTTATATACTCGATGCCCAGAAAAATTTCCTGTCGAAATATGATATTGCAACCATCAACATTAACGAAACTTTTAACCCGCTTTTTGACATAGATATCACCTGGCTAAACAACGTTACCTCCCGTATTGAATACAGGAAGACAAGAAATATTATGCTCAGTCTGACCAATAACCAGGCAATGGAACTGTATAATAACGAAGCAAGCCTAGGTCTTGGCTACCGTTTTGAAAATATGAAAATGTTTGTCAAGACGAAGAGTTCTCAGAAAATGTTGAATAACGATTTGAATCTCAGGGCCGATTTGACCTATGGCAAAAATAAAACTGTCCTGCGCAAGCTGATTGAAGAAAATAATCAGACTACGGCAGGCCAGGAATCGTTTTCAATAAAATTCTCGGCCGATTATAACCTGAGCGAAGTGTTTATAGTGCGTCTGTTCTACGACAGAATATTGAATAGCCCATATATTTCGAACTCATACCGAACCACTAATTCAAATTTTGGAGTTAGTTTCAGGTTCACTCTTATGCAATAATGACCGATCATGTTGTTAAATAATCTAATGCCCGGCCTTCTTGAAGCCGGGTGCGATGAAGCAGGTCGTGGTTGCCTGGCAGGACCTGTTTTCGCGGCAGCTGTAATATTGCCCGGGGATTTTAGCTCCGGATTGCTGAACGATTCAAAGAAACTTACTGAAAATCAGCGCAATTTTCTGCGCCCATTAATCGAAAAAGAATCAATTGCCTGGTCAGTTGCTATGTATGATAATCGCGAGATTGATGAAGTCAATATTTTAAATGCTTCTATCTTTGCGATGCATCGTGCATTAGATCAGCTTTCTATCTGTCCAGATCATATTATTGTTGACGGAAATCGTTTTAAACCTTACAAAAATATACCTCATACAACTGTAGTGAAAGGCGATGGAATTTACCTCTCAATAGCCGCAGCATCTGTTCTTGCTAAAACATACAGGGATGATTTTATGATTTCTATACATAATAGCTACCCTGAATTTGGGTGGAACACCAATAAGGGATATCCTACCGAATTTCACCGTTTGGCCATATTAAAAATTGGAATTACCTGTTTCCACAGGAGGAGTTTCAAACTTGGTAATCCCCAGCTTTTCCTGACTTTTGATACACCCTAGTTCTCATGTTCTAAGAACGGTAACAAATGAGCAGGAATTTGCAAATTCAATATTTTATTTATCTTTGATAGGAATTTTGCTAACTATATTTTACAAAATGGAAATTCTTCATACTAAACTATCAGGTTACAATATACCTCAGAAACTTATTGCTGCAGGCACTTATCCTTATTTCCGGGTTATTGAATCCGATCAGGATACAGAGGTTCTGATAAATGGTAAAAAAGTACTCATGTTCGGTTCGAATAGTTATCTTGGACTTACCTGTCATCCTAAAGTGAAAGAGGCAGCAAAAAGTGCTATTGATAAATATGGAACTGGTTGTGCCGGATCAAGATTTCTGAATGGCACCCTTGATATACATATAGCGTTGGAGGAAAAACTAGCCAAACTTGTAAATAAGGAAGGAGCCTTGTGCTACAGTACTGGTTTTCAGGTTAACCAGGGAGTTATTTCCTGTGTGACAGGACGTAATGACTATGTAATTCTCGATGAACTCGATCATGCTTCAATTATTGATGGTAGCCGTCTCTCATTTGCCCGCGTGTTGAAATTTGCACATAACGATATGACCGACCTTGAGAGCAAACTAAAGTGTTGCGATCCTGAAAAAGTTAAGCTGATTGTTGTTGATGGTATCTTTTCTATGGAAGGCGATATTGCGAATCTGCCCGAAATTGTACGACTCGCAGAAAAGTACCAGGCATCCATCATGGTTGATGATGCCCATTCGATTGGTGTGTTAGGGGTTAATGGGTCGGGAACCTCCTCCCATTTCGGGCTCACGGATAAAGTAGACCTTATTATGGGAACTTTCTCCAAATCACTGGCATCCATTGGCGGTTTCATAGCCGCAGATAAAGAGGCGATTAACTATATCAAACATAACTCCCGCTCCCTCATATTCAGCGCAAGTATGACGCCATCATCTGCAGCAAGCGTATTGGCAGCTATCGACATAATGGAAAATGAGCCTGAAAGAATTGAACATCTGATGAATATCACAAGATATGCCCGCGAAGCATTTAATGCGATGGGCTTTGACACGGGCAAGTCTGAATCACCAATTATTCCACTTTTCATCAGGGATGACCTTAAAGCATTGAAATTAGCCCAATTGCTTCTTGAGAAAGGTGTTTTTATAAATCCTGTCGTTTCTCCTGCTGTTCCAAAAGACAATTGCCTTATACGATTTTCCCTGATGGCAACGCATACTTACGACCAGGTTGATTCAGCTATCGAAAAGATAACTTTTTTGGCTAAACAGTTCGATATTATTGGTTGCGAAGTGGCCATGGAAGAAAGGTTTATTTGATAAACTGATTTTTTTGTCAGATGCCAAAAGTTGTATTGATCACAGGTATTTCTTCGGGTTTTGGAAAGGCAACAGCTGAAATTCTTATTTCTAAAGGATATATTGTTTACGGAATATGCCGGAATCAATGCGGAAATTTAAATGCTAATATCAATGTACTCAATGCCGATGTTACCGAAATAATGTCTGTGCAAAAAGCTGTCTCAACTTTGACAGATAAAGAAGGACATATCGATATCCTTATCAATAATGCCGGTATGGGAATCTCAGGACCCATCGAAAATTCCTCCCTTGAAAATATTTCCCTGCAGATGAACACCAATTTTATGGGCTATGTAAATATGATACAGGCTGTTCTGCCTTTTATGCGTAAACAGCAAAGTGCAACTATCATAAATATAAGTTCCCTTGGCGGTTTGATGGGTCTACCTTATCAGGGTTTTTATTCGGCCAGCAAGTTTGCAATAGAAGGGCTGAGCGAAGCCCTGAGGATGGAGTTGAAGCCATTTAATATTAAAATTATTGTAATTCAACCAGGTGATTTTTTCACAAATTTTACTGCTAACCGTAAACCTGAGAGTTCCGCCGGACTTGACAGTGCTTATAAAATACAATTTCATAAGACTCTGTCCATAATAGAAAATGATGAAAGAAAAGGACTACATGCTGATTTTCTTGCAAGGAGGCTTGCCAGAATAGTGGAGCAAAAACATCCAAACGATCGCTATATAATTGCGACAGTGGAACAAAAATTTGCTCTTTTGTTAAAACATTTACTCCCCGGATCGTGGTTTTCGAAAATACTTTCTTCACATTATGGTATTAAATAGAATCCGATATTAAATATTAGAAGAATTAAGTAAATGACAGAAGAAAGTTGCCAGACAGCTTATCGAGACCGGCCTGGTGAAAGAGTTCGAAAATGGAATAGACAGGATTGACCGGATTATTCAGCAATGGAAGGAGGGTAAGACAGAAACCAAAGAAACAGATTAGGCCTGACAGGTTTTGAAAACCTGTCAGGCCTGATATAAATATATATTGAGGTTATGGAAATCACCCGCATTTCGACGACCCGCAATCCTGACATATAAGACAGCCTTCCTGATAGATAACGTTTGATGAGCCGCACCCTTCACATTTGGCATCCTCGGCAGCTGTTCCATTGGGAATGTATTTTTTCAGGGCACGGGCAACTCCGTTTTTCCAGGTGTTAATCGATTCGACATCAAATTGAAGACTGGAAACTAATTCAACAACTTTTTGTATTGTCATACTGTGCCGTAAAACACTGGAAATTAGTTTTGCATAATTCCAGAAAATCGGATTGAATTTAAACGACAATCCTTCAATAGTAGTTTTGTATCCTCTTGAATTGCGGTATTGAAAATCGTATCTTGAGGCTCCATTCTCATCGCGGCTCTTAATTATCCAACCCTGAGTAACCGATCTGGGCAATAGAATCCCGTCCTCATCATCAGCTAAACCAGTAAATATTTCATACGGCTTTCCATCAATCAGCCCAATAAATGCTATCCATTTTTCCTTATTATTCTGAAGTCTGACAATATCAGCTTCGAGTATTTCAGGCCGTTTTGTAGGAAAGATGCCCTCCTTATTTTTGTCCTTGGTCGAAAGTAAAACACCCGAGCGGGATCCTTCACGGTAAACGGTAACCCCTTTACAACCACTTTCCCAAGCCGTAAAATAAAGCTTATTGACTAACTCTTCGGTAGCCTCTTCAGGGAGGTTGATAGTAACCGAAATTGAATGGTCTACCCATTTTTGGATCTGTCCCTGCATTCGCACCTTTGATAACCAGTCAATATCATTCGAAGAAGCCTTGTGATATGGTGATTTTGTTACAAGCGCGTCCAGTTCTTCGTTTGAGTAATTCCTTTTAAGCTGATAACCATTAACTTCCATCCAGATTTTAAACTTGTGATGAAATACCATGTACTCTTCCCAACTGTCGCCCATCTCATCAACAAAGTCGATACGCGCATCTTTATCGTTGGGGTTCACTTTCCTGCGCCTCTTATATACAGGCATAAAAACAGGTTCAATTCCGGATGTTGTCTGGGTCATGAGACTTGTGGTCCCTGTTGGTGCAATAGTCAGCAACGCAATATTCCGGCGACCATAACGGACCATATCTTTGTACAAAGCAGGATCGGCCTGGGCCAGACGCTGAATAAAAGGGTTATGTTTTTCACGTTTACTATCATAGACCGGAAAGGCACCTCGCTCTTTGGCAAGGTTGACTGATCCACGGTAAGCTTCAATGGCTACAATTTTGTGTACTTCAACTGAAAAATCAACGGCAGCCTCTGAACCATAACACAAACCAAGTGCTGCAACCATATCCCCTTCGGCAGTAATTCCAATACCTGTCCGCCGTCCGTTTATTGCTTTTTCTTTAATCTTTTGCCAAAGATTAACTTCGACCCGTTTTATCTCTGATTCTTCGGGGTCAACAATGATTTTATTGTTTATTGCCTCGATTTTCTCAAGTTCCAGGTCAATAATATCATCCATTATTTGTTGGGTCTGCCGGATATGTTTCCTGAACAGTTCAAAATTAAATTTTGCTTTTGACGTAAATGGGTGATCTACATACGAATATAAATTCAGTGCTATCAATCTGCAGCTATCATAAGGGCAAAGGGGAATCTCACCACAAGGGTTTGTTGAAACTGTATTATAGCCAAGATCTGCATAACAATCCGGAACCGACTCACGTATAATGGTGTCCCAGAAAAGGATACCTGGTTCAGCTGATTTCCAGGCGTTGAAAACAATTTTTGACCACAATCTGACAGCATCAGTCTCTTTAGAATAGATCGGATTGGCACTGTCGATAGGATATTTCTGATTATATGTGGATTTGTCACGTACAGCATGCATGAATTCATCGTTGATTTTTACAGAGACATTGGCACCCGTAACTTTCCCTTCATCCATTTTTGCATCGATAAACTCCTCTGAGTCAGGATGTTTTATACTAACAGATAACATTAATGCACCTCGTCTTCCATCCTGTGCGACTTCCCTTGTTGAATTAGAAAATCGTTCCATGAACGGGACAATCCCGGTAGATGTTAATGCCGAATTTTTTACCGGGGATCCCTTAGGTCGAATGTGCGATAAATCGTGACCAACACCTCCCCTTCTTTTCATCAATTGGACCTGCTCCTGATCTACCATGATGATCCCGCCATATGAATCAGCACCATTGCCTACCACAAAGCAGTTTGACAAGGAACCAACCTGAAAGTCATTTCCAATACCAGTCATCGGACCACCCTGAGGTACGATATATTTGAAATTTCTGAACAATTCAAATAATTCATCTTCAGAAAGCGGGTTCGGATAATTTTTTTCAATTCTGGCAATCTCAGAGGCTAACCGATGGTGCAAGTCGTCGGGTGTCAACTCATATATATTACCGTACGAATCTTTTAACGCATATTTGTTGACCCAAACGCGTGCCGCCAGATCATCCCCATTGAAATATTTTACAGATGCCACGAAAGCCTCATCAGGAGAATAAATTGTCGGCATAACTTTTTTTTGCTTAGAAGTGACTTCTCTTAGTTCCATTTTAATTGAATATTACGTTGATTTAAATGGGGTTATTATCGGACAAATACCCATTTTTATCTTTACGCAATATAGCGACACCAATGCGTTTCTGCCTATATTTTCTCAAAATAATTTAAAAAGTTATCAACTTATTAATGTTAGTTATTTGATATACATATATATACATATTTATAAATTGATAAAAGTTTACAAAATAAATTTTTCGGAAAGAATTACAGAAAAAGATATTTCACAATTTCTTTTGATGCACCACGATTTTTATTGACATATCCACTCGCAATAGCCGAGGCCGAACGGAGTTTTTGTGGATTTGACCGATAATTGTCTATCTGGTTTTCAAGCTCCGCAAAATCATTGACGCAGCTGGCAGCACCCAGGTCCAACATATCATGTGCTTCCTGAAATTTGTGATAATTTGGACCAAAAATCACAGGGAGACCAAATACTGCAGGTTCAAGGATACTATGAATTCCTGAAGTGAACCCCCCGCCAACATAGGCCAGCATTCCGTACCGGTAAATTGAAACAAGATAACCGTAGCAGTCAACGATCAATACCTCTGCTTTTAACAACTCTTCGCATGAGGCCGAAGAATAAAAAGCATAAGATTTTTCGAGTGCAATACAAATTCGTTCAATCGACTGTGATGTAACTTCGTGAGGGGCAATAATGAATTTCAATCCAATTGGACATTTATTAAGATATGGGATAAACAGATCTTCATCATCTTTCCAGGTGCTTCCTGCAATAATAGCCTTCTGACTACCGCAGAATAATTCGAGTTTGTCAAGTCTCGGAGCGGTATCAGCAATTTGACCTACGCGGTCCAGGCGGGTATCGCCGGATATGGAAACATTTTTAAACCCATATTGCCGGAGAATATCAAACGATTCCTGGTTCTGCACAAAGATGTGCTCGAATGTGGCTATTGCCTTGAGATACCACCTCCCCCAAGGCTTAAAAAAGACCTGTGAAGGACGAAAAAGGGCAGAAAAAATGTAGGTAGGTATAGCCCTTTCCTTTAACTGTATTAAGAAGTTATACCAAAACTCGTATTTTATAAAAAAAACCTTTTCCGGTCTGACAATATCAATAAACAGCGTGGCATTTCTTCTGGTATCAAGCGGAAGATAAAATACATAATCTGCATATCTATAGTTCCGACGTAATTCATAACCTGAAGGGGAAAAAAAAGTGAGGAGAATTTTGTATTCTGGCTTTAGGGTTCTAATCGCCTCTATAACAGGCCTTCCCTGTTCAAATTCTCCCAACGAAGAGGCATGAAACCAAAGAATTGGTTCGCCAGGTCTGATCGTTTCGCGCAATCGTTTGAAGATATCTTTCCGGCCTTCAATCCATTTCCGGGCTTTTTCGCTTCGAATAGAAACTATCCTGACAATCAGGTAATATCCGAGAATTCCCAGGTTATAAAGCCACTTCATTTTGTATCCAATTAGCCTGACAAATGTATTTCATTTCATTAAATAAGTCAAAACGAAAGATAATTTACTTATTTATCTGATATCCAGTGTCTTCAGACAAGTTTGGCTTTAATGAAGCCTCTACAGCCAATTGATCGCATCGTTCATTTTCCGGAATATTTGCATGACCTTTCACCCACACTAATTTCACCTGATGACTTCTGTAAATGTCTAAAAAAATTTTCCAAAGATCACTGTTTTTCTTCCCTTTAAAACGGTTTTTCACCCAGTTAAACACCCATCCCTTCTCTATTGAATCGGCTACGTATTTCGAATCAGTGAAGATAGTAACATTGCAGGGACTGACTTTAAGAGCCTCAAGTCCGGCGATGACAGCCATCAATTCCATACGGTTATTTGTCGTATATTGATAACCCTGCGATAGTTCCTTGCGATGGGAACCTGACAACAATACTACACCGTAACCTCCCGGACCGGGATTCCCCCTTGCAGCCCCATCAGTAAAGATTATGATATTCGGAATTTCATGCTGTTCCATACTTTCAGAAAAAAGGTGAAAGACCGGCAAGCCTACCGGTCTTTCTCTCCTCTAAAATTTTATATGCCTGGATAATAATACCTTACAAAAACGCTAAATTTGTAGAATCTCATCTCACGGCCGGATCATACTATTTTATCAGTTTCATCTCATTTATCAGATGACCTGCACCTGCAAATTTATCGATAGTCCAGAGAACAAAACGGATATCTACATTTATACATTTCTGTAATTCAGGTTCAAAGGCCACATCACCACTCATTGCTTCCCAGTTTCCATCAAAGGCAATGCCGATAAGTTCACCATTTCCATTTATCACAGGACTTCCTGAATTTCCTCCGGTTATATCGTTATTTGATGTGAAACATGTATGTAATGTTCCATCCTTATCAACATATTGTCCATAATCTTTGGAGTTGTAAAGATCTACCAGTCTTCGTGGAAAATCAAAGTCAACATCACCCTGAATTCCCTTCTCAGAATAACCTTTCAGGGTTGTAAAGTAGTCATAATATGTGGCATCGTGAGGTACATAACCGTCAATAACTCCATAAGAGAGACGCATAGTTGAATTGGCATCAGGGTAAAGCGATTTGTCTTTATTCTTTTCTATTAATCCGGCAACGAACAATCTTCTTGCTTTGTCAAGATTAGCATTTATTTTACCAATGTCATGCAAAATAATATACTGTGTTTCGAAAATAGAACGCATCGCAACGAATGCCATATCTTTATCAAGTTTTTTTCTGGAAGGCTTATCCAAAAAAGATTCCAATTTTACCTTATCTGCAAAAATGGTCTTTGTAAATAACATTTTGGAATAAGCATCAAAATCACCTTTATACTTTGATCTGATCTCCTGAAAAAAATCAGGAATATATCTTGGATTAACTTTTGACGCATATATTTTCAATAACGCACTTACAATTTTTCTATCCGTATTGGCATCATAATCTTTAAAGTAATCGTCAATTGAATTTCGTAATTCATCTGCGGCACTTTTAATTTTATCTTTGTCTGTACCCTTTAAGGCGGCATAAAGGGAAGCTGACTTAGATGCAAAGTAAAATATCTCTGCCCCCCTTAGTAATGACTCCCTGGCATATTCATCAGCAATTTTTTCATCCCCGCCCTTAAATGCAGCATTTATAGAATCAAGTGCACTACCATATTTGGCCTTTCTTTCAGCTGTTTCGTCGACCCATTTAACAAAATCTTTTTCAATTTCTTGTTTTCTCCTGATTACATTGAGCTCTGCCAGACCTTTATTTTGCCCGATTGAATATTTATAATAGTTGGAACTTCTTGCAAATTTTGAAGCATATTGTATCCTTGCTTTCTGGCTGGTGGCCATATAGTCTCTGATAATATTCAGTTTAGCTTCCCTGGCAGTAATTCTGATGTCATTAACAACATCCATAATATTTCTTACCTCATTCGATGTCCTGTAACGGGTTGTAGTTCCAGGATAACCAATTACCATCGCAAAATCATTTTTAACAACACCCTTTAATGAAATTGGCAGAAAATGTTTTGGATGATATGGAACATTATCTTTGGAATACTCGGCAGGTTTGCCATCCGGTGAACAATACACCCTGAATATTGAGAAATCACCAGTATGGCGTGGCCACATCCAGTTGTCGGTTTCGCCTCCGAACTTACCTATCGATTGCGGTGGTGTCCCAACCAGACGAATATCTTTAAATGTCTGAGAAACAAAAAGATAATACTTATTTGATTCAAAAAGGCTTCTAACCCTGGTTTCATAGGAAGTTTCCCCTTTTGCCTCTTTTTCTATTACTGCAGCTGCTTCCCGAACTTTCGATGATCTGGTAATATCGTCCATATCGCTTGTGACATTCTTAAGTACCCGATCGGTCACATCTTCCATCCGAATAAGAAATGTAACTGTCTTTCCGGGATTTGAAAGCTCTTCATCGCGTTTCATAGCCCAGAAACCATCCCTCAGGTAATCGTGCTCTACTGAACTATGGGCTTGAATTTCTCCAAAGCCGCAGTGGTGATTGGTTAATAAAAGCCCATCGGTGGATACAATCTCTGCGGTACAGGAACCCCGGTCAAGAGCTACTACTGCATCCTTTAAGCTGGAGTGATTAATACTGTAAATCTGCTCTGCGGTAAGATTACATCCTATTGAATTCATTTTCTGGATGTTCAATTTTCCGACAAGCGAAGGAAGCCACATACCTTCATCGGCTTTTGAGCTATAGTTCGAAACTAATAAAAGAACCAGAAGCGTTACTAAATTTTTACTCATCAAATACATGTTTTTTGCGCAAATTTACTCTTATTTATAAAAATACATAGTTGACCTGAATATTTTATTTATTCCGCTCTTAAAGGAAATTTTCCAAAAACGCATATATCTTGCTTTCAATCGTGCTATCCCCGGCAAGGGCTCTTACAAATGCACTGCCTATAATAGCACCGTTAGCAAATCCGCAGGCTTTTACAAATGAATCTTTGTCGGAAATACCAAATCCAATCAATCGTTTTGACTGCAGATTCATATGGCTGATCATATCAAAATAAGATATTTGTTCTTCATTCAGCATCAATTTTACTCCGGTTGTGGATGAAGCTGATACCATATAAATAAATCCTGTGGATAAGGAATCAATTTTCCTGATCCGCTCTTCTGAAGATTGGGGGGTGATAAGAAAAATATTGCTCAACGAATTTTCCTCAAATATTTCTTTGTATTCTGCCTCAAATATTTCGAGGGGGAGATCAGGGATAATAGTACCGTCAATTCCTGTTTCACTGCATTTTCTACAGAAATTTTCTATTCCATACTGCATTACAGGATTGAAATAACCCATTAATATTAAAGGAATTGAAACATCTTTCCTAATCTCTTTCAACTGACTGAACAACAAATTGATCGTCATTCCATTATTAAGGGCAGCTTCTGAACTCTGCTGTATCACAGGACCATCTGCAACAGGATCCGAGAATGGCATTCCTATTTCAATAAGATCAACCCCGCATTTCTCAAGTACAGTAATGATAGTCCTGGTATCATTTAATTCAGGGTATCCGGCAGTAAAATAAATAGAGAGTACGTTTTTCTCCTTGTTTCTGAACAGTGATGTAATCCGATTTTCCATGACAAATTAAATTTGGTAACTGACAAAAATTATGCAGTCAGATGTTACATACCTTCTGTATTTGATACGTATTCACTTAATTGATTGATAATAATTTAAATATATTTCCATGTCTTTATCCCCCCGCCCTGAAATATTCACAACAACTACATCATCAGGTTTGAAACATATCATTTCAAGTGCGGCTAAAGCATGGGCCGATTCGAGTGCAGGAATGATCCCTTCCGTTTGGGAAAGATTTAAAGCAGCTTTCAGGGCCTCATCGTCGGTGGCACTCAGGAATTGGGTTCTTTTGGTAACATACAGATTCGCGAGCATCGGACCGATTCCGGGATAGTCTAATCCTGCAGAAATGGAATATGGCTCTGTTACCTGACCGTCTGAAGTTTGCATTAGCAAACTACGGCTACCATGAAGAACCCCGGAACGTCCAAGTTTTGTAGTAGCAGCTGATTTGCCTGTTTCCACCCCCTTCCCGGCTGCCTCAACGGCAATCAGCTTAACTTCACGATCGTCAAGAAAATGGTAAAAAGCACCAGCTGCATTGCTCCCTCCACCAACACATGCAATTACATAATCGGGGGTTTCATTACCTGTCCTTTCTTTGAGTTGCGACCTGATTTCCTTGCTTATTACCGACTGAAACCTGGCTACCATGTCCGGATATGGATGGGGACCCACCACTGAGCCTATAATATAATGCGTATCAACCGGATTATTGATCCAGTCACGGATAGCTTCATTTGTAGCATCTTTAAGTGTTTTATTTCCGCTTTGAACTGGCCTCACCTCAGCACCGAGCATTTCCATTTTCCGGACGTTAGATGATTGTCTGCAAACATCAAGTGCCCCCATATATACAATACACTTTAGTCCGGCCCTCGCACAAACTGTTGCAGTAGCTACCCCATGCTGACCCGCACCGGTTTCAGCAATAATGCGCTTTTTTCCTAATCTTTTTGCCAGAAGTATCTGACCAAGAGTGTTATTAATTTTGTGTGATCCGGTATGATTCAAATCTTCCCGTTTCAGGTAAATAATTGACTTATATTGATCAGATAAACGGCAGGAATAATATAGCGGTGAAGGTCTTCCCGCATAATCGCAAAGCAATCTGCTGAATTCCTGTTTAAAATCTTCACTTTCAATTATGTGAAGATAACAATTTTGCAATTGATTGATATTCTGATACATCATCTCAGGAATAAATGCGCCCCCGAAAGTTCCGTAATATCCTTTATCGTTTATTTGATAACTCATTGAATAGAATTTTAAAAGATGGACTGTTAGTATATTATCTTATATGATTTTATCCGGTATCTGACAGGTTATAAACCTACAAACCGGAAGGGTCATGTATCCTGTCAATAAATAATTTTAGTTTCGGAATATTCTTTACGCCAGGTACAATTTCAAAGCCACTGTTTACGTCAATTGCATGCAATCTACTGTGCGATAACCGTTTGATATCCTGAATATCATCAGGTTTAATTCCGCCGCCCAGAAAAAATGGTTTATTCCCTTCATACTGATAAAGTTTTTCCCAATCGAATTTTAAACCTGTGCCTCCAGGCAGGTTGCCTGCCGTATCGAAAAGGTAAAAATCGCAAAAAAGGTCAAAGGGTTTAACACTTTTAAAATCGAAATCAACAGAAATCTTAAATGCCTTGACAATAGCAACATCAAGATTTTTAAGTTTTTGGCAGTAATCCGGGGATTCACTTCCGTGAAGTTGAATCATATCGAGTCTGTTTCCCCGGAATCTTTCAACGAGCTTTTCAAATGGTTCGTCGACGAAGACACCAACTTTTTGGATATGCCCGGGAATTGAAATCCGGGCATCAACAGGAATTTGTTCTCCCACGTAACGTTGTGATTCCGGATAAAAGATGAAGCCAATATAGTCAGGTTCCAGTTTAATTAGGGCCTCAATATTTAAGATATCGCGCATTCCGCAAACTTTAATTTTCATAACGTATTAAATATTAAAGTTTATAATGTTTTAGACATGAAATAAAATCGAGGCAGGCACCTGCCGGATTTTCATGTTTCATGAAATTCTCCCCCATTAAGAAACCCTGAAAACCGTGATATCGCAGAGAATTAACTGTTTCAGGTTCACCAAGTCCGCTTTCTGATATTTTAATTGTTTTGTCGGGAAGGAGATTTAAGAGTTTAAGCGAGCGATCCATATCTAATTTAAAATCTTTTAGATTCCGGTTATTTATACCTATGATATCTATCTCCTCATCAATTCTGTCAATCTCACTTTCATCATGAAGCTCGAGAATCACCTCCATTCCAAGCTCATGGGCGATAGAAGTAAAGTGCGAGATTTCCCTTTTTTCCAATATCGCTGCTATCAATAAAATAGCATCGGCTTTGAGCATTCTGGATTCAAAAATCTGGTATTCGTCGAATATAAAATCCTTTCTCAGGAGAGGGGTTAAGGGGTTAGCATTCCGCACCGCAATAAAATCGGCTATGCTTCCGTCAAAATAACATGAATCGGTTAGTACTGATATTCCGGATGCTCCAGCCCTGGCATATCCTTTTGTAACTATTTCAGGACGGACAAGATTGTTAATCACTCCTTTTGAAGGTGACTTCCTTTTGAATTCAGCAATAATTCCGCTGGCTCCCGGAGATAGTAAACTGTGCGATAATAAATTACAGGCGATACTATTGTCGATTTTTGTAATTATTCCGGATAACGGGGTTTCTCTTTTCTGTTGCAAAACTTCCTCTTTCCGGTTCGCAACGATCTTATCAAGAATAGTTTTCATTGCATAGAAATCAGTTTGGTGAACACCTTCAGTGCCTTACCTCCCACCAGGGAAGATTTGGCATCTTCCAGACAAGCTTCTATCCCCTTTTGCGGGAAATAAGTTGACAATGCCATTGCCGCGTTTGAAATCACAACAGCATTTTGGGCCGTTGTCCCTTTTCCCTGCAAAACGTTAATGAAAATGGCCGCAGTTCCGGGTACATCACCAGATCCGGAGAGTTCTTCAGCTTTAACAACTTGCATTCCCAGACTGGCAGGGGAAAGCAAACGGTCTGTTTTACCTGTGAGTACTTTAAAATCTCCGGTAAGGGATATCTCATCATAACCGTCAAGGCTGTGAATGATGCAATAATTGACATTGGTTTTCTGATAAAGATAGTTGTACATTCTGGCAATTTCAAGACTGAAAACCCCGATAATCTGGTTTTGAGGTCTGCCAGGATTCACCATGGGGCCGAGCATATTGAAGAATGTTTTTAGTCTTAGTGCCCGACGCACATTTGCAACATTTTTCATTGCCGGATTGAAAAGAGGTGCATGTAGAAAAGTTATACCGCAATCTTCCAATTCTTGACGCAACCTATCATGGTTACCTGAAAATTTATAGCCAAGATACTCCATGACATTTGAAGAACCGCAACCTGATGATGCTGCATAATTCCCGTGTTTGGCAACTGTCGCCCCTGCTCCGGCTACTACAAACGCAGACAATGTGGAAATATTGAAAGTATCTTTCCCGTCACCACCCGTGCCACACAAGTCAATACAATTAAATCCGGATATATCGATTGGGATACAGGTCTTTAGAAGAGCATTTCGAAATCCGGCAAGTTCATCAATACTAATTGTGCGCATATTAAATACAGTAATAAACGCAGCGATCTCGGGATCGGAATGTTGACCGGCGGCAATTTCAATTAGAATCTCTTCTGCTTCCTGCATTGTTAACCTTTTGTATTCGAAAAGCCAATTTAATATCTCTCTCATTTTTTCGTCTGTTGAATATTGTTAAACATAGAGGTATACAATAAGTAATATAGGCTTCATAAACTGCCAAATTTCAGTTTCCCAGATGTTATCCGGATTAACTTTTCTAATTTCTTTCATGGTATTCAATGCCTTACCCAATTTTCGAGTATTTTTTCACCAACAGGGGTTAAAACCGATTCCGGATGAAACTGGACCCCCTGAATATCATAATACTTATGTTGCAATGACATAATATGTCCTTCATGATCAATACTGGTTATCTCGAGAACCGGGGGTAATGAATCCCGTTCGACGATCCATGAGTGGTACCGTCCTGCGTTGAAAGTAGGGGGGACGTCATGGAACAGATATGAACCGGCGATTACAGTAATCGGTGTCGCAATACCATGAATAACGTTATTCATATTCTGTAACTTTCCGCCAAATGATTGTCCAATTGCCTGATGTCCCAGACAAACGCCAAGTAAAGGCTTTTTGTCTGCATATTTGCTAATCACAGATAGCATTGAACCAGCTTCTTCCGGAAGTCCGGGACCGGGAGAGAATACGATTTTGTCGAATAAGTCAGGATATCCATCAGCCAATTCGTCATTTCTTCTGACTTCAACAGTTACTCCTTCCAATTTTTTAAAGGCATGAACGAGATTGTAAGTGAATGAGTCGTAATTATCAATAACTAATATCTTCATGAATTTATTTCTTTAATAATATTTACTTAAATCGGTTGTATTTGCTTTTTATTTAATCCCTTTAGCCATTTCTATCGCTTTTTTCAGTGCTGCAAGTTTATTCCCGACTTCCTCCAATTCCAGATCTTCGTCGGATGCTGAAACAATGCCTGCTCCGGCCTGATAGAAAAGGGTATTGTTTTTGCTAAGGAACGAACGGATCATAATTGCATGATTTAAACGGTTGTTGAACCCTATAAAACCAATACAACCACCATAATATCCGCGGTTCTGATTTTCATATTTATCAATAAGTTCCATTGCTTTAAACTTAGGTGCTCCTGAAAGAGTTCCGGCCGGAAATGAATCGCCCATAATACGCACCGGATTAAACCCTTCGGGAAGTATGCCGGTGACTTTGGAGACCAGGTGAATCACATGTGAATAGAACTGCACTTCGCGAAAAAGTTCCACCTCTACTTCTTTGGCATTACGGCTAAGATCATTACGGGCCAGATCGACCAACATTACATGTTCAGCATTCTCTTTTGGGTCTTTGGATAGCATTTCAGCCAGTATACGGTCATGTTCATCATTTCCGGTTCTGCGAAAGGTACCGGCAATCGGATTGATTGAGACTCTATGCTGATAAATCTGAAGTTGTGCTTCGGGTGATGATCCGAATATTTTGAAATTTCCATAATCGAAATAAAACAGATAAGGTGAAGGATTGATGGAACGCAGGGCGCGGTAGACATTAAAATCATCACCCAGAAATTGTTGGGAATATTGTCTCGATAAAACGATTTGAAAAACATCGCCTCTGAAGCAATGATCTTTCCCTTTGGTAACCATCGTTTTATACTCTTCATCATTAATATTTGAGACTTCCTCTCCGACAGTTTCAAACGAGAATGTGGCAATATTTCTACTTGTCAGCAAGTCTTCAATTTCCGGCAAAGATGAAACCTCACCATCAAAAAGATTTTCAACCAGTTGTATTTTGTTCTGGAAATGGTTGATCGCAATGATGAAATGATAAAAGGCATAATGAACCTCAGGAATTGCATATACCTGATTCACAATGTTTTTAAACCTTATCGATTCAAAATATTGTACACCATCGTAACCTACATATCCGAAAAATCCATTTGCTGTAATACCGGGTACAATGTTCTCTGCTTTAAAACATCCAAAAAAAGTTTCCATTTTATCTGCAAGTTCTCCTTTCCTGCAGATTTCACCAGTTTCCGAGCTACCATCGGGATATTTTATTGTGGTCCGGAACTGTTCGACCTCAAAAGATGCTTCAGGCCTGAGGCATATAAAAGAATAGCTGTTTTCAAGGGTGTGGTTATCTGAACTCTCGAGCAGAAGTGCATTTGGATAGATATCGCGCATTTTTAGGTAAATACTCACAGGAGTAACTGTATCAGCTAATATCTCCCTGACATTAATTCTAAAGTTATATTGTATCATAATTGTTATTGTTTTGTTTAATTAAAAAAACGGCTTACCGTGATCCGATAAGCCGTTTTACCCCTTGAAAGGGAGACAAGCAAGTATCCTCACGATTGTAAAAAAAAATCCCTCCAACGCCAATTCCTGTTATTTATAGATTTACACTTCATTGTCTGTTTATTATTTTATTAATATTCCCCTGATCTATTTAAAAAAAAACGGCCTACCCCCAAGAGGTAAGCCGTATTCAGATTATATCAGCACGATATGGCTTTACCCTTTATGCAGGAAAGTTTTGCCAGACCAAAGCCACATTGTTTTAGATGATGTCATTATTTAATTTTATCCGGTACAAATGAAATAAAAAATTTTCATTACTACAATAGTTTATTGTTTTTTGTTTTACAACGTTTTTCCGAAAAATATTTGTTAAAAACAGGTAACAATTTTGTGTCAATATCAATTAATAAGCATAAAAGCAAAAATTGAACAGGTTTCGTGAATGTGTTTATTGAAAGTTTTTAGTTAAAAATAACACATCGTAAAATATTTTTACATGGTGTGGTCGTTCTTTGATAATGTATTGAATATCTGATTCTACCGGGTAGTTTTATTTTAAATATGAAGCTCTCCTGATGATCGAATCCTCGCTGTTTTTCTTATAAAACCGACAGTGTAAAATATTATTTTCCTTTTGTAAACATTTTGATTGTTTTTAATATATCTTTACGCAAACATTTGGATATATCACTAACTATGAAAATTTTGTTGCAGATGAAAAAGTATACCGATCAGGAAATTATTCAGGGCATAAAATCCGGGGAATCATATGCTGTAAAATATCTGGCCAGGGACTACCTTCCTGTGATCAGGTATTACATTTCGAAAAATAATGGCAATGATGAAGATGCAAAAGATATTTTTCAGGATGCATTGTTTATTATTATCGAAAAGATTCACAACAACGATTTTGTCCTTCAGGGGACACTATCGACTTATCTTTTTGCCATTTGCAAAAATTTGTGGCTGATGGCACTTGACAAACAAAAGGCAGCAAAAAATTACGAACTTCGACGGTCGGTCTATCAGGTTGAGAATGATTTTTCTGAATCAGGAGATCGTGTCTTCTATGAAAATATTTTCAGGCAATGTTTTGATTTAATGGACGAAGTGTCGCAGAAAATTCTTAAAATGTACTGGATGGAGATCTCACCGTCAGAGATTGCCGAGAAATTGGGATACACTTATGGCTATGTCAGAAAAAAGAAAAGTGAATGTATGAAAGAGTTAAAAAACCGGATAATGTGTCACCCGGATTATAATGAGTTGGAGAAAAATCTAAATATTAAGCAACCAGTTAGATAATGCTATGAATAATTACAATGACATAATTCTCAAATACCGCTCAGGCGAAATGACAGTCGCTGAACGCGAGGAATTTAATAGTTTCTTTCGTCTTAATCTGCAATTGAGAAAAGAATTTATGTTTCAGGAAAAGCTTGATAAGCTTATGAAGCGTTGCCTATTACTTGAAACAATTGAATGTGATCCGGGACTGATCACTGCAGAAATACGGGCCCGCAAGGATATTGACAATTACCTGAGTTTTGGCAGAGTGAGCGGTGGCAAAAAGGAGTTCAATGTTATTGAAACTGAAACTGATGTTGAAGTGCGGAAAAAAATCGCAAAAGCGGAAGTTGAAATGGTTCTGGCAGGTATTGACGACATATCGGAGGTTTGGGTAAAAAACTATATTGAAGGTAAACCTTTTATGTGGCGGGATCTTGCTGCAAAGCGGATCGTCGAATATATAAAAGAAAATTACCTTGCCGATAGCTCAGATGTGCAGACAGCTCCGTCAGGTCACAGGGTAACACGTAAAGTTGGTTTCAGTTTAGCAGCTGCAACATTAGTTCTTTCACTGCTATTGTTCAAATCGCTTACACCGTATTATTCCTCGGGTGATTCTGTATACAAACACTACTATGAGCCTTTGGAAGCAAATTCATTCACTTTGAGAGGAAATACGCAGGATGTTAACGGGAAGTTGCAGGAAGGTTTTGATTATTATTTATCAAAGGATTATGCGAAGGCTGAAATTGCATTCAGTAATCTCCGAAAAATGGATGAAAACAAACCTGAAATACTACTTTTCTCAGGTTTAAACCAAATGGAGCAGAAGAATTATACTGCAGCTATTGATCTGTTCAATGATCTCATTTCAACTGAAGATCAGTTTATTCCTGAAGCACAGTGGTATCTGGGGTTGTGCTATTTCAGAACAGGCGATAATCTGAAAGCTCGTTCAATCATGGAGACATTGTCACAAACGGAAGGCCTTTACAAGAAAAAAGCCGACCTTATACTTAAAAAACTTGCCCGGTAGATTAGTAAATTAAAAGTGTATTAACAGCTAAAGTAATAAGTTCCAGGATCAGAATAATTATCACATGGCGGATAATGTCAGGGTGGAATAAGGTCTGCCTGCATTACACCTTGACAGCAACACACCTTTCACAGGTATATAAGGAAAAAGGAGGAGTTTATGGCTCCTCTTTTTTCGTATGTAATGTTGGTGATAAAAAGTAAATATATTAGTAAAAATTATTAAATATTAAAATCTTCTCCGCAACAATATCAATTGATGCTTTAATAACTTTAGAAAAACTTACTTACTACCTTTAACATATATATCAGTAAGAAAAGTACAATTATTGAGACTGCAATTATCAATGGTATAATTATCCAGGGTTCTTCCCACCAAATCTTTTTTATTGGTGAAATATCGCCAATAAGTGTATATGCAGCCCAGAATTTGGGATTTACAAAAGATGGTGACGTATTATTAATATAGTCAAGCTTGGCCAATCTCAGTGCGGTACTTTTAGGTTTTCCATATGAAAGATATTTGTAAAAATCACCCATTATTCTTGAGCCGGCAATGTCCTCAACGGGCCAGAGCGTTTCAACTACAGAAGGAACACCTGCCAGAACGAAATTGCGTGCAAGACTCATCAGTCCTTCCCCGCTATATAACTTGCCGCTACCGGTGTTGCAAGCACTCAATACTACCATCGGCGAGTTAATGCTCATCTGTCCGATTTCGTAATTAAATAACCGGTAATTACCCTGGGCTTTAACGTCGGGAGTGAATACTAAACTCGATGAACCAGACTGGTCGGTGTTTAATTCTGAATGCATTGCAAGATGAAGTACAGCCCTGCTATTCAAACTGGACCTGAAACTGGCAATGGTCGCCTTTCCGGCTTTAAAACCAGTTCCCCTGAAATTGCCAAGAATACTTTCAACCTCCCTGCTATTAGATTTCAGGGATGCAAACTCACGTCCATCGACAGATACGGTATTAGAGTATTCCGGAGCAAATCCGATAACACGGGGAAAAAATTCAGCCCTTGACAGGTTATTCCACAATGTATTAGTAGAATAACTGTATGAAACCGTGTAATCGTTTATTAAATATGCCAATTCGGCATAGTTGATTTTTTTCTTAATTGTCCATGAAGTTAAAAATGCATCAAATGGCAAATAGGAGATCTCATCATCCGGAATAATGATAAGCTGTTTCCCTGAGAAATATTTCTCAATAGGTTGAATCAATGCCTTATAGGAGATAAAAAGCCGTCTGTTCATCAGGTTGTAGTTGTCAATACCACGGCCTTCACTGACCTGATAGGTCAACTGCGCTTTCAAACAGGAAAAATCAGAAGACAAAGTACTGTCAACTAACCCTGTATGACAGGCAATATCTTTGGATGTAATAACGAATGAAAACAGTTTGCGATTCCCGTTCTCGTCCTTTTCGGAGATCACATATTCGATTAAACTTTCATCAGATTTTAAATTGGCCTGAATTGATTCCGTTGAAATGATATTTCCTCCCTCAATTTTATCACTAAACCGTGGGTATTTATGTTCCATATCCTGTATCCTTTTCTCCAGGGACCTTTTCAGATCAAATTGTTGGTCCTTCCAGAGAGCAATTTTTGTTGTGTCCGGGTCAGACAGTGCAGTTTCACTCATGATAAGGGCATTGTATGCCGCAATATCCTTTTTAATCTCCATTTCCTTGTTGCGAAGTGAATCTGGTATTTCCTTATTGGCAAATAATTTGTTCCTTGCAATTTCGAATTTAAGTTCATTTGCTTTATATTGCTGGGTTGTCTGATAGGCAATTGACAAAAACTTCTTTTCGTTAGTCAGATCGTACAGTTTTAAAGCTGATTCAATAGCTGCAACGAATACATTCTTCTGCTTTTCACTAAAGAGCATCCGTGTTTCCTCATCCTGATAATCAACGCGTATGGTATTTGTCATTTCGATGGCTACATTTATGGTGCCCAGACCTGCTGAAAGATAGCTGATTTTACGGTTTTTATCCCTTTCTTCTTCTGCAAGGATTGCAAGAACTTCAGCCTTCCGGCCCAGCACCCTTAATTGCCATAAATTGAGTGAAACATCAATTATTGAAGGATTAGACTCAATCCTCGAATCATTAAAATCTTTTGAACCGGATACCAGAGTTTTTTGATAATAAATTAAAGTTTTTTGATAATCTTTGATGTTCCTGTAATAATCCCCCAAAATCTGATAACAATTTGAGGTAAGCATATTTTTTTCTCCGAAGATCTTAAGGTTCAGGCTCAATGCTTTTTGAATAACTTCCAACGCCCTTGCATTGTCATTAACCGACATAAGATAATTGCTGTATTCGAGGTATATATTGACCAGATTGCCTGAGAGGTTTCCGTTTTCTGCCACAGATTGCCTTACGCTCAGAACAAAGTATTTGCCTGCAAGAAGGTTGTTCCCGGTCTTTGCATAGGTTTTCGCCAGATTAAGATATACATTGTCCTTCCCTGGAAGATTGTACTTTTCCTTTAATGAGAGACTTTTTTTAAATGAAGACAAGGCCTGACTGAAATCATTCAATTGTAAATAAACGATTCCAACATTCAGATAAAGTACATGGATTGACTGTCGTTTTACTGATTCAGTATTACTGCTTACCTGAACAGACCTGATCGCTTTCTCAGTGTATTCCAGGGCTTTATTAAGATCCCCCATACGTGAAAAGATATTCGCCTTATTACCATAAATACTAACCAAAAAAGAGTTATCCTTAAAACTATTATTAAGAAATATTGATTCGGCCGTATCGTAGTATTTCAGGGCGATATCGTACTGGCCAAGTTTTTTGTGAAGGATTCCAAGGTTATTATTAATGGCAAGTTTTTTTTCCTCAGACAATTTGGTATTCCGGGCAAGAAGTGAAGACAAGGAGTTGGCGGCTTCAATAAAACGCCCCGATTTAATCAGTCTGGTATATTCTGCAAAATCAGTCCTGACTGTATCCCCGGGGGTAGCTGCATAGCCGTCAGGCTAAAGTCTGCAAGTTAATGAAATTGAATTAATTATTGGGTTTTGGCGGTATACTGATTTTTCATCTATAAAGAAGGGGGTATCCTTTCTGATTTTTCGAGTTCATTCT
>Ga0247841_10000486_pt1 | contig 102622 bp, 70 predicted proteins | sample LaCruzMarch2015__2_FD_192410 | JGI IMG/M metagenome (GOLD analysis project Ga0247841, IMG submission 192410) | Freshwater microbial communities from meromictic Lake La Cruz, Castile-La Mancha, Spain - LaCruzMarch2015_18m | ecosystem: Environmental > Aquatic > Freshwater > Lake | place: Spain... | reverse complement strand
GGCCGCCTGGAAGCAATCCCGCGACACTGGCTGAGATTCGCACCCGACGCCATCGTTCCGTATCACTTTCCAACCGCCGCTGCCGCCGCCGATACAGTGACCACTGGGTTCACAGGGTGCTTACATTGCACTTGGGGCTCTGAGTGTGGCCGCGGTGGCGTTGATCGTCTCTGTCCGTGGCTGTTGGACATACGAACGTCTGAGCCATCTGTCGGTTGATCCAGAAGTTAGCATTTTCGTCGAGGGAAAACCTCCCGTCGCAAAGGTGTGCCTTTACAATGCGGGTCCAATTGCAGTGTCGTGCCTGAGTGTCTCGCGATTTACTGTTCTGGCAGGAGGGCCGTTCAATCGAGCCGTGGTGAAGGATGGGAAATCAATCGAAGCTGATCCCGAAGGCAGATTGTGGAGGTTTGTGGAGACACTATCTCCACGACAAACAGTGAGCGGTGAGTTCGGATGTCAGGGAGTAACTTCCAAAGGGATAGTGGCGCAGATTGGCGTTCATATCTACGACAGCTCCTACTACCGCCCATCAGACCTGAAGGAATACAGAAAGAGAATCTTCTTCTTTGATGACGGTACTGCCGTCTATACTCACACACAATTCCGAGAACACCCTTTGTATGCGATGGCAATGAAGACCGTCAGCACCGTGCAGTCGGACCCTGAAGCGAAGCTTTTTGAGCGCGCAGTCAAAAACTTGCGCGACCCCGTAGCGCACGATAACTGAGCGTTGGAGTAGCGACTGACTTGTATGCCCCAGATTAACCCTCCCCGGAACTGACAGCGGAAGAGAAGCGCAACCTGCCATTATGAATGTGCTATTGCCATCATCACTTCCCCAAACCATCATCGAGCTTGCCAAACCCCGGTCCTTCTTCCATCATATAGCTTTCAGACGAGATGGCTGGAAAGGAACCGGCAATGGAAAAGACAGTGAAGTTCAAGGTTGAGAAGGAAACCAAGAACACGGTGAAGTACAATGAAGTGCCGGCAGAAGGGCAGCCGCCAATTATCGGGACGCTCTACGTCCAGAAATGGTTTGCCGGTAATGCCACGGAAATTGAAGTTACAGTGAAGAAGCCATAAGGGAATCCGGTATGGGTTTTTTATCCTCCAGAAACACAGAAACGACTTGTGTGACTTCTTGTGTGATTCATAGCGTTTTATGGGGTTTCAACGCCATTCATGACAAACAGCCAAAAACGACTTTGAGGGCCGTCCTTAAAGGGTTTGCTAGGCATTAAGGTATTTTGGAGGCAAGGGCAAAATAGGCCGTATTATGATCGACACGCAGGAGGTCACTGGTTCGAGTCCAGTATCGCCCACCATGCTTCGCTCGCCGACAGGCGTGCGAAGCATGCCCGGCGTAGCTCAAGCGTCAGCGCAGAGCGAAGCGGGGCGACAACGTTTGGCAGCGGCGAGCTACGCATGGCACGCCAGCCTTCGCTCGCAGCGCAGAGAAGAGTGAAGGTGGACTTGATTGAAGTGTTGCGAGACTACGGCTGGCAGGCCAAACTGCAGCGGCGTAGTGGTGGAGCGAGGCGACAACACGAAGCTTGGCGGTCCTCGCTGAGCAGCAGGCTCGCTCCGGGCTGGCAAACCGGCCACCTCCAGCCTGGAAGTCTCTCGTGCCCGGCTAATCACACGGGCAACACACAGGATATTAACCATGTATGCAGATGAATACATTATTGCTCCACGGCTGACACGCGTGGTCAAGTGGCTGCTGATAGTTACGGTGGCGGCATTCGTCTTTCAGGTCATCGGAAGACATGCGCTCGGACTGTTGAAGGTCTATGCGGGTGGCCACCCTGCCGGTGTTCTTCCCGTTTACGTGGTTGACGCATATCTCGGCATCAGTTGGGCGTTTGTCCGCCACGGATGCATTTGGCAGTTCGTAACCTACCTGTTTCTGCACGGAGATGCCTGGCACATCCTGATGAACATGCTGATGCTGTACTTCATGGGGCCGGACGTCGAGCGGGCAATAGGCAGCCGGCGGTTCCTGCTTCTCTACCTTGGCTGCGGGATTCTGGGCGGTGCGGGTTGGCTGCTTCTCAGCAGCAGGGGGTTCATGCCGTGCATAGGGGCATCCGCCGCTGTGTTTGGCGTTCTCGGGGCAGTCGCGGCGCTTTTCCCGCAGAGACGGATAACACTGCTTGTGTTCTTTGTGATTCCAGTGACAATGACAGCTCGGGTCCTGGCGATTGTGCTGGGCGGTATTTCGTTTCTGTTTCTCTTCAGCGCGCAGGGTGGGGGCATTGCACACGCCGCCCACCTTGCGGGCGGCATCGCCGGTTATCTCTATGCAGCACGGTTGGCACGGCTTTATGCTTTTGGACTTCGCGATAATTATTCGGACGATGCATATGGAAGCGGGAACGCTCCGGGATGGCTGGTCAGGCTCTGGAGCCGCATAGTGGCTGCATTTTCACGCAGCGTGCGAAGCCCGGCCACGGCGGAAGAAGTTGACCGCGTGCTGGACAAGATAGCCAAAAGCGGATTTGGGAGTCTGTCAAAGCGCGATCGTGATATCCTCGAGCGCGCGAGCGGGAAGAAATAGTGCTGGGGGAGATATGGCGGGACCGGCTGTAACAAAGAATCTACCGGTTGGGCCGGGGTATACCGGCAGGCCGCTCGTCGAATTCCTGTCCGAAAGACTCGATCTTTCGAAGCGGAAGGCCAAAGACATCATCGACCGCCGTAACGTATTTGTGAACGGCCGACTGGTCTGGATGGCGCAGCATTCCCTGCGAAGAGGAGATCGTGTCGAAATTGTTGTGGCCGATGTTCCACGTGCTGAGCCGGGGAAACAGGAGATTCTCTTCCGTGACACCCACTACGTTATCGTCAACAAGAGGCCGGGGATTCTCTCCTGTGGCGGACCCGCGAGTATGGAGCATGAGCTTCAGGCAAGTCTGCGTCAGCCGCGATTGTGCGCTGTACACCGGCTGGACCGGGATACCAGCGGGTGCCTCATGTTTGCCTTCAATCAAGAGGCTTTTGAACATATGGTTTCTCTCTTCAGACAGCGAAAGGTCGACAAGAAGTATCATGCCATTGTAGAGGGCATGATGCATGAGAGTCGCATGACAATAGACAGGCCAATTGCGGGCGAGTCGTCCGTTACCCACATTGAGGTGATCAGTGCGAACAGAATGGCAAGTCATCTGCTGGCGAGGATCGAAACAGGCAGGACGCACCAGATCAGGCGGCATCTTGATTCGATCGGGTACCGCATACTTGGTGATCGGGCCTACGGTGTAGGGAAGGAAATAGGTGCGGATTATCGAGGTGTCGCACGGCAGATGCTTCACGCCTCAAGCATCGGGTTTCTTCACCCGGTTACTGGAGCAAAGGTGCATGTCACAGCGCCGGTTCCCGGGGATTTCATGCAATGCCTGAAGCATTTCGGATTGAAGTAGTCGTGTCCAGCTCCCTGCCGGTTCTTTCGGTGGGGGCTGAACCGCGCGCAAGCCTCCAGGCTGAGTGTGATCATTACATTCACATCCCATGGACACGGCCACGACGGAGCGTGGCCCTCCATTGTGGATCATCAAGAACCACTTGATGTTGCCTTTGGATTGCCACGCTCTGTCGTGGCCGCGTTGATAGGGCATCAATTAGAGTCAATACATCGCCGGAAAGTCCCCAGGCGAGGATTTTGGGAACAGAGCAGGTTCTTGATCCCGGCTAACTCTTGTGCCGGAAGGAGATGCGGCCTTTGCTCAGGTCATAGGGAGAGATTTCAACGGTCACCTTGTCGCCGGTGGCGATCTTGATGAAATGCTTCCGCATCTTCCCGGAAATGTGCGCCAGAATTTCGTGGCCGTTGGACAGACGGACACGGTACATCGTGGCGGGCAACACCTTTATCACAAGACCCTCTATCTCAATATGTTCTTCCTTGTTTGCCATAAGTGGGAAAGAGGATATATCGGCCATGCGCCGGATGCAACCGCTATTTGGTGGTGGTTTGTCGTGCGCCTTTGACGGTGCGCACTATCAAGCCGGCAACCTCGTCAATTGAGTTGTGCGTGGTATCAAGGCAGACGGCTCCCCGTGGAACCCGCAGCGGGTCCGCGCCCCGGCCGGAGTCTTTCCTGTCTCTGGTTTCGAGTGATCTGCGGACTTCCTCGGGATTGGCTTTCCTGTTGCCAGCCAGTTCAGAGTAGCGCCTTCGGGCCCGTTCCGCCGGGTCGGCATCCAGGTAGAACTTGAATCCGGTGTCAGGAAACACTACCGAACCGATATCACGGCCCTCCATGACGAGGTCTCCGAAAGTGGACATGTCCTGCAGCCACCGTACAACCCGTTTCCTGATCTCAGGAATCGCAGCAACATCGCTCACGTGATCATGCACTGATTCAGACCGCAGGAATGGCGCCGGATCAATGCCGTCAATGGTGAACCGAATACTGCCATCTTGAGCAGAGAAGAGGAACTTGCAGCCATCAATGTGCCTGAGCAGATCTTGTGCCCTTGCTATGTCGATTCCGGCCGCAAGCGCCTTCCATGTTATTGCGCGATAGAGCGCGCCTGAGTCGACATGGAGACAGCCCAGCAGCACGGCCACCCGTCGTGCGACCGTTGATTTTCCTGAGGCGGACGGACCGTCGATTGCGATGATCATACTTCTTCCTGACCAAGCAGGGTCCTGCGTTGTTTGCGGGACTGATCGAGCAGGCGCCTGATTCCTTCAAAATCCTTCTTTGCGATTAATGCCCGGTATTTATCGAGCAGGCTGCGAAACTTATCCAACTCGCAAAGGATGGGGCCTGCGTTGGTTGCGACTATGTCATGCCACATCTCCGGAGAACCATCGGCAATTCTGGTTACATCTCGGAAACCGCTGCCGCAGAGCTGCCGTGAATTCCCAGTTCCGTTGTCGTGGACATGCTTCACGAGCATGGAGGACAGGAGGTGCGGAAGGTGGCTTGTGACGGCAATAAGCCGGTCGTGCTCAGACGCCTGCATGACCAGCACTGTTCCGGCTCCGGCGGAGGTCCATAATCGTGCGATGCGCCCGACAAGGCGGCGGTCGGTCCGTGGCGGCGGGGTTATGACCACCACCGCCCCTTTGTACAGATCAGCGCGAGCAGCCTCGATGCCCTGCTGTTCTGAACCTGCGATAGGATGGCTCCCGATGAACCGGATACCGAGGGTTGCCATCTTCCCGCGAAGATGGTTCTTTGTGCTGCCGACATCAGTAACAATGGTCTTTGCTGACAGGGCAGGCATGCAGGCGCGCGCAAGGTTGGCAACCGATAGGACCGGCGAACAGATTACCACGATATCCGCCTTTACGGCCGCATCCTGCGGTGTGTCAAAGATCTTGTCAACTGCCCCGATCCTGAGGGCTTGTTTTCTGGTTTCTGCGCGTCTGGCGTAGCCGGCTACAAAAAAGCCGCGTCGTCGCAACGCGAGTCCAAGCGATCCTCCCATGAGACCGAGGCCCAGGATGGCGATGCGTTGTTTCGGACGTGCTACCGGTTTTCCAGGACTTTTTCCAGGGCTCTTATGCACCGCTTATTCTCCACTTCGGTGCCCACGGTAATGCGGATATATGAGGGCAACCCGTAGCCGTCCATAGGTCGCACGATGACGCGCTCCCTCTGCATGGCATTGAACACTTTTCTGCCGGCGCCGACTTCGACAAGAATGAAATTAGTGACTGAAGGAACGTATTTCAGTCTCATTCTTCTGAATGCCTTCTCGAAGAAGGTCAGGCCGGATCGCACCATACGGCGGGTCTTTGCCACATGCCCATCGTCCGCCAGGGCGGCGACTGCCGCGGCCTGCGCCATCGCATTGACGTTGAACGGCTGCCTGACGCGATGGAGCAGCGCGGTGAAATCCGCGGTGGCCACGCCATAGCCGATCCTCAGTCCTGCGAGTCCGTAGGTCTTGGAGAAAGTCCTCATGATCATGACATTCCGGCTCTCTCTCACATACCTCATGCTGTCGGGCTGCATGCGAAGCGGCAGCAGTTCGACGTAGGCTTCGTCCAGTACCACCAGCACATGTCTCGGGACATGCTGCATGAAGTGGTCGATGGCTTTGCCGTCGACCATTGTGCCGGTGGGATTGTTTGGATTACTGATGAAAACCATCCTGGTCTTCGGGGTGATTGCCGCAAGCATTGCATTAAGGTCATGTGTGAAATCCCGCATCGGGACCATGATAGTGTCCGCCTGGCACAAATCAGCCACGAGTTTGTATACGACGAAAGCGCGGTCGGCCATGACTATGCTGGAGCCTGGTGTGAGTACGACCCTGGCAGCGAGTTCCACGAGTTCATTGCTTCCATTCCCGAGAACCACCTGGTCGGGCGCCACGCGCAGTTTCTGCGCAAGAGCCTGACGAAGGTAGAAAGTATCGCCATCGGGGTATCGGTGCATCTGCAAAGCGGCTTTCTGCATCGCCTTCACGGCAAGCGGTGATGGCCCCAGCGCGTTTTCGTTGGAAGCGAGTTTGATGATCTCGCCGGCGCTTGCAAAGCCAAGTTCCCGGGCGGTTTCTTCAATCGGCTTGCCGGGCTCATAGACCGTGAGACCGCTTATCCATGGTTTTACTATTCTCTGAATGTTATCCATTAGATAGCCTTCGGATATGATCCGAGCAGGGCGAGAAACGTGCAATGTGCCGACAGATCCTTGAGTGCTTTGGCAACCTTGGGGTCATCCGCATGTCCCTCGAAATCCACGAAGAAATTGTACTCCCATGCCTTCGACCTGCACGGGCGCGACTCTATCTTTGTCATGTTCAGCCCGAATTTCCTGAACGAGTCCAGGGCGCCATACAAACTGCCGGCGGTGTGCTTCACCGCGAATATTATCGAAGTTTTGTCGTCGCCGGAAGGTTTGTTTGAAGATTTCTTTGCCAACACCATGAATCTAGTCTCGTTGCCGGCGATATCGTGGACATTGGATGCTATGATATCCAACTTGTAGATTTCAGCGGCCAGCGGGCTGGAAAGCGCCGCAACACCTTTTTCGACTGCGGCCAACTCGGCGGCCCGGGCAGTGCTGGCCGCAGGCACCTGCTCCACACCCGGCATCTCCATCTGGAGCCAGCGGCGGCACTGCCCGAATCCCTGGGGATGGCTGTATATACGTTTGATCTTCTCGCGCGGCGAACGAGACATCAGACAGAATGATATCGGGTAGATGATTTCCGCGCAGATCTTCAGCGGTGAGGCGACAAAACAGTCAAGCGTCGGCGCTTCCGGACCCTGGATGGAATTCTCCACGGGGACTACCCCGTAGTTGGCAGACTTGTTTTCGACCGCCTTGAAGATATCCGCCACTGTTTCGCACGCGATGTATTCAACGCTTGTCCCGAATCTGCTTCTTGCGGCGCAATGGGTGAACGTGGCTGCCGGGCCGAGATATGCGACCCTTGTCTGTTTCTCCACGGCCAGTGCAGACGACATTATCTCGCGGTAGATTGCCTTCAGGGATGTGTTGTCAAGAGGGCCGGCGTTGAGGTTCTGTACCCGGGCGAGCACTTTCTTCTCGCGCTCCGGATCGTACAGATCGAGCCCCTTGCTTTCCTTGATCTTTCCGATTTCAATAGCCAATCCTGTTCTGTCATTTATGAGTTCAACCAGTCTTCCGTCTATGGCATCAACTTTCTTTCTCAGTTCATCAAGGGTCATCAGGCACCTCGCTTGTTTGTGCCGCCTCGACCGGGGCCTCGTTTACGCTCTCTTCCTGTGCCGCTGCTGGTTTTTCCTCAGCGCGGGTTTTCTCGATGCGGGCAAGTTCTTCAATCCCCGGCAGTGCGTCAAGGCTTTGCAGGCCGAAGTGCTCCAGGAACCGTTTCGTGGTGCCAAGCAGCATCGGTCGGCCCGGCGCATTGCTTCGGCCGACCATGCGGACCAGTTCCATTTCCATCAGAACTGCAATGATATGGTCAATATTCACTCCGCGAATTGACTCGATCTCCGCACGCGTTATGGGTTGACGGTACGCTATTATCGCCAGGGTTTCAAGCGAGGGACGTGACAGATGCTTGGCCTTGTCGATATTAAGGAGATGTCTTACCCATGGTGCGCACCTGTCATCGCTCTGCAGCTTGAGTCCATCGGCAACTTCAGCGATGTTGAATCCGGACAGGGATTCGGCAAGATCGGCCTGCAGCAGCTTGAGCGCGTCAGCTATGTCTGCTTCCTTCACGGAAGCGAATGCGGTGGTGTGTCCACCCTGCACTTTTGCAACTTCAACCAGAGTCTTGCGCATGTCCGCCAGGGTGAGAGGGTGGCGTGTCGCGAAGATCAGGGCACCGAGGATCTGCTTCAATTCCGGAATTGTGGTGTCGGTTGACATATTGTTCCCGTGAGATTAAGCGTGGCGGCCTATTCCGCCACGCGCGTTATCTTGATTTCAGAAAATGGACTCTCCTGTATCACCTGAGCCTGTCTCAGTCTTATGAGCTCCAGCACGGCCAGAAAGGTGCAGACCACCTCCTGCCTGTTCGCCATATGCTCAAAAAGGCTGTAAAACGATACAGATTCATTTGCGGTGAGGGCATTCAGGATGGCCTCGATCTTGTCGGCCACGTTGTAGCTGGCCAGGAACAGGGCGCTGAGATCTTCGGTCGGGATCTGTTTGAGGACGCCGTTGAAAGCGGTTATCAGGTCGAAGATGCTCACTTCCTCCAGATGCAGACCGCCAGGTTCCGCCTCAAGTTCCACGTTGTGACTGCCGAGGGCAAACACGTTCTCCTGCTGGAACTCCTTGCTTTGGAGAAAGACAGCCGCCTCCTTGAATTTCCTGTACTCGATCAGCTGCCTGACCAGCTCCCAGCGCGGATCCTCTTCCTCTTCCTCCATCTCGGGCCGGACTTCCGGCGGGAGCAGCATGCGGCTCTTGATGAGCATCAACGTGGCGGCCATTACCAGGAACTCGCCGGCAATGTTCAGGTCGAGCATACGCATTACGTTCAGGTATTCCATGTACTGATCGGCAATCTTTACGATGGGTATTTCGTAAATGTCGACCTCTTCCTTCTTGATCAGGTAGAGAAGGAGGTCAAGCGGCCCCTCGAAAACATCGAGTTGCAGTTTATGTTCTTCCGGAAGAGAGATGACCGACATTATGATATTCCCATCGCTACGCGCGCTTTCTGGAGCGTCTTGCCTGCTTCAGTCTTTGCCCTCTCCGCGCCCTTGCGGAGAATGCTCTCTACGTAAGGGAGATCTTTCTTCAGTTCGTCCCGTTTGGTCCTGAAAGGTGCAAAGTAATCCCGTATGGCCTCGAAGAGAGCCTGCTTGGCCTGCCCGTAGCCGTAGCCGCCGGCACGGTATCGCGCGGCCATGGTTTCCACCTCCGATGGAGAAGCCAGCAGCCTGTACAAAGCGAACACAGTGCACTTGTCAGGGTCCTTGACGCCTTCCAGCGGAGTGCTGTCCGTGATAATCCGCATAACTCGTGACCGCATCGCCTTCTCGGCGCCGAAGAGTTCAATGTGATTGTCGTACGATTTCGACATCTTGCGTCCGTCCAGTCCTGGCACTATCGCAACCGTGTCTCTGATCGACGGCTCGGGAATTGTGAATACAGTTCCAAACTGGTTGTTGAACTTGATCGCTATGTCGCGTGTGACTTCAACATGCTGCTTCTGGTCCTGGCCCACCGGCACCACATTGGACTGATACGCCAGAATGTCTGCAGCCATGAGGACGGGGTAGGAGAACAACCCGTGCGTGGCAGGCAATCCCTTTGCGGTTTTGTCCTTGAAGGAATGACAACGCTCCAGAAGACCCATCGGAGTGACAACCGACAGCAGCCATGTCAGCTCGGCAATTTCAGGCACATCGCTTTGCCGGAAGAAGACAGTCTTATCAGCATCAAGCCCACAGGCCAGAAAATCGAGAGCTACATCTAACGTGTTCTCCCGCAAAGCATTAGGGTCGGAGATGGTCGTCAGGGCGTGATAGTTGGCGATAAAGAGGAAGGCCTCGCCCTGCTTCTGCAGTTCGAGGGCCGGCTTCATCATGCCGAAGTAGTTACCCAGATGCAGTTTCCCTGATGGTTGTATTCCCGAAAGTATTCTCATTCTTGTCCCTGTTCCACCTGTGGCCTGTTCTTCGGATCCTCACCGTCAACCCCGAACCGGAAAGCAAGATATTGGAATCTTCGCCATGAATAAAGGTAAAACCAGTAAAAACGAGTTGAACTCAACTTCCTGGCTCAGAATTACCCATCGACATACGCCGATTCCTTCATCGTGCTTCATCACGTCTTGGGCTTGGCCGGCGTGAGGAGCTTCAACATTTCATGTGCCATGCGTTTGCCGAGTTCGATCTGACTGGCTGCATCGAAGTGCGTTCCACCGTCGAACGTCTTGAGTCCATCTGCCGATGCGAATGAAGTGTTGGCGACTGCTTCAGCCGTGGCTTTCTGGTCTTTTCGCACGCCATTCCGCTTCCCGTTGTTATAGACCTCGCCGATAACGAAGGGCAGATCCTTGGCCTTAAGATCAGTACGAACCCGGTTGATGAGGCCGGTGAGCAGCATCTGGTATTTTCCAGGCGGCAGGGCTGCATCGCTTTCTCCCTGATGCCAGGCCATTCCGCACACCGTGTAGGTGTCGCCTTTGTCAGTCAATTCCTTCAGACTCTGGTTAACGAAGGTGACGAACTGCTCATAAAGCTTGTCCTTTGTGCCAGGCGCCCAGTCTTTGCTCAGGCTGGTGCCGCCTTCGGAGCACTTGATCAGGGCCACCTTCCTGCCCGGCAGACCCTCGGCCATAGTGGCGCCAAAAGAAACCTCAGGCCCGAGCGTGCTGGTCGGTAGCGCGCCAGGTTTTCTGCCTGGCGTGCCGCTATAGCCTGGTTCAAGTGGTTTGAAGCCATCACTCAACGTCAATGGCCGATGGAGTCCGCCCGCCCGGAAATTGATAAGCACGTTTGGTTGTGGTTTTGCCCATTTTCCCAGGCTGCCGGTCAGATCTTTCTTCGCCCCGCGCCCATCCATGTTGGATTGTCCGGCAAGAAGGAATACCTCGTAATGTTCTGCGCAGACTGGCGAGGCAATCAGCACAATTCCGAGAATAAGACCTGCCGCCTGGCTCAGTATGGTGCCTGGCACTCTGTCGCGACATATATCAAATTGTTCAGTTCTCATAGTTCAACCTGGTCCGGCAGGAAATGGCGCTTCTTGTGGCGCAGACACCCATCCGCTACTTCCAGCTTTGAAGAAGCGATATCACAGGTTGAAGGATACACGAGAGGGGCAGAAATGCAATTGTGGTGTTGAATTGTGTTGGATACGCGTTGATTGCATTGCTCACCGCGGTGTGGTAGTGTCCAACGCTTTCATCGCTTGTGCAAGCGGGATTGGAGAAACTACATGAGTGTAAGGGTGCGGTTTGCGCCTGCTCCTACGGGGCAGGTTCACATAGGAAATATAAGGGCGGCCATCTTCAACTGGCTGTATGCAAGGCATGAGGGCGGCAAGTACCTCCTCAGGATTGAGGATACAGACCGGGAGCGGTCCACGCCGGAGGCGGTGCAGACTCTCATGGATTCATTGCAATGGCTCGGGTTGGAACCGGATGAACCGCCGCTGTATCAATCCACGCGAACCAGTGCCCATCTTGAGGCAGCCGAACTGCTCCTGAAGAAAGGCGCGGCCTACGAAGAGGACAAGGGGGCCACGGGCCAGGGGAAATGCGTTGTTTTCAAGATGCCCGGTACGGCGATGGCTTACCACGATCTGATAAAAGGCGACCTTCGTAAGGAGGCCGCGGATATGAGCGATTTCGTGATTGTCAGGTCGAACGGGTCACCGGTCTTTCATCTTGCGAATGTTGTCGATGATATCCACATGAATATCACGCACGTGATCAGGGGCGATGATCATGTCGAGAATACATACCGGCATCTTGCAATGTTCCAGGCTCTTGGCAGTCCAGTTCCAGCGTACGCGCATCTGCCGATGATTGTAAACAGCCAGGGCAAGCCGTATTCGAAACGTGATGGCGCGGCTTTTGTAGGCGATTTCAAGAGCAAGGGATTCCGGGCCGAGGCATTCTTCAATTACCTTATGCTGCTTGGCTGGTCGCCGGGTGACGACAAGGAAAAGATCGACCGTCATGAAGCGGCGAAGCTTTTTACCCTTGAGCGAATAAAGAACGGGCCGGCTCAGATGGACATGAAGAAGTTATCGTTCCTGAACGGGCGGTACATCACCGAGCTTCCGCCGGATGTGTTTGTTGGTGTTATCAGGCAGTTCATCGGCGGATATAAGTGGGCGGGTCTCATGGGAGAGGTATATTTTGTCAAAGTATGCGCCCTCATGCAGTCAAGAACCGTCCTGTTCGCCGACGCCGAAAGATGGAAGTACTTCTTCACCGACTACTATGATCTGGATGAGGCTGCAGCCGAAAAGCATCTGAAGAAGAACGATCCGAAGAAGGCGCTGTCGATCCTCTGCGAAAACCTTGCCAAAGCTGAATTCAACGCTGCCGAGATAGAAAAGACGATCAGGGCATCTGAAGCAGCCGCGGGAATGGCTGAAGGAAAGCTGAATCAGCCGACGCGTGTTGCTGTTACAGGTCTACAGATAGGCGTGGGCTTGTATGAGACAATTGAAATGCTGGGTAAAGACAGGGTTCTGCTGAGATTGGACCGCACGATAGCGGGTCTAGCCTGACCGCAGACCGCACCCTGCATAACCAAATCGTAAGTGTGGTGTGTGAGCAGGCGTGTCTGCCCTGCGTAGTACCGCGAACGCGGGGCGAAGAAGGGTCGACTGCTGGCGTGGGTGTTAGTGGCATTAAGTTTACGTTACAAGGAAGTACCAAACGACAATCAGGATGTGTCATCCTGTTTTGACAGACGGTGGCATAGATGAGGGAGAAATGATGAACGCAAACTTGCCAGTGGGTTCCGAGCAGTCGGCGCCTTCTGATTTCATAAGGGATATCGTCGCTGAAGATCAACGCGCAAACAAGCACGGCGGCAGCGTTGTGACCCGGTTTCCACCGGAGCCGAACGGATATCTTCATATCGGCCATGCAAAGTCCATCTGTCTGAATTTCGGGATTGCGTCCGAGAACAAGGGCCGGTGTCATCTTCGATTTGACGATACTAATCCCACGAAGGAAGATGTCGAGTATGTGAACTCGATAATGGAGGATGTCCGCTGGCTTGGATGGAGCTGGGGGGGGCATCTATACTATGCGTCCGACTACTTTGAGCAGCTTTACGACTATGCGGTGAAACTGATCGAGGCTGGCAAGGCGTATGTATGTGACCTGACTCACGCGGAGCTGAAAGACAGCAGGGGTACGGTGACGGAGGGCGGGACGGAAAGTCCGTTTCGAAACCGTTCAGTGGAAGAGAATCTTGATCTATTCGGTCGCATGCGGGCAGGGGAGTTCCCGGATGGTTCCCGCGTGCTGAGAGCCAGGATTGACATGTCGTCGCCTAATATTCACATGCGCGACCCGGTGATCTATCGTATCAGCAAGGCGACACATCACCGGACCGGCGACAAGTGGTGCATCTACCCGATGTATGATTTCGCCCACTGCCTTTCGGATTCGGTCGAGCACATCACGCATTCCATCTGCACTCTTGAGTTCGAGATTCACCGCCCGCTCTACGACTGGATTCTTGACCAGCTTCCAGTGCCTTCGCACCCAAGGCAGATCGAGTTTGCGCGGTTGAACCTGTCGTATACCGTCATGAGCAAACGCAAGCTCCTTGAGCTTGTGCGCGGCGGCCTTGTGAGCGGATGGGACGATCCGCGCTTGCCGACAATCTCCGGGCTCAGGCGGCGTGGTTACACGCCGCAGAGCATAAGGACTTTCTGCAGTCGCATAGGCGTCACAAAGTATGACGGCATAACTGATCTCGCGGTGTTGGAGCATTGCATAAGGGAAGAGCTGAACAAGACCGCGCCAAGGGTCATGGGTGTGCTGCAGCCGCTCAAAGTTACTATCGAGAACTATCCGGAGGACAAGGTCGAGGAGATGGATGCGATCAATAATCCGGAAGATCCGTCGATGGGGAGCAGGAAAGTGCCTTTCTCCAGGGTTGTATATGTCGAGAGGGATGATTTCAAGGAGGATGCGCCAAAGAAGTACTTCCGCCTTGCGCCCGGACGTGAGGTCCGGCTGAGGTATGCGTATGTCGTCAAGTGTATCGGGGCTGTGAAGGATGCGAATGGCGAGGTTGTTGAAGTGCGATGCACTTATGATCCCGCGACACGCGGGGGGAATACGCCGGATGGCCGCCGGATTGATGGGACGATTCACTGGGTATCCGCCGAACATTCAAAAGAGGCTGAAGTGCGGCTTTTTGACCGGCTGTTTACCAGGGAAAAGCCGGACGAAGACAGCGATTTCATTGCGAATCTGAATTCTGGTTCCCGGACAGTTCTCCGCGCGCGGTTGGAACCGGCACTTGGCAGGGCTGAGGCCGGATCCCGCTATCAATTTGAGCGCAAGGGATATTTCTTTGTCGATCCCAAGGATTCCGTGACCGGCTCACCGGTATTCAATCAGATAGTGTCACTGCGCGATACATGGGCTAAGGTGGAAAAGAAGGCCTCTGTCAAGTAGCCGGTCATTGGAGAAATGTCCATGAAGGGTCGTATTGTTGCAATAGTAGGCAGGCCGAATGTCGGGAAATCCGCAATCTTCAACAGACTGGCGGGACGACGCCTTGCGATTGTTCATGAACAGAGCGGAACCACAAGAGACCGGCTGATCGCGGGGGTCCTGTGGAACGAGCGTCGATTCCGGCTTGTAGATACCGGTGGCATTATCAACATGGACGGACGTGCCATTCGATCGGCGATTGATGCCGGGGTGCGGCAGCAGGTTGACGAAGCGCTCGGTGATTCTGCGGCGGTCATATTTGTTGTGGATGTGCAGGCAGGTATGATGCCGATGGATGAATATGTTGCGGAAGTGCTGCACGCATCAGGATTGCCGGTATTTGTGGCCGCAAACAAAGCTGATGAGGCCGCAAAGGACTTCCAGGCCTCTGAATATGAAAAATTCGGCTATCCCGTGTTTCCTGTCTCTGCCCTGCATAACCGTGGATTCGATCCGCTTCTATCGGCGGTAGTGCCTTGTCTGCCCGAGTCGGACGAAAGCGACAGTGAGAATCCAATCAAGGTTGCAGTTGTGGGCAGACCAAATGTCGGAAAGTCCTCGTATATCAACCGTTTGTTGAGGGACGAACGGGTTATTGTGTCTGAGGTTCCCGGTACGACACGAGACAGCGTCGAGGTCCCGTTTGTTGTCGGCTCAGGACCGGAGGCTCAGCACTACCTTCTGATTGACACCGCTGGTATCCGTCGCGCGGACAAGGGGCGGAAGGGCCTGGACTACTACAGCCTCTTGCGGACAGAAAAGGCGATAGAGCGGGCCGATGTGGTCGTGGTGGTGACAGACGCTTCGCAGGGAGTCACGGCGCAGGATCTACACATAGCCGGCAGCGTTCTGGAGAACCGGAAGGGATGCATTGTTCTCGTCAATAAGTGGGATTTGTCGGAGGTCACGCAGCGGGCTACGATAAGTGATAAAAAGTACATTCTCAAGGATATGGGCTTTGTCCCAGTCGTGTTTGCCTCCGCCAAGACCGGATACAATATCAGGAAGACGGTAGATGCAATAAGCCATGTCGCCAGCCAGGTCAGGACGGAATTGCCGACCGGCGTCCTCAACCGGGTGATTGCGAAAGCCTCTGAGAAGTTAAGTCCGCCGATGGTTTCAGGCAAGCGGCTGAAGATCTTCTACGGAACGCAGACGGGTATTCAGCCTGTGACTATCACGCTTTTTGTAAACGATCTCGGCCGGATGAAATCTTCGTATACCAGCTACATGATCAGGGAATTGCGGGCCGCGTTCGGGCTCGAAGGAGCGCCTGTCGTTCTCAAGCTGAGATCCAGAGAACGCCGTAATCTTGGCGAAAGACCGTTCCAATCGTCCCGTTCCTGAGCCTCTCCTGTAGTTTCCAACTATTAACAGCTATGAACAGGTTATCAACAGGGGTGGAAAGGTTGTAAACCACCTGTATTATCAGGGGGATTCAGCTGAAAGTCATGTCTGCAACGGCGGGTTGTGAATAAGCGCGCTGTTGACAAGGGCTGACGCCGTGGAGAGCCGGTCACTCCTGTCCGGCGGCCTTCTTCGCCTCTTTCTCGCTCACCGCTTCGAGCATTGTCTTGCAGTCCGGACAGAGACCGTGTTGAACATCCAGGAGGTAGGTGTGCGTGAAGTACTCGTGGATGTGCTGCCATGAATTGCTGTCAGTCTTCACCCTGTGGCAGTAAGGGCAACTCTCGATCAGATTTGCGACCACCGATTTCTGTTTCTCGTATGTGTGTCCAATGGCCACAATCGCCGCTGTGATTATGCCGGCGGAGAGAAAAGAAAGCCTGTAGTAGTCCGGTGTCGTTGGATTTGCGCCGAACACTATGGCCGGCAGGTCAACCAGTTCATTTGTCCATGCAAAACAAAGAAGCAGGATAAAGACCATAAGCTGCCAGAAGGCAACGGATGAGAACGCATTGTTTCCGAAGGAAGTTCTAATTCGCTCTTTGTCCATAGTGCATCTCCCTCCCGCTCTTCGCTTTTCGGCTTTGCGTAGTCCGATCCGGTCCGTGATTACGGAATAACTGTTGAGAACTGGCGGAATGTCGGGTAGGCCAGTTGAATGGCCGGATTCTTCTCGAACTCATCCAGTATCTTGGCCATCAGTCTGTTGCGTGTGACTGCGCCCATCTCGTATCTGGTTGCATAAATCAGTCTGAAGCAAACACCGCTATCCGCGATAATGGTGTCAATTCGTGGCTTCTCGAGCCCGTGTCTCGCACCGTATGCCCGCTCCAAAAGCGCTTCTCCGCGGCGTGCAATGTCAAACTCCTCCTTTGTTTCCTCCTCCAATATGCGCCAGAGAAGGTCGCTTGCTTGGCGCAGCGGGGTCCCGTAGGTTACGGTGATCTCTATTTTGTCCCATATGGACCTGTGAATGTGGGCAGAATTGAAGACGTGGTGTTTGAAAATGAAACTGTTCGGGAAGATTACTATGCGGCCGGTCGCCATCGCAGAATCGACTTCAGACAGTGTCGTGCGCAGGAGTTGGATGTCAATGATGTCGCCCTTCTTGCCGTCAATTTCAACCCGGTCGCCAACCTTGAGCTTGCCGCTGGCGATGATGACGAACCAACCGGCAAATGCAGAGCAGAGATCCTGGAGTGCGATTACCACCGCGGCTCCGACGATCCCGAGCACAGTGGCTATTGAACGGAGATCTTCAAGGAAGGTGGATACGATTACTATGAAAATGAGGAGAACCAGTATATAGTTGCCGAGCCTGCGCGCGATGAACAGTGCGTCCCGGTGGTAGAGTATCGGGAGAACATACCGGCTGACGACAGAGTATGTGATGCAGAGGAAGAAGATCCACAGCACTGGCGATACGATGTTGGTGAGATACTTCCGTTTCATGAGCGACAGTGTGTGCTCAAGATAGGTCTTCTCGGCGGCGAGGAGATCCGACGCCTGGCTCGCAATCCCGATGCTCTTTTCCAGCGCGGCGCATTGCAGGCCTTGATATTTGAGACGGTCCACCATAAGATCTTTTTCGCTTTCAGCGACGTCGAGCATCCTGCGAAGCCTTGCCTGGTGTGCAACTGTGTCGGAGTTTGAACGCGCCTTTCTGGATGACCGGTAGCCTTCCCTCAGGAGAACGATTTCGCTGTCGAGATGCTTGAATTTCTGCTGCGAAAGATCGTTGGCCGCGGTCGTGTCTTTCAACTGTGATTCCAGGCCCGCTCGCAGGGCGTCGAATTCCCTGCGGTTCTTGTCGGAGACGTGTATTGCATCACGCTGCTGTATGATCATCGGAATTGTCACTCTAGGATTTGGGAGATTGGTGCGGCAGGTGGCATCGATCCTGTCGGCCGCTCGGGCCAGACGGATCTGGTTTTCAGCAGCGTCGCGCTGGAGCATGTAGGCGAGAAGCTCGGTATCCAGGTTTCTGATTTGAGCCTCGGACTGGGCATTGGCTTTGGAAGCCGCCTCGGTATCCGGGTTCTCGCCTGTCTTCTTCGCCTCCCGCTCCAAGTCGGCCCGCTGACTTCTCAGACTCCTGATTTTTGAGTTGAGACTCTTGGCCTCGCGTTCGGCATCGCCTGCGTTTGTTTCTATCGTCCCAAGAACCTCACGCAGGGCGAACTCAGCGGTTGTTCGTCGTTTCAGGTCAATGTTCTTCTCCTTTTCCTCAAGTTCGACGAGCCGCTTGGTATTGACAAGTTCGGTTTCAGCAACTTTAACGCGTTCCGCCCATTGAGTACGTTCGACCTCATTTGTGGTTTGGGCCAGAATGGATTTGGAGGTTTCGAGTTGCTCGGTAGCCTGCTTCAGCCTCGAATCGTCATCGATCTTGCCATGCGCGTTGCAGCAGATGATGGCAGACAAGGACAGAAAGATTAACGTGCGCGATGTGAACCTGAAGGTGGCCATATTGAAGTTCCTCCTGTGATACCTGTTTTCTTGTGAACGAAAACCCTGATACTGTGGAAAGTCAGCGACAAGGTCAAGCCGACAGTTGCAAACCAATTCTCGCGGTTTCCAGGGCTGTGGCGTTGCTCCTCTCTGGCGAACTGGGGGTGGGCGGATCTTACTCGTTCCGGGAGGAACGCGGATGTCAGGAGAGTCTGGCAAAAAAAAGACCCATCGGTCAGCTTGGCGACTCTTGGACCTGCGTATTCAGCTCTATATTTGAGCGGTAGCACTTGTCTACCATCTTGGTCCCATCTCTCCAAACCAACCGACGAGTCACTCCAATTTGGAAGCATAATTCGTACCATGACGGCGATCGTTCAACATGAATGCCCTGTTGGTCCAGAAACACTTGGAAATTGGACGTTTCTCGGCATGAGGGCCACGGGTATCCAGGCTTACGATTCCAAATGCTGCGAAAGTGAACGTCACTATTGCGAATTATGGCCGATGTCATCCTGCTGCATCACCATACGATGCCGACTGTTTAGGGACCAGTTTGGCCTTGTTTTCAAGGGCGGTAGTATATACCCTGCTAGCCCTATGCCAAGTTAGACCGGGCTTTCCGCATGCTTTCATATTGACGTTGAAGCTGACTTGATCCGGATGGTTCCGGCTCAAACAACAGAGGGGCAGGACCAGGGCGGTCGACAGAGCAGGGTGTTTATGAATGAATTCTGGCTGTGTTTTGTACCGCTTTTCGTGGCTGTTGACGCGATTGGCGTTTTGCCGATCTTTATTGCATTGACAGATGGTATTGATCCGGCCAGGGTCAGACGTATTGTCTACCAGTCGGTTGTCACAGCCGCAGTTGTGGCGCTCGCGTTCCTGGCTGTTGGCACAGCTATACTGCGGCTGCTTGGAATAACTATAGCCGATTTCATGATAGCCGGCGGATTGCTGCTATTCGCGTTCTCGGTGCGGGACTTGCTTACGTCCGAAAAGAACAGGCGATGGATTGATCCCGACAGTCTGGGAGCCGTTCCGTTGGGAGTGCCGTTGATTACGGGACCAGCGGTGCTCGCCACATCACTGCTGTTGTTGAACGAGCACGGAACCGCACTTGTGGCGATATCGATTGCCGTGAATGTTCTCATCGCTGGAGTGGTGTTTCTGGGGGCGCGTCACCTTGACCGTTTTATGGGTAAATCAGGAGCCAGAGCGGTGTCGAAAGTGGCCAGTCTGCTCCTCGCGGCGATTGCGGTCATGATTGTCAGAAGAGGGATAGTATTGCTGGTGGTCTCGATGTCAAAGCCCGTTGCTGCTGGATTGTGACATGAAAGAAAATGGTCAACTACAAGAGAAGCTTGAAAGTCTGCATCATACTATTGCTGCAAGCGAGCATCCCCTGATCTTGATTTACCGGAATCCCGATCCAGATTCGCTCTCAAGCGCGTGGGCTCTGAAGGAAATAATGCGAATGAACGAGGTTTCCGCCACGATCGCATATACGGGCGAGGTCGGCAGGCTCGAGAACGAGGCAATGATCAAGTACCTGCGAATTCCGGCTGGCCCTCTGAATCCCGATGATTTGCAGGGCGCCGATCTGATTGCGCTCGTGGATTCCCAGCCAGACTTCTACAAGGGTCTTGATCTGCCTCGCACTGATATCGTGATCGATCATCATCCTGTAAAGGGTCCTATTGACGCACCGTTCTCGGATATCCGGCCGTATTGCCTCGCGACAGCCTCGATCTTGACAACATACCTCGAGAAGAGCGGGGTGCAGGTGGGTGTCCGGCTGGCAACGGCGTTGTACTATGGGATCCAGACGGACAGCCGTTACAGGCAGAGGGCGTTTTCGTCCACTGACAAGAAGGCACTGAGCTTCCTTGAGAATAAGGTGAACTGGACACTCCTGCGCCGCATCGAAGTTTCGTCGTACTCTCTGCGAAGCCTGAATTATTTCAACGTGGCGCTCATCAAACTCCGCTATTCACGCAATGTCCTCTATTCAGACATGGGGCCCGTGCCGTCGTCTGACGTGTGCGTGCAGGTGGCAGACTTCCTGATTCGTGTAAAGGAGGCCAACTGGGCCCTCGTGTCCGGCGTGGTCGGGAAGCGCCTCATTATCGTATTCCGCTGCGACGGTCATAAGAAGGACGCCGGGCAGACAGCACAGGCGGCATTTGGTGAATACGGCAGCGCTGGCGGGCATCGTACTATGGGCCGGGCTGAAATTGATGAATCAATGCTGCCTGACGGGATTCTGCTTACTCAGAACGAGAGAGTTGAGCACTTTGTTCTCACGGCTCTGGCGAACCATGAGCGAGGCTTCAGGCCTATTCTTCGCACCCTTTCCCGCGACAAGAATTGACTGCTATTCCGCATTTGCCGGTATTGTTTCGAGATACTTGCCGCCGGGTTCGTGAGGTGGTATAACCAATCCAATGTTTCCGGGATGCGCCGGATCATAAACTCAAAGGATGCAAATGAAACAATTCTTTCCGGAAGTAGGGACAGTCAAGTTCGAGGGACCCAAATCGAGAAACCCGCTCGCCTTCAAGGTCTATAATCCAAAAGAGAAGATTGCCGGCAAGACCATGAAGGATCACCTGCGGTTTGCCGTGGCATATTGGCACACGATGAAGGGCTCCGGGGCTGACCAGTTCGGGGCGCCAACGCATTCGAGGCCGTGGAACAGGTCCACCGATCCTATGAGGATTGCCGAAGACACAATGCGCGCGGCGTTTGAGTTTACCACCAAGCTCGGAGTTGATTACTACTGTTTTCATGACAGCGATGTATCCCCCGATTCAAACGATCTGCGGGAAAAGAACAAGCGCATGGACAAGATCGCGAAGCTTGCGGGCAAGCTGCAATCTGATACCGGCGTGAAGCTGTTGTGGAACACTTCGAATATGTTCAGCAACCCGCGTTTCGCACATGGCGCCGCGACTAATCCTGATGCGCATGTATTTGCATGGGCGGGCGCTCAGGTCAAGAAGATGCTGGAAGTCGGGCTGGAGCTCGGAGCAACAAACTATGTGTTCTGGGGCGGACGGGAGGGCTACGACACACTCCTTAACTCCGACGTAAGGCGCGAGCTTGATCATCTCGCCGCGTTTCTACGGATGGCTGTGGACTACGCCGCTGAAATAGGATTCAAGGCCCAGTTTCTTATCGAGCCGAAGCCGAAAGAGCCGACGAAGCACCAGTATGATTTCGATGCTGCTACGGTAATGGGTTTCCTGAAATCCTACGGGTTGGATCCATATTTCAAGCTGAACATCGAATGCAACCATGCCACTCTGGCCGCGCATACGTTTCAGCACGATCTGGCAGTATCATCCATGAGCGGGATGCTTGGCAGTGTTGACGCAAACCGCGGTGATCTGCAGCTCGGGTGGGACACCGATGAATTCCCCACCGACCTGTATGGGACGACATTTGCTATGTTGGTAATACTCGGGCAGGGTGGGCTTGCGCCGGGAGGACTCAACTTCGACGCGCATGTTCGCCGCGGTTCGACTGACCTTGAAGACTTGTTCATTGCCCACATCGGCGCCATGGATGCCTTTGCGCACGGTTTGAAAGTCGCTGCGCGCATACTCAAGGATGGCGTGCTGGATAGCTTCATCAGTCGTCGCTACGCATCTTACGACACTGGAATCGGCGCCAAGATTGAAGCTGGAACCACGAACCTAAGGGAACTCGAGGCGTATGTTCTCAAAGCCGGCAATCCGAAGCAGATCAGCGGCAAGCAGGAGTTGCTGGAGAACATTGTGAATCAGTACATCCTCGGCTGACAGACGCGATACGGGACCTTTGCTTATGGCAGATAAACGGGCTGATGACCGGCATGAGACGTTCGCGTACTGGGCCGCCCTTGATCTGGAGACAGGGCGGCTGATTGGTATGGTGGTTGATGTGAACCAGGGCGGATTTCAACTGCATACCGGGCATCCGATTGAGGTCGATACGGTCTGCGCACTTTCTGTCCAGGTGGACAATAACGTCGCCGGCTGTGACAGGCTCAATCTTGAGGCCAGGAGCCTCTGGTGCCGGAAAGTTGCCGGGAAGAAGCTGTATGCCGTTGGTTTCAAGGTCATTGCGCCATATCGTGAGTTCAGAAGGGTGGAACAGAAACTGATTGATTATTTCAGCTTAAGGAGTCGATGAATGAGAGGATTCAGTTTCCGAATCTGGACTGTATGGGCTGTGATGTTGATTGCAGGTCTTGCCGTGGCTGAGGATCAGGAAAGTGGCTTTTCCCCGCTCTTCAATGGCAAGGATCTTACGGGTTGGATAGGGGATACCCATGGCTACATAGCGGAAGACGGAAAGATCGTCTGCCGGCCTGGCGGTAATCTCTATACTGAAAAGGAATACAGTGATTTCGTCATGCGGTTTGAGTTCAAGCTTACGCCAGGCGCAAACAACGGGCTCGGTATCCGAACGCCGACTAAAGGCGATGCAGCGTATATTGGAATGGAAATCCAGATCCTGGACGACAGTTCGGGCAAGTACAAAGACCTTGAGCCGTACCAGTTTCATGGATCTATTTACGGTATTGTTCCGTCTGAGCGCGGGCATCTGAAACCGGTCGGCGAATGGAACATTGAAGAAGTCAGTGCAATTGGCTCGAAGATCAAGGTGGTTCTCAACGGGGTAACGATTGTCGACGCTGATCTTGATCAGGTGAAGCAAACTCCGAGGATGCATGATCTCGCAAAGCACCCGGGGTTGCACAACAAGTCTGGACATATCGGTTTCCTCGGGCATGGAACAGTGGTCGAGTTTCGCAACATTCGCGTCAAGGAAGTCGGTAATAGCGGTGTCCCGCCGGACGGATTCCAGGCTTTGTTTAATGGCAGGAATCTTGATGGCTGGAAAGGACTGGTAGGCGACCCGGTTTCGCGGACAAAGATGGCGCCTGAGAAACTCAGCGCAGAGCAGGCGAAGGCCGATGCTGACATGCGTGCTCACTGGAAGGCCGTTGATGGTATTCTTGAGTTCGATGGCAAAGGTAAGAGCATCTGTACTGCACGGGACTACGGTGATTTCGAGATGCTGGTGGACTGGAAGATACTGTCGGAAGGCGACAGCGGAATCTATCTGCGTGGCTCCCCGCAAGTTCAGATCTGGGATGCATCGAAGCATTCCGAGGGTTCCGGCGGTCTCTACAACAACCAGAAGAATCCATCAAAACCGTCTGCCTGTGCCGACAAACCGGTTGGTGAATGGAATACGTTACGCATCAAGATGGTGGGCGAAAAGGTTACAGTGGACCTCAACGATAAGCGCGTGGTCGACAATATTGTACTTGAGAACTACTGGGATCGCAAGCAGCCAATCTTTCCGACCGGTCAAATTGAACTGCAGAATCATGGTAATACGCTGTGGTTTCGCAATATCTTCATCCGGGAGTCGAAGGCTGGTATGGAATGATTCGCGTTGGCATAGCTGGGTTCGGATTCATGGGGCGCATGCACTATCAGAAATGGCGCATGATCCCTGGCGCAAGAGTTGTAGCCGTTCAGGATATTGCGATCGAAGAGGTCAGAAAGAAGCTGACTGTAAAGGGTAATGTTGCCGGGGCGGCCCGTAGAGTTGATTTTGACAGGCTCCAGTTGTTCAGTGATTTCGACGAGATGATTGCGGATGCGGATCTTGATGCCGTGTCCATCACTGTGCCCACGTTTCTTCATGCCGATCTGACGGTCCGGGCTCTCGCCGCAGGGCTTCACGTCTTGTGCGAAAAGCCCATGGCCCTGACTGTTGCACAGTGCGACAGAATGATTGCGGAGGCCCGGCAACGCAGGCGTATTCTACAGGTAGCCCATTGTATCCGGTTCTGGCCGGAGTACGTCAAGGCCAGGGAGATTGTGAAGAGCGGCAAGTATGGTAAAGTCCTGGCGGCTGGATTCAGAAGATTTGCTTCCACTCCGGCCTGGGTAGCCGGAAACTGGTTTGCCGACGAACGGCGTAGCGGCGGAATGGCACTGGATCTGCATATTCACGACACCGATTTCATTCAATACCTGTTTGGCATGCCAAAGGCGGTGGTCAGCACCACGGGCGGCAACGGGCGGTACATCGAGACACAGTATCTCTATGGCCGGGATATGTGTGTCAGCGCTGAAGGCGGATGGGTCATGGCACCGTCGTTTGGATTCGAAATGAGTTTCAATATTGCGCTTGAGAGAGCTGCGATCCAATACGACATCAGGCGAAAGCCTGTATTCTGCCTGTGCGCGGCCGGGGACAAACCAGTTGTGCCCCGTATTGAGTCTGGCGACGGATATTCCCGTGAAATTGAGCATTTCGCCGGCCTCATTGAAGGGAAACGGATTCCCCTGGTCATCACTCCCATGCAGTCGCGTGAGAGCATTCGCATCGTTCTAGCCGAAAGAAAATCGGCGGCGCGCGGTTGCGCGGTTCACCTCGAATAGAGAATTCTGATCTCGTCACTTGGTCCAAACCTGGAGGAATTGCCATGCTGAGTCGCAATCGTTGGCCTGTCGGGGTGTGCAGTTGGTCATTGCGCAGTGACATCGCCGGAATTGCCGTTGCCATGAAGGAACTGGGCCTGCAGCATATTCACCTTGAGCTGGGGCTTGCGCTGGGGAAGGGAGGGGTGGACTACCTGAAGGAGGTTCGGAAGCACGACTGGATTATTACGAGCGGAATGATCGGATTTCCGCAGGAAGATTACGCCACTCTGGATACCATCCGCCGTACTGGTGGAATCGTTCCGGATGCCGAGTGGCCGGCGAACCGGCGGATGTTTGTTGAGGCTGCAAAGATTGCTGCCGATCTTGGAACCCCGTATCTCTCGATGCACGCCGGTTTTCTTGATCACACAAACGCTGCGTATGCCGCGAAGTTCTACGACCGGATCAGGACACTGGCGGATGAAGCGCATGCGCTTGGCCTGACGCTGCTGATGGAAACCGGGCAGGAAAGCGCGGCCGACTTGAAGCGTTTCGCGGAGGAAATGAACCACCCGGCACTTGGAATCAATTTCGATCCCGCCAATATGCTTCTATACAACAAGGATGACTCCTGCTCCGTGGTGAGACTGTTAAGTCCGTGGGTGCGGCATATCCACATCAAGGACGCCACACGTTCAAAGACGCCGGGACAATGGGGCAAGGAAGTGCCTTGGGGTGATGGAGAAGTGCGCGCCTCGGAATTCATGGATACCCTGGAAGCGGTTGGCTTTTCCGGATCCCTGGCCATTGAGCGCGAAGGCGGCGCAAAGCGGATGGATGATATAAGACTTGCGGTTGCGCGAGTGCAATCAAGGTGAAATCCAGGAGTGTATTCACGAAACGCATTGCCTGCCAGTCAACTCTGTTGTATTTTGAGCACATCATTGGCCCTAAATCTCAGGAGATGTGCTTGTGTCACAGCCAATAACGCTCAATACCGAACAGCAGGCCTCCGGCAGTTTCCGCGCTGCTCAATGGCGCATGCTGTTGGCGACAATGTTCTGCTATCTCTTCTACTATACCGGCCGGCAGGCTTTTGGATTTGCTATGCCTGGCATTCAGCAGGAGTTGGGTTTGGATAAACGCGCGCTTGGTTGGATCAGCGCTGGATTGATGTGGTCCTACGCGCTTGGACAGGCGATCAACGGGAACCTTGGGGATAAGCTTGGCGGCAGGCGTATGGTGAGCCTGGGCGCTCTACTTTCGTGCGCAATGTGCTGGGTGATGAGTTTCGGGTCATCCTTCACATCGCTGCTGGTGGCGTGGTCGATTAACGGATTTGTCCAGTCGATGGGTTGGGCACCGGGCAGCCGCGTAATCTCAAATTGGTGGGGTCACAGCGAGAGAGGACGGGCCTACGGTTTCTACACCCTGGCTGCGGGTGGATCGTCGATTCTGACATATCTCACATCAACCCTGGTGATTGTTGTGCTGGGATTGGGTTGGCGCTGGATCTTTCGCCTGCCTGTCTTGCTGATGGTGATAGGGGGCGTTGCTTACTACTTCATCGTCCGGGACCGGCCGGAGGATCTCGGCTTCACCCAGCCCGGAGACTCCGGTAAAGGCAAACAGGAGCCGGCCGAGTCGTCGATCAATAGATACCTGGGGGTGGTGAGTAACTGGCGGTTTGGAGTTGCAAGTCTGTCAATCGGTTTTCAAAGCGTGGCCCGCTACGGACTGCTCGTCTGGGTCCCGGTTCATTTCCTGGGCAAGGACAATCCAGCGGCAAAGTGGATCAGCATTGCCCTGCCGGTCGGTATGGCAATGGGCGCGATGTGCAACGGATGGCTCTCCGACCGTTTCTTCCGCGAAGCCCGCTCGCGGGGAATCGCGATCTTCATGGTGCTGGCGGCCGTGTCGGCGGCAGCAATGTACCTGTTGCCGCTGGGGACTACCGGCGGAATAGTCCTGCTGTTTCTGTGCGGATTCTTTACGTACGGCCCGCAATCGGCGTTCTGGGCATTGTGTCCCGATCTTCTTGGAAGTCAGCGCGCCGGTACCGGAACCGGCGTAATGGACATGTGCGCGTATGTCTTCGCCGGTCTCGGAGGGCCTTTCATAGGATGGATGATACAGTCACATGGCGACCAGACGGCATTGATTTTTCCTGTCGTTGCTGCTTCATGTTTACTCAGCGCCGTGGTAGCCTTGTTTATCAGGCGTTGAATTCTCAAGACAGCAATCGATGGGGGTGTAAATGAATCTTGTGGAACTGGCGGAACGAATCAAGGCAAAGCGTCTGGAACGACGGCTCACGCTGGAGCAGGTTGCGTCGCGAACCGGACTGACGCGGAGCTGGTTGTCGAAAGTGGAAAACTTCCGGATCACGCCTTCGTTGCCGGCCTTGGGGGAAATAGCGGAGGCTCTGGGGGTCAAGATTGCCGACCTGGTCGAAGGCATCGACGTCAAGCCGCGAATATCCATAGTTCGCAGCGACGAACGGAAACTTGTTGAGCGCGACAGACCTGACTCAAAGATTGTCTATGAATCGCTTGCTCATAAGCGCCCGCAGCGCATGATGGATCCGTTCCTGCTCTCTGTTCCCGCTGGTATTGCCCGCAAGACGCCGATGGCTCACGAGGGCGAGGAGTTTCTCATGGCCGTTGAGGGCAATGTCGATTTAGAGTACGCCGGCACGGTACACCACCTCAACGAAGGGGATTGCGTTTACTTCGATGCGAGCGCTGCCCACCGTCTGATCAATAGCAACGCACACGCAGTGAAGGTGCTTAGCGTGTTCCACGCACCCAATCTCCGGTAATGTGATTATAAATCACATTTGTGTTGATTATTAATCGTCCTTTTGCATAATGCGCTTCTGAGGACTCGGAAATCAATTCGCGGAGAATAGCCGGAATCAATTTCCTTGTGGAAGAAAAGGGTCATTACCGAATCGTATTGGCCTGAAGCGTAGGGATGGATGACATCCTGGAATGATTACAACCAGCAAGATTAAGGAGAAGCAATGACTAGCGCATCAAATGCATCTGCTCTAGCGAGGAACGAATTTGTATATCGGCGCGAATATCGGGGTGCCGTCAAGGGCCTTGTGCTCGACTGGAGCGGCACAACTGCTGATGCCTACGTCATTGCCCCGGCTGTGGTGTTCGTGGAGGTATTCAAGAAACAACTTGTCGAGATCTCGATGACCGAGGCCCGCGGCCCGATGGGCCTGCGAAAGGACCTTCACATCAAGGCCTTGACCGAGATGCCGGTGATCCGGCAGCGATGGAAGAGCGTACACGGCAGGTTTCCGGACCAGTCGGATGTCGACCGGATGTTTGCCGATTTTATTCCGGCTCAGATTGCCTGCCTGCCGAAGTATTCCGGCCTGTTGCCCGGTGTGGCCAAGTTGACTCAGCGGCTCCAGAAACGCGGTTTAAAGATCGGGGTGTCGACCGGCTTCCTTCGCTCGATGGTTGATGTCCTGCTTCGGGACGCCATCAAGCAGGGTTTCAAGCCGGATGCCACCGTAGCCGGCGATGAAGTGATACACGGCGCCCGCCCAAAGCCGTTCATGGTTTACCGAAACCTGGACCTGATGGACATCTCTCCGATCCAGTCGGTGATCAAGGTTGACGACACCACCAGCGGTGTTGGCGAAGGCCTTAACGCCGGTTGCTGGACCGTTGGTGTGGCGAGGTACAGCAACTACATGGACATCAACACGCTGAAGGAAGAAGCGACCCTGTCGGCAGCCGAGATCAAGCGACGTTTGGAGCATACGCGCAAACTTCTCCGCGAGTCGGGTGCCCACTACGTACTCGATTCCATCACTGATATCGAACCGGTCATTGATGACATCAACGAGCGTTTGGCGCGCGGCGAGATGCCCTGACCATTTATTGCGCCTGAATGCCGGTTCTTCATCGGCATTCAGGTCGAGGGGCATCATGACCGACACATCTCTAGCAGCCGTCTTTTCTGCTCCGGGTCAGCCGCTGGCGCTTCAGCGATTCCCGCTGCCGTCGCTCAAGACTGGAGAAGTGCTTGTCCGTGTGAGTTGCTGCACCCTCTGCGGGAGCGATATTCACAGCTTCCAGGGCCGCCGCTCCACGCCAGTTCCCACCATACTTGGCCATGAAATCATCGGGCGAATCGCCGACCTCGGCTCTGGCGGTCCGGTTCTTGCCCATGACGGTCGTCCGCTGAAGATTGGCGACCGCATCACGTGGTCAATTGCCGCCAGTTGCCACCACTGCTTTTTCTGTGAGCACGATATTCCACAGAAATGCGAGCATCTTTTCAAGTACGGCCACGAGCGCATTTCATCAACACATCCGTTCTCAGGAGGATTGGCTGAGCATTGTCACCTTGCTCCAGGCACGGCGATCCTTCGCGTGCCGGATTCCCTATCTGATCATGTCGCTACTCCTGCCAACTGTGCCACTGCGACCGTGGCCGCCGCTTTCCGTGTCGCCGGCCCCTGCGCCCAACAGACTGTCCTTATTCAAGGTGCCGGCATGCTCGGCCTCACCGCGTGCGCCATGGCCGCCGCGCGCGGCGCGAGTCAGGTTATCGTGAGCGACGTGGATTCTGCACGCCTGGATCTCTCCGCCAGGTTCGGCGCCACTCATCCTGTCAATGTGAAGGATGATCCGGAAGCGTTATCAGGGCTAGTGAAAAACCTGACCGCCTCGCGCGGAGTGGATATGGCAATCGAGCTTTCCGGAGCCGCCTCTTCCATGGACGCTGCCATTCCATTGCTTCGCATCGGGGGGCGATACGTTCTGGTCGGAGCAGTGTTTCCCGGCCGGCCTCTCTCGATCTCCCCGGAAATGATTGTGCGCCGCCTTCTGACGGTCCAGGGTATGCATAACTACATTCCTGCAGACCTGGCCGAGGCAGTCAGTTTCCTTGCCAAGCATCACGCCCGCTATCCATTCGCTGACCTTGTTGCAGCGCACTTTCCCCTCACTCGCATAGCTGATGCTTTCGCCTACGCCATCGAAAAGCGTCCGTTGCGAGTCGCCGTGCAGATGGACCAAGCGAGTTGACTGTGCCGGAACGATGCAGTGAGAAGGGAAGTCGGCGTACCGGTCAAGCACAAGGGATGGAATGGTTTTCGCGGGATGAACAGGATTTCAATCCCAAATCATCCTGTTATCCTGTCGAATATCCGATGGATTTCGCGCAGCCAAGAAACACCTAGGGAAGTGACTTATGCGCCCATGGACGCGGATGGACGGGATAGGGGAATAATGCCGGCGTATCGCAATACCACACCGTCTGGTGAGTCCTTTTCGCTTAGACGGGGTCTCGCAGGCAGGTTGGCGTTGGGGGTTGTTCTATCAGTGTTTCTTATCACGGCTACCGGCGCAGCGGGGCATGCCGCCATGTCGACTAACGAGTCAGGAAATAGAGTTGTTGTCCTGAGTTACAACATCCGGCATGGCGAAGGGATTGATGGCCGGATCGATCTGGCGCGAATCGCATTGGTCATAAAGTCAGTTTCACCTGATCTGGTGTCTCTCCAGGAAGTCGACGCAAGAACGAAAAGGTCGAATGGCGTTGATCAGGCGAAGGAGTTGGCACGTTTGACCGGTATGAGGGCTGTGTTTGGACCATCAATGTATTTTGAAGGCGGCAAGTACGGCAATGCGGTTCTTACGAAGTTGACGGTCAAGAAAGCGTCCATAATCCGCCTGCCCGGTGAGCCGCGCTCTGCCTTGTGCGTGATGGTCGAAATGCCCGGTGCGAAGGGTGAAATGGCGTCATTTGCCATGATCGCCACACATCTCGATGTTGAGGCAAAGCCCCGCAATGAATCACCGCCTCTGATCAGCAAATTGCTTGCCTTTAACATGAACGCGCCAGCTATTCTTGCGGGAGATATGAATGATGTTCCTGAGAGTCCCACTATTCTCGCATTGGGCAGGATTTGGGGAAATGCGACCTCCCGGAAGGGACTGTTTACTTTTCCATCCGATGACCCCGTCCGGCAGATTGACTATGTCATGTGTCGCCCATCGAACCGTTGGAAAGTTGTTGGATCCAGAGTGTTGAATGTGACGGTGGCTTCCGATCACAGACCTATCATGGCAGTGTTGGAATGGCTGCCAGTGCCGGGCGCTAACTGAAGCGTTTTATCGCGAAACTGCGATCCGAAATGGCGGGGCGGCATTTGTCATGCGGATACTCATTTTCGGTGACGCCGCGCTGCCACGGGTCTGGTCCAACCCATTCGCTGCGCTTTCCCTCCACCGTGAGTTCGTTGCTGTCAAGGTCCAGTGTTGCGAGTGCCCACAAAGGTTCGCGGTAGGCGGCGACATACTTCAGATACGGATGGGCGCGGTGCAGTTCTGGCGCGAAAGTCTCGCGCGCTGCCGCTTCGGTCAACCAGCAGTAGGAAGCGCTGTTGATCCGGATGTACCGGATGCCGTTGACCATTGATTCGCAGTCCTCGTGAAAGTGGCCGGAAAACACTGCCGCCACAGTAGCGGGTCTTGTTTTCTCCGCTCGCTCCAGAATCGAGCGGATAGCGGCGCTGTTTTCGATCCCTTTCGCAGACCCGTCGAAGGGACAGTGAACAAAGACCAGCACCGGCCGGTCTGTCTGATCAAGCTCACGTTCAAGCCACTTCATCTGGTCAGGCGCGATGAACCTCTTGTAGCCTGCGCCCTTGCCGCCTGGATCGTTGCTGTCGAGAACGAGCCCGCGTACCGGTCCGGATGTGAACGCGTAGTGCCGTCCCGGGATTCCGTAGTACGCCACGGTCTGTTCCCGCGTGAATCCGCCGTCCATGTCATGGTTGCCAAGCACATGGTAGCGCTGAGCGCCGAAGGCGTTCCAAGCCGCGAGAAAAGGCGCGTTCCGCGGATGTGGCCAGCAGAAGTCGCCGAGCTGAATAATGAAATCAGCATTTGCCTTCCGCATGGCTGCGACGAAGGCGTTGATGCGATCAACACTGTCGCGAATGACATCCTGGTGAACGTCGCTGACAATTCCAAATCGCACACGGCGCCTGGCGGCGCAGGCAGGTGTCGCGGCCAGGATCAGTGGCAGGGAAGCAAGAGACCGCAGGAACGTTCTCCGGGTTACAAGCGAGACTCCAGGTTTTGCATTCTTCATTTCAGGTCCCTTTCTATGACTTCTGACAAACCACCGCGGCTCATATGCCGTCGCAGGTACTCGCCGCTGACAAGGGACACGGCAAGCAGGATCAGGCCGGCGGTCCATTCGTGGAATACCAGTTTTCCGATCCCGATCATGAGGGAGAACAGCCATATCATGCTTATCAGCCAGGATATCAGACTGCGGCCGAACTCGCCGCGAACCGGTTCGATACCGGATGCGCGGGCGACCGCTGCCCAGCCGGACCCGGAGACACGCAGCTTGCGGTAGAATTCGATTGTCTTTGCGGATGGAGCTCGATGCCCGGTAAGTAGAACCACGGAAAGCCAGGCCACCGTCACTACGACCAGCGTGATTACCACGCGCGGAGTCATGAGATCCGGATTGTCCGCCCCTGGCTGCATCAGGCCCATCGCTGTGCACAGACCGGTCAACCATGCGTCCGCGATCCTGGTGTGCAATGCCAGAACAAAGAAGATGCTGGCACCTAGGCCGGTGAGCTCCGCCCATGCGTTTACTCGCCACCAGTACCATCGCGCGATGAGGATGGTACCGAGGCCGGCCCAGTATACACCCAGGAATCTGTAAACTCCCGTGATGCTTTCCAGGTTGAAGCATATCACGCCTGCCACGACAGTCAGCCCGAGCATCGCGATCTGGGATGCAAAGACGTAATGTTTCTGGCTGCGGTTGCGCACGAGGTACGGTTCGTAGACATCGTTGATAAGATAGGACACGCCCAGGTGCAGGTGTGTGCTGACTGTGCTCATGTACGCGGCCATGAGCGCGGCCACCATCATTCCCTTGAGCCCCAGTGGAAGGAACCGTGCGACCATGGCCGGGTAAGCCCTTTCTGCATCTGAGCCTGTGAGGTCCGGGAAGTAGATCAGCGAAAGCATTCCGACTATGATCCATGGCCATGGGCGGAGAACATACTGGCAGAAATTGTACCACAGGAAGGACTTGGCAGCCTCGCTCTCATTCCGGGTGGAGAGCATTCGCTGCACATAGAATCCGCCGCTTGGCGCGCTGAACCACCAGATTATCCCTATGTAGACAAAGAAAGCAAAACTCTTGAGATCGAATGTTTCGAAGTGCGGGAAGAAGCGCAACAGTTCAGGCTTGAACCCTGGCGCGGCGGCCAGATTTGCAAGCAGGCCCGGGCCTTTTGACCCGTCTATATACACCACAACAGCCAGAACAATACACCCGATCATGGCCAGAACGAATTGCAGCACATCCGTGTATACGACGCCGTACAGGCCGGCCATGGTCGTGTAGAGCAGGGTGAAGGTGGAGAGAATGACCAGTACGAGGACCGGCCCGGAAATTCCACCGATCAGAGGCAGAGTGAACAGGGAGTGGTCGTCCAGTTCGAGAATGGTGGATAGGATCTTAACCATCCCTAGAGTGACCGATGCCACGATCATGCTGTTGACAAAGATCCCGTCGAAGGAGGCGCGGACCAGTCGCAGCGCGCTGGTTGGAAAACCGGGTTCGTAGCGCTTTGTGACAAACTCTACATCGGTGGTGACCTCACTGCGCCGCCACAGCCTGGCGAAGAAGAACACCGCGGCCAGTTGTCCGATGGCGCCGCTCCACCACCACCAGTTCTCGAAGATACCTGTTTCCCTGGTAATCCGGGAGACAAACAGCGGCGTATCTGAGGAGAATGTCGTGGCCACGATGGAGGTGCCGGCCACGAACCAGCCCAGACTGCGACCGGCCAGGAGGTAGTCCTCCTTGGAAGAACGCGCACGGCGGGTGAAGTACAGCCCCACTGCAACCGAGATAACCAGGTAAATCGCCACCACGAGCCAGTCATACACCGTCATTTGCGTATTCTCCTTGCGGTTATTCTATTACAAACCAGGTCGTGCCGCGGGCCGGCACGCGGACCGGGATATCGACACTGAAGTCTCTCATGAGCTGTATTGTTCGCGGGGGGCCATCCTGTTCTCTCACGGCGGCGGATCCGGTCAAACCCGCGTAGTAGAGCGGAATGCGGAGGGTTTTTGTGATCCCGGTCTCAAGCGGGTTATAGACCATCAACAGACCTTTCTCCTTGAATGCCGGGTTTACATGCAGGATGTAGTCGAGATCGCGGCCGTCAGCGCGGCGCAGGTGCAGGATGTCTGAATCGAGAATAGCCCGGTGCTTCTTGTAGAAGCTCACCCATTTCATGACCAGCGCTTTTGTTTCAGGGGAATCGTACAGCCTTGGACCGCGGTAAACGGCCTGGACTCCGTTGCCGAAAAGGTTGGCCAACCGCTGGCCGTAGTGAGGTAAATGCTCCTTAAGCGGTTCGATGGTGGCGGCGGCCCCGCCGCCGTGGTACTGGGTGAGGGGAACGAACATCCAGCCCATTGAAGGAGTCTTTTCCCATGTGCCGTCGAATATGTTCTGGCGTTCGATGATTTCCTGGTATGCGCGGGGCAGCGACCAGTTGGTTTCGCGGTAGCCCATGCCGCACTTGGTTCCGCCTGTGAGGTAGTACCAGTCCGGGATGTTCAGGTAGACACCGTTGGCGCGGCACCACTTGTAGAAATCAGTGATTGTCTTCCACATGACCCACTGTGAGTCATTCAGACCACGGTGGCCGGGATGCATCGTGGCCGCGCAACGGTCGCCCGGATATGAACCGTCGTGCTCCAGAACGCCAAGTCCAGCCGTTTGAACAAAGTCTTTCAGTTGCGCCAGATAGTCCCGTCCCCATTTCGCACCCAGACACGGCATGGTGCCATATTTGGCAGGCATTTTCTGAGTGTTGTCTGTCTTGTTGCCGGCGCTGCGGCTGGCGAGCAGCGAGTATCCGCCGAGTGCAACATTCTTTGAACGTCCGTAGTCGGCGAGCTTCTTGAATCTGGACTGGTATGCTTTGTCGCTGCTTTCAAAATTGAAGCCGCTTCCAAAAGTCATGATTACCATCTCAAAGCCGACTTCGCCGCATTGGTCAATGGCGGCCCGGACCGCTCCATCATCGGCGCTGCTGACATGCATCAGGATCGGATTTTCCGTCACCCAGGGAGCGATAGTCCGGTACATTCGCCGCTGAGCGAGGCCATTTCGTTCACGATCCGTCGAATCCAAAAGCAGTTCAAACACGCGAAAGCTCTCCAATTCAGCGCCGGGCGCCAGGATCTGGTCAGGGCCTGTTTGCGGTTTGCATTCAAGCAGGCACGGAGTCTTGCGGCTGTAGTTCACCTGGGTTTCATAAAGAGGGTCCGCAATCCATTTAACGGCTGGGCTGGCCCCTTTGCGGTCCATTCCGCCAAAGGCGTAGTCGGTCTCGACCAGGATGCCGGGGTGCATCCAATCGGGGTTATCTTCAACCGCCGATTCCGGTTCGACGGCCGCCATGATTTCTGCCGTAAATGTGTCGAGAAGGATTGGCTTATTGCCGCCGTTCCGGACAGTGATCCATTTGCTCATGAGTGGAATGCCGTCGTAAAGCTCATAATGAACCTCGACGGTGATTCCTGTATCCGTGGCGGCATCAGTCTTTGTCGCATTGCCTGGAGACCGGAAGCGCAGGGTCAGCGATACTCCCGGCGGCGGCCATGACTTGTCTTCGGGCATCCATTCCAGACGTTTCTTCCACGGAAACCGTTCCCTGGCCTTGCCGATTTCCACTGATGCGAACTCGAAGGCTCCAGGTTGCACGGTCATGGTCGGAAGCCATTTTGGATCGAGATAATTGTGTACCGGCTGGCCTGCAAGTCCACCCACCGGCAGCGTTTTGCCGTCTATCATCACTTCAGCTTCAGGCCGAACCGAACGGAGAACCTGTTCGCCGGTCATCAGGTTATCGAGTGCAATTGTAGCGCAGCCATTACGGGTCCGGATGGTTCGCCGCACCAGGCCATTATCGATGGCAACCTCGCCGGTTCTGTCGTCCCTGGTCACAGTTGCCTTGTAGGGCGATGGATTCAGGAGCCAATCAGTTTGCGGGGCGCCTGTTGCCACGGTGGCCATCAGTGCCACAAGAAGAAAAGCTGAGTTGAATTTCATGGTTGTTTCCTATTTTGATAAGCCGTGATCGTCTGGTTGATTGCAGTCAACAGGGAAGTGGCTCCCACGCAGTCGTACTCAAGAGTCCAGAACATGATCCCCGATGCTTTCTCCAGGGCAATGCGGGTCTTCATCTGAACAGTGGGAATGCCGTTGTATCGTTGTGTGACTCCGCCATATTTGAAAGTGTCCGTTCTTGAGGCGGCGGCATTGTTTTGAATCAGTCTAAGATAGGAAAGTTCCCCTGGCCGGGAGTAAAAAGGCAGGCCTGGAACCATTTTGCCGGGCGGCAGCCCGCGTTTCAACCAGTAGGCAATTCCGGTTGTGAACTGCTCCATGGTCCCGTGGCGCGGGCCGTCATAGGTCATGACATTGACGAAATCCAGCAGGGCAAAGGCTTTCGCTGGTATGCCAAGGCCTATGTCGTCTCCGGAATCGATAATGGCGGAGGTGAGCAGACTGCCGGGCCGGGCGGCGCGCAGTTCGCTGATGAGCGCATAGTAGTTTTCAGAGGATCGGCCCGGATCGGGGTACTCCCAGTCAATATCTATGCCGTCGAAACCATAGGCATCCACCACCTTGAAAGCCTCCCGCAGGAAAACAGCGCGTGTCTTCTGGCTGGCCGCGAGTCTTTCGAACTGGTCATCCCGCCCCCAGCCTCCAATTGCAATCAGAATCTTTACCCCGTTCAAATGACAGCGACCGACGAGTCCCTTGATCCCGGCAGGATTATTGAGTATATGAAAAGTGCCATCTGGATTCGGGATCAGGAAGGAGTAGATGACGTGCGTCAGCTTCTGAAATTGAATCTGTTCCTGAAGAATGGAATCAGTCACATAAGCGACAACACGAAACGGTCGGACTGCCGGCGGGCGGATGACCGCAGGCGTGGTAGCGGTCTTTGATGGTCTGGTTTGTGCAGGGCTTGAAATCGGATAGATGCCCGGAAGTGCGAATATGCAAATGATCGCACCGATGCGCGCTAGAGTGCGCTTTTTAGGCGATTTACAAAACAGTCCTTCCAGGCGAAATTGCGGAATCAGCTTCATGAGGTGATGCCTGTAACTGGATCGTTGTGGAAAGTCAATGCTACTCAACTGCTATCTCGGACGCTTAGAGTTGTTGACGGCACATCAACAAAGTGTCATGCTGCCGTTGAAATGTAGGGCGCTGATTCCTAATTCTGACTCCTGAATTCTGAATACCTGAGTAGTTACGGTAAAGGAACAGTTACTATGAGTATGAAAAGATGGTTGTTGATGATCGGCGTACTGTCAGCGTTGTTGTGCGACGGTTTTGCCGGCGAGAAGTACTTCAAGCCGACGGATCCGCTGGTAATCAAGAAACTTGAGCAGTGGTCTGACTTAAAGTTTGGATTCATGATGCACTGGGGAGCTTATAGTGTCCGGGGCATATCGGAGAGTTGGACTATTTGTCCGGAGGATTGGTGTTCACCGAAGAAGGATCCAAAGGAACGGATTCTTTACCGCCGGGAATATGAAAAACTTCCGCAACAGTTTAATCCGGTCAACTTCAATCCCGACATAATTGCCGCGGCGGCCAAGGATGCCGGGATGAAATATCTGGTGTTTACCACTAAGCATCATGATGGATTCTCAATGTTCGATACAAAGCAGACCGGTTACAGGATAACAAACACCAACTATCCCTATGCGGGGAATCCAAAGGCTGACATAACCAGGGAAATGTTCAAGGCGTTCAGAAGGCAGGGCTTCATGATCGGGGCCTATTTTTCCAAGCCGGATTGGAATTGCCCTTACTACTGGGACAATGATTTTCCGGTGGTAGACAGGAACGTTAACTACAACCCGCTGAAATATCCCGCGAAATGGAACGCTTTCAAAAAGTTTACAGCCGCCCAGATCGAAGAACTGATGACCGGCTACGGCAGTATCGATATACTGTGGCTCGATGGCGGACAGGTAAGGCCGGTTGCAAGTTCTAAGATCACAGAAACCCGGCCGGGACGGTATAATCAGGATATCGATCTGGACAGCATTCTGAAAGAGGCACGGAAGCATCAGCCGGGATTGATCGCCGTCGACAGAACGGTCGTTGGAACCAATCAGAACTATCTTACACCGGAGCAGAAGATCCCGCCTGATCCAATCAGTGATCCGTGGGAAACCTGCATGACTATCGCTGGTGCGTGGTCCTACGTGCCTGGCGACAAATGTAAGCCGCTAAGAGTTATCATCGGTAATCTCTGCGATATTGTTGCAAAAGGCGGATGTTATCTGTTGAACGCCGGAGTCAGGCCGGATGGGGAATTGGCTCCCGAAGTATATGAACGCCTGAAGGAAATCGGTGTCTGGATGAAAGTGAACGGGGATGCAATTTACGGAACAAGGGTGATTGCTCCCTACCGGAACGGAAAATTTGCCTACACTCAAAAGGGGGCATTCGAGTATGCCATCTATCTCCCGGACGCAAATGAGACGGAATTGCCGGCTTTGCTCACGATCCCGGCTGCGACCATAAAAAAGGGTGGCAGTCTGAATCTACTTGGATACCACAAGCCATTGCAATGGACCGCTGCTGAGGGGAATATTACTGCGACAATTCCGGCCGATGCAGTTCGTGCGATGAAAGGCGCAGCCGCATGGGCATTTAGAATTGAAAAAGAGAAAGCAAAATGATCGACGGTGAAGATACAGATAGGTGGCGGGTGCTTCAGAAACGAGGTCGGGGTCGGATTGCCGCCATCCTGATGATCCTGACCATGGTTGCTTCCGGCCATGGTGCGGGCGCGGATGGAACCGTGGCGTACAAGTCCGGGGACGGAGGCGCGTCTGGTTCTCAGGTTGCCGTGACCGCATCCAACCGGCTGGTGCTGAGCTTGAACCCGTACCGTGATGTAGACTGGAACACGTTCGGCCGTCATAAGGGGAATCTGCATACGCACACTACCAACAGCGACGGGCGTTCGACGGTTGATGCAGTCATAGATGCGTATAAGAAACTCGGCTATGATGTTCTCGCGATCACGGATCACAGCCAGAACACCTGGACGTGGAAGGCTTACGGTCGCAATCCGGCGACCCTCGGTATGCTCGCGGTTTCTGGCAACGAACTGTCGCGTCACAACCACGTAGGGAGTCTGTTCAGCAGCTATACGACTGCTTCGACCAACATAGAGACGGCTATTCAAGGAGTAGCCGGCCGGCAAGGTGTTGCCATCGTGAACCATCCGGCCTATCACTGGTTCCGCCATAGCAGAAAGAATCCACCGGTTGAGCCTGATGTCAAAATTCCGATGAAACCGGCGATGCGCGCTCTCACGCAATCTGACTTCTCTATCGAAACCTGGTTTAGAGTCGCCGACACCAATCGATATGTGCTGATGGGGAACTACAGTACAACTGCTTCCGGCGCCCTGAATCTTGAATTGCCTGGTGACAACAGGGTTCGCGTCTATCTTCAACCGGTTTCAGGCGGCAAGATTGTGGATTTGAATCTGCCGGCAGACAAACTCGGTACTAACACCAGAGATGACAACTGGCATCACCTGGCGGCGGTCCGGAAAGATGGCGACGTGCTGCTCTATCTGGATGGCAGGCTGGCTGGACGGACCGCTAACACGGCTGGCTCGTTCGCGCTTCAGGGCGATGCCTGGTATCTTGGACGAGACGGCCGCACGGGTGAGGACTTGCTGAACGGGGGACTGGACAACGTCAGGTTCTGGATGCGCGGTCTCTCCGCGGCGGAGGTGGCAGCCTTTGCCGCAGGTGCCAGCCGGGCGGCCGGTGAGACTGCCATGCTGGCCGAGTATGGTTTTGAAACATCCGGCGGATCGCCGGTTGTGCCGTCAGGTCTCTTCCGGGGCCGGGTGGACGATACGGCAGGTCACGCATCAGGCTCATTTCATGGCATGGCCTCCGGTGCCGAGGCGCTGGCGCTTGAAGGTGACGCACCGGCGGTGTTGCGGGTCTCCGGCGCCTCGCGCCACGCCCTGCGATTCAAGGCGAGTGGTGTACCGTCCGCCGTGGTGTCCGATTATGCGGATTTGTTCCAGCGATATCCGGTGCTCGCCGGTATGGAAGTCCTCAACGGCACAACCGAAACGCACTACGGGTTGGATCGCGACCTATGGGATCGTCTTCTTACCGCCCTGATGCCGCAACGTCCGGTCTGGGGACTGGCCACGGACGATTTGCATGTCTTTGCCGATGAATTGGGCCGGGACTGGTGTGTTTTCCTGACATCAAGACTGGACGAGATTTCGATTTCCAGGGCCTTGAAAAACGGCGCCTTCTATTTCTCAACGACGCACCTCCTTCCTGTTGCCACTGTGACCCGGGCGCAACCGCCCCGCATCGAAAGGATCACGCATGATGCCCGCGCCGGCCGCCTCACAATTCTGGCGACATCGGAGGGCAGACCCCTGCCGGAAGGAGCGTATACCTGGGTAGCGAACGGCGCTACGGTGCACACCGGCTCAACCTTGAGCTATCGAACCACTCAGGGTATAGGCTACTATGTGCGCGCCGAGATCAGAGGTCCCGGTGGTCTTACCCTGACCAATCCGTTCGGGTTTACAGCGATTTCGCATCAATTAGATTAAGGAGGAATTGCCATGGCGCAGATTAAGAAGCTGAAATATTGTGTTGATGGAAAATGGCTTGAGACCAGGAGTGGCAAGTACATGCCGGTCATGAATCCCAGCACCGGTGAGCAGATTGCCGAGACTCCGTGCTGCAGCGCAGACGAAGTGAATGCGGCCGTCGCTGCAGCGGCGAGGGCGTTTCCGGGCTGGGCAGGAACCCCGATACCTGTTCGCATCCAGGTGATGTTCAAGTTCAAGCAGTTGCTGGATCAGCACCTCGATGAGATCACCACGCTGCTGGCGACGGAGATGGGCAAGGTTCTGGCCGAGGCACGCGGAGATGTTCTCAAGGCCATTGAAGTTGTCGAATGTTCATGTGCTTCTCACTACCTGATGCAGGGCGACACCTGTATGAATGTGTCGGAAGGTTATGACACCGTTTCATACAGGGAGCCGCTCGGTGTATTTGTTGGTATTGGTCCCTTCAACTTCCCTGCTATGATACCTTTCGGATGGATAATTCCTTTCGCAATAACGACTGGGAACACTGTTGTTCTCAAGGCAGCCAGCATGGTGCCGCAGACTGCCATCAGGATGCTTGAGCTTTTGCAGCAGGCAGGACTCCCCGACGGGGTTGTCAACCTGGTGACCTGCAGTCGTGTTGAGGCGGATCTACTGCTTGCCCATCCCTATGTGAAAGGCATTTCATTCATCGGTTCGACTTCCATCGGTATGCACATCTACAAGACTGGCGCGGCCAACGGGAAGCGTGTTCAGGCTCTTACAGAGGCGAAGAATCACGCGCTCGTCCTGAAGGATTGTGTTCTCGAACGTTCTGTCCGGGGCATAATAAACTCCACTTACGGGTGCGCCGGACAGCGTTGCATGGCGCTTCCTGTTGTCTGTGTTGAGGAGGAGATTGCCGACGAATTCTGCGCGATGCTCAAGAAGTTTGCGCAGGAACTCAAGATGGGGCCGGCGTATCTGCCTGAGTCGCAGCTCGGACCGATTGTTTCCGCTGCCCAGAAGAAGTCGGTTATCGACTGGATCAACAAGGGCGTGCAGGAGGGCGCAAAGCTTGTGCTCGACGGGCGCGATGCAAAGGTCATGGGATTCGAGAACGGTTACTACGTCGGGCCAACGATCTTTGATCACGTCAAGCCAGGGATGACGGTTGGCGACGAGGAAATCTTCGGCCCCGTCACCTGTATCAAGCGGGTGCAGAATTTCAAGGAAGGTCTCTCGATCATGAATGGCAGCCGGTTCGCAAACGGGTCGAGCATCTACACGACCAGCGGTCGGGCCTCGCGTGAATTCGTCCGGCATACCCACGCCGGCATGGTTGGCATTAACGTTGGCATACCGGTTCCGTTTTCGATCTTCCCGTTCTCCGGTCACAAGCAGTCGTTCTTCGGCGATCTGCATACGATGGGTAAGGACGGAGTGGCCTTCTTTACGGAAACGAAGTCAGTCACCTCAGTTTGGTTTACGGAAAATGATGCCAGAAAGAAGGTTTCCACCTGGGATGGTACGTTGACCCGCTAGTAGCTGCAACTGGGAGAAGATGGCATGTTGGTGACCATCATTCATAGAGCAAACACGGAGAGCGCGAGGGTGTTGCGAAGGGTGGGGTGGTTGTATGTTGCCCCGCTTCTCATGGCCCTTACGATGCTTCTTGCTGCCAGGGGTTTTGCCGTGCCGCCGCTCCGTTCAAATCTGATGGCCTATTTTGACTTCGAGACGACCGGCACCGCCGGCCTTACCAACAAGGTTCCAGGCGGTGTGGCATACAATGCCACCCGCTATGGCGGCGGGACGTTCACCAGTGGTACGAATCCGTCCGGCCCGGGCTTTGCCGGCAAGACCAATTTCAATGGCGGTGACGGCATCTGCAATCGCGGTACACTCCTCGCCGGCAAGGCGTTGAACCTGGCGGATGCCCGGGGAGATGCAATTGTGGTGCCGGTCGGATCAGCCCAACTTGGCCGCACCTTCACGATCTCGGTCTGGCATGCTCTTGTTCCGGGGGCCACCAACAACAGCACCCGCTATTTTGTCTTCGAGGGCTCAACTAATTATGACGTATCCTGGGGCACGCCCACCAGTGCCGCAGGCCCGTTGTCCTCCTACAGCTACACCGCATATGTTGGCGAGAAAGCCGGCTTCACCATAGCCGGCGTGTCCACCTGGCAGTGGCACCATGCGGTTCACGTATTTGAAAGTGACGGGACGACAACGAAACTGGCGACATATATCGACGGCAACCTCAGGGGTACGGCATCCACCGGAACCACCAATATGGATTTTGCCGCCATCCATTTCGGACGGGCCCGCACCGGCTCGGATGACCGGGACTGGGATGGCATGATGGACGAGGTTGCGATCTGGAATCGCGCCGTCACCGCCGTTGAGGTGACCCAACTCTATGAACTCGGCAGTAGCGGACAGCCGTTGTCGTCTGTTCCCGAACCGGCTTCCACCGTGAAAATGCTCAGTGTGAACCCCTATGCAAATGTTAATTGGGACACGTATGGCCAGCGCAGGGGGAATCTGCACACGCACACCACCAACAGCGACGGGACTTCGTCGGTTTCCGCGGTCATCGACGCCTACCATAATCTGGGATACGACGTTCTTGCTATTACTGACCACAGCGGCGCGGCGAAACCAGTCGCATGGCCGTGGACTCTCTATGGTCGTGACCCTGCTACGCTTGGCATGGTTGGCATACCGGGCACTGAGTTGTCGTGGTCAAAGCACGTAGGAAGCCTGTTTACCACCAACCCATGGACATCCTCGACGAATATTGAAGTTGCAATCAAGGGTGTCGCCGATCATGGCGGACTGGCTCAGCTTGAGCATCCTTATTACAGCTGGGGTTCTTCCTATGCCCTGGTCAACCCTGATGTTCATATCCCCATGCAAACGGCTGTCAGGACAATCACGCAAGGTGATTTTTCAAGCGAAACATGGTTCAGGACCGACGGCACCAACAGCTATGTTCTGATGGGCAACTACAACACTGTCACGAACGGAGCGCTGAACTTGGAACTGCCTGCGGGAAACAGGGTGCGAGTTTTCCTTCAGCCGTCTGGCGCTGGCGCTGCGGTTGACCTCAATCTTTCCGTTAGCGCGCTTGGAATCGACATCCGCGACGGTGAATGGCATCACCTGGCGGCCGTCCGGATGGACGGGCAGGTGCTGGTCTACGTGGACGGCTATCTCGCCGGTCAGGCCTCGGATACCGCCGGGTCGTTCGACCTGCAGGGTGCGGCATATTATCTCGGGCGCGACAGTCGCACGAATTCAACAAATATGCTGTCTGGCAACCTCGACAACGTCAGGTTGTGGACACGCGGTCTCTCCGCGTCTGAAGTAGCCGCTCTTGCCGCAGGGACCAGTCCTGCTGCCGGTGAAACCGCCGTACTGGCCGAGTACCGTTTTGAGATTTCAGGCGGTGTGCCGGTAGTGGTGTCCAATCTGTTCAAGGGGCAGGTTGACGATACAGCCGGCTACGCCGGCGGTCCGTTCCACGCCACTGCGTCAGGCGCAGAGGCTCTGGATGTGGTGGCAGACGTTCCGGCCGCTCTGAAGACAGCCGGAACATCACACTATGCCTTGCGGTTCCGGACAAAGGGGGTGCCAGCAGCCGCAGTGTCATATTATACGGGGATCTTTACAAGAAGGCCGGTGCTGATTGAAATGGAAGTCCTCAACGGTACATGCGAGAGTTACTATCCATATGATCGCGGTCTGTGGGACGGTCTCCTCGCAGCCATGATGCCGCAGCGTCCGGTCTGGGGGATGGCAACGGATGACATGCATGTCTTTGCCAACGAACTCGGCCGGGACTGGTGTATGTTCCTGACCACCAGCCTGGACTCGGCCTCTGTCAGAGAGTCACTGACGAAGGGAGCATTCTATTTTTCAACGACACATCTTCTTCCGGTTGGAACGGTCCCGACTGCAAAACCGCCCCGCATCGAGCGGATTATTCACGATGAAGGTCCGGGTCGGTTGACGATTCAGGCCACCTCGGAAAGTCTGCCTTTGCCGGAAAGCGCATATACGTGGGTTGCCAACGGCATCACAGTGCATACCGGTTCCACGCTGAATTACCGTACCATCGAAGGCATCATGAGTTACGTGCGCGCTGAAATCAGCGGACCTGGCGGTCTCACGCTCAGCAATCCATTCGGCTTCATTACAATGAACGCCGCGCAGGATACAGACCACGATAAGCTGCCGGATTGGTGGGAAGCCGCTTACTTCAGCAGCCCGACTGTCGCAGTTGCGACGGCGCTGTCTCCGAACGGAACCGGGCTCAACAACGAGGAGCAGTACATTGCCGGAACTAATCCGCTCGATCCGGGTTCGGTTTTCGAACTGACCGATCTGAACACTGGCACTGCTGAGACAAACGAATTTGTGCTCTCCTGGCCGAGCGTGTCGGGACGGCTCTACACAGTGGAATACGCCACCGGCCTGTCCGGTGATTTCACGCCCGTCGACGGGGCGCAGGGTCTGGCAGCGAATCCGCCTCAGAACGAGTGCCATGTATTTGTGCCTGCCTCAGAGCAGGGCTTCTTCCGCATCCGCGTCCGTCTGGCCGAGTAGTCTATTCTATGGACTGAATATCCAACAACCAGCAAGGAATATCCAACCGAACACCGGAACTTGTCACTCAAATGCGCGCCAGTTGCCTTATACTGTGATATTTCTGGATTATTCCTACCTTGGATACTGGATTTGGCTGTTGAATATCACTACTGTCCGGTTAATTTTGGACGGATATCGAGAACAGCCCTGCAAATACAATAGAGAACAGTCATTATTGTCTGTTTCGATTTCATTCTGCAAATGCCATTAGCTATGCGAGTTTCCTAGGAAACTCACATGGTCTGGAGCGAAAGAATAACTTAACCGGACAGTAGTGGTTGAATATTGGATATTCGGATGGGCTCTAAATATGCGATTTCGTTGTGTAGTAGCACCCGTGTCGGGTGCAGTCTGCCGCAGAATAAGGATAAGCTGAGCCGGTCGCCGGCGGTGGTGGTCGCTGAGCAGTTGTGGCCTGAAACCAGGGGTCGCTCATAAAGGGCCTGTTCGAGATCTCAAAGGGGGAAGCCCGATGTCGCGCACCATGTGGCCGGGAACGACGTGGGTCGTGAGCGGAGGGCGGCCGAGGTGTCCGCGGATATTACGCAGGAAACTGACCATTCCGAATGCGCGCGACTTTGCCTGATAGAGCGCCAGTCGGGTCAGCGCCCGCTGTGAGGCGTAGCCCTTTCCCGGTAGTGATTGGTGAAGAAGCATTGCCATGTCCAGAAGCTCGCCCAGATCGCCAATCTGGTCATTCGGCTGCGTCTTGATCTGCTGCCAGGCCTTGTGCAGTTGAGGCGGATAGAACGCCAATTCGTAGGCCTGTTGTAGTTTTTCACGTGCGGTCATGATGAGGCCTCTTTCCACATCTGCATGTCAACCTTGAGATTCTCAAGATTGTCGAGGAGAATCGGGTCGCGATCAAAAGGGTGCGGCAAAGTGCCGACAGCGGTTGCAATCTCAGGGAAATCAACATTGACCTGGCTGCACAGATACTGGATGTCGCTGCGGTCAATCTCGTCATAGCGGATCAGCTTGCTGGCAATCAATTGAGGGATTGACACTGTCTTGACTGCTAAATGCTTTCCTTGCCACAGGACTGACTCTGTTTCAGGAACCGGTTTTGGCAGACAAAGCCGGAGCGCCGAAATCCACTCGATGTGGTCTGATGGGAAATCCTCAGCTGGATTCAACGGCAGACCAGCCGCGCTGGCTGCCTGGGTGAGGTCCGGGAAATCGACGCTCGAATAGGGTGCTGCGATATCAATATCGAGGCTGGTCCTGTCGGGTTCATCAAGAAGAATGAATGCGGTGCTGCCATACACGCATAGTATATTCGGCCCGTGCAGCGCTGCGTCAATCCGTTCGAGATAGCCAATCAACTCCGTCTTGTTCACAGGGGCAATATAGTTTTCTGTCCGCAAGTAGACAAGATCTATATGGCAGGATGGATCATCATTCATGTTGACGAAGTGTGAGTGAAGCGGCACCACGCAGGCGACACGCCTGCTGCTATCACCAAGTATGCGATTTCGTGGTGTAATAGCGATGCCTTGCCGGATTCGGATACAAAATTAACTGTAGGGATACAAAATATCGGATTACTCCTTGTATTGCGGGTGGGGCAGATGCGATAAATTCGGGAATTGGGATGGCGATAAATATGGAGAACTGTCGAATGAACACGATGACCAGACACTTCACGATGATCCTTGTGATGATGACGACTGTATTGCTCTTCGCGGCACAATCATATGCTGGAAAGGATGATCTGAGGCTGGAAGTCCTCCCGTTGCCTGCCGCGAGCAGGGCGTCGCTGACCGACAACACTTCGCGGGCTTACATCACGGCGGATCCGAACTGGTACACGTGGTGTCCAAGCGTAATTCGCGGAGACGATGGCAAGTATCACATGTTTCATTCACGTTGGGCGCGAAAGACGACATTTTCAGGATGGCTGCTACTCTCAGAAGTTGCGCATGCAGTTGCAGTCAGGCCGGAAGGACCCTATTCGTTGCGGTGAAGAAAGGTGACCGGAGCTACAATTTGGCTACGCCATTACGACAGGCGTCCTCGTCCTCGATCTCCTCCCATCTTGAAAGCTTCGAGGACTAATCCGAAACAATTCAGATGAAACCGGAGATGAATGCAGATGAACGCTGATAAAGATGGTCGTGGACATATTCTGGTACACCGTGAAGAACTCACCAAACGGTGGGGCATGGCGATACGTCGACATCGTTTCTCTATCTGCGTCCATCCGCGTTCATCTGCGGCTGCTCTTCTCTGAACTGCGCAGCGTTTCTGAGAGGATGTATTTTCAGCGTGTTGACTAGGAGGCAACAAGCTGTATTATTCCTCTAGCTTTTTTCAAAGATGGTTGATATGCTTGTACTCGTAGGTGGAGTGTGTCTTTCGTGGACGAGTATTTAATGATGTTTCGTTCCCAAACGAGTATGAAAAGATACTTGAAGCAGTTTCCGTCGAAGCGAGCCTCGATGAGGTGGAATTTCCTATGCCGTCAACCCAGCGGAGGACCTCTCTCATGAAAATCCGAACTTCATTTCAGCGCATGATCCTGGTCAGTGTCGCGTTATTCATTGCAGTTGCTTATCCGATCGAAGTGGCGGCGAATGGAACGGCGAGGTATTTCGATGTCAACGGCGTGACGGCGGGGTTCGGAACCCCCTCGACTTCTGGATCCTACAGCACGTCCGGCAGCGGTACTCTTGCCTACTGGACCACATCCAATCAGGGTAATGTGACAGCCGGATCTTTCACGACCGGCTCTCAAATGACATTCGGTTATGGTTCGGGAACTCTTGCGTTCAATAACGCATTCTCGATCAACAGTTCTTCCGCGACGATGGACGGTATTCTAATTGCTGACGGCAGCACTCCGACTGTCAGTTTGGTTGGCATTGGGAATTTGCTTCCGGCCAGCGGATCGAGTTGGACGGTGGCCGTCGGTGCAACGTTGAAAGAGAATGTGAATTACTCCAGTTTCGGTGGCATGAATTTCAATAGCGCGGCACTCACGTTGACAGGCGGCGGTACGATCAATTTTGTTACCGCTATCGGCGCGAACAGTGCTGGCCTCATCACTCAAACAGGGAGCGTGACTGTGAATCTCCAGCAGACCGTGCTTCCTGCAAGCACCAGGGAGTTCAAGGGAGGCTACACTTTGTCTGATGGATACTTGAACTTCAATACTGGAACTGCTGCCGACGCTTTCGGAAGTTTTCCCTCTGGCAAGTATCTTACCATTAACGGCGGTACAATTGACAATACGAGTGGTTCTGCCGCCACGATGTCGCTCGGCACAGGATCCTACAGCATAGGCGGAGATTTTGCGTTCAAAGGCAGCAGCGCTCTCAGCTTTGGCACTGCGGCGGTGGCTCTGACTGCGACTCCGACTATTACTGTCACGGCCAGCACATTGACGATTGGCGGAACCATCAGCGGTGGTTACGGAATCAACAAGGCCGGCGCCGGTACCCTGTTGCTTACGGGAAACAATTCTTTCACCGGCGAGACCGTTGTCAGTGCGGGTGTCCTGAGTCTGGGTCACAATAACGCCCTGGGCACGACGGCTGGAGGTGTGACGGTCACAGGCACTGCGCAACTCCGACTCTCCGGCACCAGGACCATTTCCGGCGAGTGGGCGACCATCAGCGGCGCCGGCGGTGGTAGTGGTGCCATTTATGTGACCGGTGGCGGCGGCACATGGACTGGAAATGTCACCATTGGCGCGTCTGGAACCCGGATCGGAACGAACGGTAGCGATGGATCTACTCTCACTATCAGCGGTGCCATTGACAGCGGCGGCAGCAACTACGGACTGACCGTGAGGATTGGTAGTAGTGACAACGGAACCGTAACCCTGTCCGGAGCGAATACTTATGTCGGAATTACGACTGTTTCTATCGGCACGTTGAAGATTGATAAGGGAGATGACCGGTTGCCGACGGGAACAACTCTTCTCATTGGTTGGACGGGGGGTGGTACTCCTTATGATGCTATTTTTGATCTGAATGGTTGGAACCAGGAAGTAAGTGGTCTGTCAACAAACACCTTGTCAAGCACTGGCACTACGACTTCAGACAACCAGATCATCAAGAATTCCTCCTCAACGCTCAAGGCTCTTACGGTCAATACTACCGGTTCGTATTCATTCGGCGGTGTCATACAGGGGACGCTTTCCTTCGTGAAGACAGGCACTGGCACACAGGTGCTTTCAGGAGTGAATACATACACCGGCGGGACGACACTCACCGGTGGCATTCTCAACGTGGGCACGGACACCGCCCTGGGTGTCGCAGGTTCGACGATTACGTTCAATGGCGGCACATTGCAGTACGACGGCAGCGTGACTACTCTGACTCTGGGCAACAGCACGATCACAATCAACACGGGTATTGGCGCGGTGGTGGATGTAACCAGCAATACTCTGATATTGTCGGGTATCATCCGCGGTAATGGATCGTTGACGAAGGTTGGCGGCAGCGCTCTGAAGCTCACTGGCAACAACACCTACACTGGCGGTACAACCATCAACAACGGCCGTCTCTACGTAACCACCAGCGCTTCTGCTTTAGGTACCGGTAGTGTCACAGTGGCGGACGGTGCCCAGGCATGGTTTGGTGTCACCGGGATCGCGAACCCATTCTATATCGCAGGTATTGGTATTTCCGATGATGTCACTTATGGCAACATGGGTGCTTTCCGCATTGATAACGGCGTGACGGCGTCCGGTACGATCACACTCAACGCCGATGCGCGCATCGGCGGTACCAGTGGAACAGGTACGCTGACCGGGGTGATTACCGGTAATCACAATCTCGAGGTGAACTCCGGTGGCGGCAGTTGCCAGCTCTCTGTGGTTCTCACCGGCAAGAACACATACACCGGCGATACAATAGTAAACAGCGGGACGCTGGTGGTGAATTGCGGTGTCAATAACAGTGTGGCCAGTGGTAATATATATGTCAATCTGGGTGCGCAACTGACCTTGAGCAATAGCGGAACCACGGTAGTGCAACTCGGTGCCGGTAACTCGGCCAACTGGTTTGTGACAGGCGGCACGCTGAGTATCGCAAATGGCAAGTACGAATACGTCAAGGCCATCACGATGAATAGCGGTGCCAACTGGTCTCTGGGAACTGGCACTCTGGTGAACGGCCTTATCGGGGCCAACTTCGCGCTGGCTTCTGTAACATCGTCCGGAACGTCCACCGGGTGCAGCACGATCAGCAGCGCCGGTGGCGCGCTGTCGGCGAGCTCCGGGATCACTTTCAATATCGCCCGCGGCGCCTTTGCAGGCACGAGCGACCTGACCGACAGCGCCTCGCTGACCGACTACAACGGGGCGGCCGGTCGCATCACCAAGACCGGAGATGGGATTCTCACGCTTACAGGAGTCAATCCGTACACCGGGGCGACGACGATCAATGCCGGAACACTGGCGTTATCGGGTTCGGGTTCGATCGGAAGCAGCGCAACCATTACGGTCGGCGGAGGGGCCGTGTTTGATGTGAGCGGAGTTACCAGTTACAAACTGGGTAGCGGCCAGACGCTGAAAGGAATCGGCACGATAAAGGGTGATGCGACGCTGAACGGCAGGCTGAGTCCGGGTGCGAGCGCCGGCAGTATTACTTTTGCGGACAACGCCACCCTTGCGAGCGGTGGTCACTACTTGTGGGAAGTTGGAACCGTCAGTGGGAGCGGACTCCAGGGCTCGGCCGGCATCAATTTCGACCAGCAGGTTGTCAACGGCACGCTGACACTGAACAACTCCGGCAGCTACAACATCGATATCACCGGATTAGGCGCGGTGGCGGGGTGGAATCCCCGCAACAGTTATCAGTGGGTGATTGCGACAGCGACTGTTGGGATCTCTGGCACAGGCACGTTCAATCTGAACGCAAGTGGATTCACAGATGTGCTGGCTGGCGGCACATTCAGTATGAGCCACGACTCTAACAATCTGGTGTTGACCTTCACCGGTGGATCGGCCTCTATCGATTCCTACTGGGGTGTGGGCGGCGCTGGCGACGGGACATGGGATACCGGCACGACTCCGGCCTGGATGTTCTATTCCACCGGCAGCGGCGGGTCGTACACTTGGACTGCAGACGACGCCGCCATCTTCTCGACAACCGGCGCGGGTGCCGGGCCCTTTGAGGTTGCGGTCGGTGCGGGAGGTGTCAGCGCGAAGAGCATCACGATCAACGGGGGGACGCCAACACTCAGCGGCGGAACGATAACACTGACTGGTGCTGGCGGGACGATTTCAGTGACAGGCGCCGGAACAATTGCTTCAGTTGTCGGCGGCACCGTCGGGCTCACCAAGACAGGGACCGGAGTGTTGGCTTTGAGCGGCAACAATACCTACACCGGAAACACGAGGGTAGACAGCGGAACACTTGCTCTCAGCGGCGTCAGCACTGGCAGCGGTTTCTGGAATGCCTATGGCGGCATCCTGAGCATCAACAGCCTCGATGCGATCAACAATAGCAACACAGGCACGGGTTCGACCTCTTATCTAGCCGTCCAGAATGGCGGGACATTCCAATACACCGGTACTGGTAGCGAAACGAGCAGCAAGTATCTGTACTGGAATAGCGGATCAGCAACAATCGACATTACATCAGCTACGGGAAGTCTGAACTGGAATCCGCTTGGTGGAACCCGCAGCACGTACTTTACAAAGACCGGCTTGGGCACCTTGACCCTTGGCAGCACTGGTACGATCAGCGGCGGGTCGGTGACCGTGAATAGCGGTGTGCTGGTCTTGAACGGGGCCAGCACATATACCGGTGGCACGACGTTGACGGGCGGTATCCTTAATGCAGGGACGGCCACGGCATTGGGCGCAGCCGGTTCGACGATAACGTTCAACGGCGGAACGTTGCAGTACGATGGCAGTGTGGCCAACCTGACGCTGGGCAACAGCACGATCACAATCAACACAGGTGTTGGCGCGGTGGTGGATGTAACCAGGAATACCCTGATAATGTCGGGTATCATCCGCGGTAATGGATCGCTGACGAAGGTTGGCGGCAGCTCTCTGAAGCTCACTGGCAACAACACCTACACCGGCGGTACCACCATTAACAATGGCCGTCTCTACGTAACCACCAGCGCCTCTGCTTTCGGCACTGGAAGTGTCACAGTAGCGGATGGTGCCCAGGCATGGTTTGGTATCACCGGGATGGACAACCGATTCAATATTTCAGGTATCGGTATTGACGATGGTGGCACTTACGGCAACATGGGCGCTTTCCGCATTGATAACGCCGTGACGGCGTCCGGGACGATCACGCTGAACGCCGATGCGCGCATCGGCGGTATAAGTGGAACGGCCACTCTGAGCGGTGTGGTAACCGGCAACCACGGCCTCGAGGTGAACTCCGGTGGCGGCAGTTGCCAGCTCTCTGTGGTTCTCTCCGGTGTCAACACTTACACCGGCGGTACTACGATCAGAGGCGGTACTTTGACGGTTGGTAATGCACGCGCATTGGGTACCTTCAATACCGGTAGTGATGGAACATTGACTATGAGCGGCGGTGTATTGAATCTTGGCAATTTTGGCTTGCTCGTTGGTGCGCTCACCGGCAGCAGCACGATTACCGGCGGGACCAGCACGTCGCTATTAAAGGTTACTCAGAGCGGGAGCAGCACGTTCAGTGGCGTGATTCAAGACGGTGGCGGAACCGTTTCGCTCACAAAGGCAGGTACCGGCGTCCTGACGCTCACTGGTGCCGGCACCTATACCGGCATCACCACAGTCGACGGTGGCGAATTGGATCTCAATGCCCCCACGAATAAGGGTGTCCCGGCTGACCTGACGATCAATAGCACTGGTACGGTGAAACTTCTGGCAGCGCATCAAGTCGCCAATGCTTCCCAAGTTACCATTAACACGGGTGGTACCCTGGACTTCAATGGCAACTATGATGTGGTTGATAGCTTTGTCGGGAACGGCTCGATCATGCATCTCAATGCATCTGGGACCAGTGCTGGTGACAGTGCTGTGGCTATTACTACGGGCTCAGCCACGTTTTCCGGCATAATCTCCGGCACAGGGAGCGGCAACTCGAACTACGGGAACGTGGTGCTGCGTTCCAATGGCGCGGGCATGCAGGTGTTTACCGGTTCAATGAGTTTAGCGAATGGCGTAATCCTGGTGGCCAATAACGGTACCGCAGGGTTCCGCTTCGCGGGCAGCGCCATCGCCAGCGTTAAGGGCATTAACCTCGGATCATTCTCCTACTGCACATTTGGCAATAACGGCGCTGTCGAGATTATGGACAACGCGGTTGTGACTGTCGGAACGTCGGGAATCCTGCAAGGCGCCGGTACTTTGACGAAAATGAAGCTGGGGGGTGGAACCGGAACAGCGACATTGCAGGCCGGGGCTTCCTGGTCGTCATCATCACCATTCACGTTGAGCAACGGAACCGGTGCGCCGGTTATTGACACGCAGACTTTCAGCACCACGCTCAGCGGAACATTGAGTGGCGCAGGCGGTTTGACAAAGGTCGGCGACGGGACTCTGACGCTATCAGGTGTCAACGGCTACACCGGCGGCACGACACTGACGGCAGGTTCGCTGCTGATCGGCAATGCCAATGCACTCGGAACCTCGGGCACGATCACCTTCGCCGGCGGCACGCTTGCCTCCAGCTCCAGCACTGCGTACATACTCGGTAACAGCGGCTCACTTAACTTCATTGGCGATGCGGCCTTCGGCCAGACAGCAGGCAACACCGGAACCGGCGCGCTGACGCTGACCGGCAAAGGAATCATTTCAGCGACAGCGCATACGCTTACGGTGAACAACAATACGACGCTCTCCGGTGTGATCGGTGGGACCGGTAGCCTGACAAAGGGAGGCACCGGTATACTGGTCCTCACTGGAAACAATACTTTTACCGGCGCTGTCGAGGTGAACGCTGGTATTCTGAGGCTGGACCACAACAGCGCTCTGGGCACGACGGCTGGCGGTGTGACAGTTACAGGCACTGCGCAACTTCGACTCTCCGGCACCAGGACCATTTCCGGCGAGTGGGCTACCATAAGCGGTGGTGGTGGTGGTGCTGGAGCACTGAATGTCACCAGCGGCGGCGGCACATGGACCGGCAATGTCACCATTGGCGCGTCATTAACCCGGATCGGAACGAGTTCTGGATCTTCGCTGACTATCAGCGGTGCCATCAACAGCGAGGGTGCTGATCGCGGGCTGATCGTGAGGTGTAGTGATGACACTGGAACCGTGACTCTGTCCGGCGCGAATACTTATGTGGGAAGTACGATTGTTTATCTCGGCACGCTGAAGATTGACGGTGGAAGTGATCGGTTGCCGAAGGAAACGACTCTCCAAATTGGTTGGACTCTGAATAATAGTATTGATGCCGCTTTCGATCTGAATGGTTGGAGCCAGGAAATCAGCGGTCTGTCGATTAATGCTTTCTCGGGGACCTTGACAACTGCCGACAACCGGATTGTCAGGAATTCATCTTCAGTTCTAGGGACGCTTACGGTCAATACGCCATTCGGATCATCAACCTCTTTCGAAGGCGTTATGCAAGGTACGCTTTCCTTCGTGAAGACAGGCGCGGGCACACAGGTGCTTAGCGGAGTGAGCACATACACCGGCGGGACGACTATCAGCGGCGGCATCCTGAATGTCGGGACCGAAACCAGCCTTGGCGCCTCGACCGGCACTGTTACCTTCGACGGGGGCACATTGCAGTTTGGCGGGACTGGTATAGCACTGGGCGCATCACGCAGGGGCACGATCACGGCCAATGGCGCATACATTGACACTGGCTCATTCAGCGGGTCTATTGCGGGCACGATCAGCGGGGCGGGCGGACTTACGAAGGTTGGCGCGAACACCCTGACGCTTTCCGGCAACAATGCGTATGCAGGCGCAACAGCAGTCAACACAGGAGTCCTTACGCTCGGGAACAATAACGCACTGGGCACGATGGCTGGTGGCGTAACAGTCAGCAGTGGCGCTCAGCTTCAACTGAACAGCGGTATAACCATTACTGGCGAATGGGCCACACTCAGTGGCAGCGGCACCAGCGGAAATACAAAAGGTGCATTGAATAGCAATGCCACAGGCACCGGCAGCAGTACATGGGCCGGGAATGTGACAATAGCGGCTGCTGGCACCCGTGTTGGCGCGGAGACGGGGAATTTGACTATCAGCGGGATCATAGACAGTGGTGGCAGCAATTACGGGCTGCTTGCCAGATCATACATCGGCGGAACAGTTACCTTGTCTGGCATAAATGCTTATGTTGGCGAGACGCATGTTGCCTGTGGCGCACTGAAAGTGAGCGGCGGCGACAACCGTCTTCCGACCGGAACCACTCTCAAGCTCGGGTGGACTGGCGCTGGTTCGGAGCTCTGCCTGTTTGACCTGAATGGGCAGAATCAGGAAATTGCTGGATTGACTGATGCCATTGTAGCCGGTACGGACTATGCTGATCATGTTGTCAGGAATTCAGGTGCGCTTAAGGCTCTTACGGTCAATGCATCATCGGCGGCCTCTTCCTTTGCCGGAACCATAGCAGGCAGTTTGACCCTGGCGAAAAATGGCACCTATCCTCTCTCCCTTAGCGGTCCGAACACCTACACCGGTGGAACGACAGTTGATGGTGGGAAACTGCTGGCAAAGAACACGAGCGGGTCGGCCACAGGGACGGGCTCCGTGACTGTCAACAGCGGCGGTACGCTGGGCGGAACCGGTACTCTGAGCGGCGCCGTGACAATAACCAACGGCGGCACGCTTGCGCCCGGCGATACGAGCCTGCCTGGAACACTTACTGTTGGCGGTGCTTTGACGTTTGACTCAGGCTCGCGTTGCACCATGCGTATTTTGAGCAGTGCGTCGCACGACATGATCGTGGCTAACGGACTGGTATCGAACGGTGCGACTCTGACCTTGGAAACATCTCTATTTGATGTCGCTGGAACAAGTGGGATTCTGTGGTTGATCAACAATACCGGTGTTGGCGATAGCGGCACATTCAGTGGTTATGATGAGGGGGCGACAGTGTCGCTTCCTAATGGTGAGTGGCAGATTACCTACAAGGCCAGTTACCCGGGGTCCACCAGCGGCAACGATGCAGCACTCATCCCGCCTGCCGGAACGACGTTTATGTTCCAATGAGAAAGACCATAGTCAGGAGTCTGAATTGTTCCGGCTAGGGATTATTAAGAACAATAGCGAAAGGTAGATATATCATGAGCCATGTGGCTTCGTTTCGGAGGGTTTTCCTGATTGGTCTGGCTCTGTTTTGGGTTGGGACCGCAAAGGCGGCAAGCCTGTATTGGGATATCAACGGGGCTACCGCTGACAGCGGCACCCTCGCAACTGGAAACTGGAACGGTATTACCACTAATTGGAACACGGCTGCGACGGGTACCGGCGGGACGCCACAAACTGGCACAACGACATCCGACGACCTGTTCTTCTCATCAGGCTCGGTGAAGACAGGTTCCTTCACCGTGACTCTAACCAGCGCAAGACAAGCGAAGAGCCTTACGTTTGAGGAGGGTACTGTTACTCTGAACGGCGGCACGATGACATTTGGATCGACCGGCACAATCACCGTCAATAACCCTACCTTGAGTTATGCCATATTCAATACGGCTACGATCACCGGCAATATCGGAATTACCAAGGCCGGTCCAGGCATTTTGACCTTCAGCGGCAGCAACAGCTACACCGGCGAGACCGTTGTGAGCGCAGGCATCCTGACGCTAGGCAACAATAGCGCCCTGGGTACGGTGGCTGGCGGAGTAACAGTCAGCAGCGGCGCGCAACTTCAACTGAACAGCGGTAGAACTATTGCTGGAGAATGGGCTACGATCAGCGGAACCGGGGGCAACAGTAAGGGTGCAATTAACTGCAGCGCAGGTAGCGCCACGTGGGCTGGCAACGTGACAATTGCCGCAGACCAGACTCGCATTGGCGCTGAGACTGGTCCCATCACAATCAGCGGTACTATCGACAGCGGGGGCAACATATACAAGCTCGTTCCCAGGTCGAATCCGGGCGGAACAGTGACTCTGTCAGGAGTAAACAGCTACCTGGGGGGCACGTGGATTGGCTGCGGCACACTGAAAGTGAGCGGCGGGGATAACCGGTTGCCAATCGGAGGAAAGCTCGAAATAGGATGGGCTGCCGCCGGAACGCAGCTATGCCAGTTTGACCTGAACGGCCAGAATCAGGAAGTTGCCGGATTGGCTGACGCTGTAGTTGCAAGTACTGTCTATACCGATCATGTCGTCACTAACTCATCCTCGACGCTCAAGGCGCTTACGGTCAATACACCAACCGGATCCTTAACTTCGTTTGGCGGTGTAATGCAGGGGACGCTTTCCTTCGTGAAGACAGGAGCCGGTACACAGGTGCTTTCAGGGGTGAACACATACACTGGCGCGACCACGATCAATGCCGGAACGCTGGCGTTGTCGGGCTCTGGTTCGATCAGTAGCAGCGCGACGATCACGGTTGGCAGCAGCGGGGTGTTTGATGTGACCGGTGTCGCCGGCTATACGATTGGGTTGGGGCAAACGCTTAAGGGCAGCGGAAGGATCAGTGGCGACTTGACTATCGCTGGTGCGGTAAACCCCGGCGGTAGTCCCGGCACGATAAACGATATCGGGACGGTGACATACGCCGGTGGCGGCAGCTATGTTTGGGAAATCAATGATGTCGCCGGTGCGGCCGGCGCCAATCCGGGTTGGGATTTGCAGAATATCACCGGGAACCTAGCTATCACCGCCAGCTCTGAAAGCAAATTCAATATCGTCATCACCGGGCTCAGCGGAAGTGTTCCAGGCGCCGTAGCGAGCTTTGATGCTCGTGCACCCAATGCATGGACTATTACCACGGCCAGCGGTGGCATCAGTGGATTCGGCACCGCGTCCTTCAATCTGGATACAGCCGGCTTTATCGATAACAATCCGATAGGCAACGGGACTTTCTCGCTCAGCGTTGAGGGCAACAACCTGGTGCTCAACTATACTGCCGCGACTGTGTCGCCGCTTTATTGGGATATCAACGGTGATACGAGCGACTGTGGCAGTACGACCCCCAATGGCACATGGGGTGGAGCCAATGCCTATTGGAGCGCCAAGGCTGACGGAACGGCAGTGACCGCCAACTGGGAAAGCGGCGGTTCTGCGATCTTTGCGGCAGGCGCTGATGCCACCGGCGCCTATACCGTGACGCTCGATGCAGCCGGCATCACTGCGCACAATGTCACTGTTGAAGAAGGTTTCGCCACGATCAGCGGCGCGACACTGACTCTTGCTGGTACGACGCCGACGCTGGATATTACAGGCAGCGGCACTATTGCATCGGTCATTGCCGGTACTGACGGCGTGACGAAGGCCGGTGACGGCGCTTTGACTCTCGGTGGCGACAATGCCTACACCGGTGGCACAATGATCAATGCTGGTAGTGTACTGATCGGCCATGCCAACGCACTTGGTGCCTCAGGGACGCTGTCATTCAATGGCGGCACTCTCGCTTCCAGTGACGGGACAACCCATGTCGTTGGTAACGCCGGATCACTCGTCTTTGCAGGCAATGCGACCTTCGGGCAGGTCGCCGGGCTCAGCGGCACCGGTGCATTGACGCTGGCCGGTTCCGGTACGCTTACGGCTGGATCGCACACATTCACCGTAAACAACAGCACAACACTCACCGGTGGCATTGACGGCAGCGGCTCTATCACAAAGGCCGGTGCAGGTGTGCTGACGCTGGGTGGCAGCAATACCTATTCGGGGAGTACATCGGTGAATAGCGGCACATTGGTGCTGCGCGGCGCCAGCACAGGTACCGGCTTCTGGAACGCCAATGGCGGCATCCTGAGTATCAACAGCCTCGATGCTATCAACAACAACACAGGTACGGGCTCGACTTCCTATCTCGCCGTCCAACTAGGCGGGACATTCCAATACACCGGTACCGGTACCGAAACGAGCAGCAAGTATCTGTATTGGAATAGCGGATCAGCAACAATCGACATTACATCCGCTACTGGAAGTCTGATCTGGAATCCGCTTGGCGGCACCAGGACCCAATCCTTTATCAAGACGGGTGCCGGCACGTTGACCCTTGGCAGCACGGGTACGATCAGTGGTGGGTCAGTGACGGTGAACGGCGGAGTGCTGGTATTGAACGGGGCAAGCGCGTATACCGGTGGCACGACGTTGACGGGCGGTATCCTGAATGCAGGGACGGCCACGGCGTTGGGCGCAGCCGGTTCAACGATAACGTTCAACGGCGGAACGTTGCAGTACGATGGCAGCGTGGCCAACCTGACGCTGGGGAACAGCACGATCACAATCAACACGGGTGCCGCCGCGATGGTGGATGTAACCAGGAATACACTGATATTGTCGGGTATCATCCGCGGTAATGGATCGTTGACGAAGGTTGGCGGCAGTTCGCTGAGGCTCGCTGGCATCAACACTTACACAGGCGGTACCACAATCAACAACGGCCGTCTCTACGTAACCACCAGCGCCTCTGTTTTTGGCACTGGAAGTGTCACAGTCGCTGACGGTGCCCAGACATGGTTTGGTATCACCGGGATCGCCAACCAATTCAATATCTCAGGTATCGGTACTAACGATGGTGTTATTTATGGCAACATGGGTGCTTTCCGCATTGATAATGCCGTGACGGCGTCCGGTACGATCACGCTGAACGCCGATGCGCGCATCGGCGGTATAAGCGGAACGGCCACTCTGAGCGGTGTGGTCACCGGCAATCACAATCTGGAGGTGAACTCCGGCGGAAGCGGCTGCCTTCTTACGCTGGTTCTCACCGGCAAGAATACATACACTGGCGACACAATAGTGAACAGCGGGACGTTGATAGTGAACGCCGGTGTCAATAACAGCGTGGCCAGTGGTAATATATATGTCAATCCGGGCGCGCACCTGACTTTGAGCAATAGCGGGACGACGGTAGTGCAACTTGGTTCCGGCAACTCAGCCAACTGGTTTGTGACAGGCGGCACGCTGAGTATCGCAAATGGCAAGTACGAATATGTCAATGTCATCACGATGAATAGCGGTGCCAACTGGTCGTTGGGCAATGGTGGTTCGATCGGAGGCCTTCTCGGGGCTAACTTCAATCTGACTTCGGTAACATCGTCCGGAACGTCCACTGGGTGCAGCACTATCAGCAGCGCTGGTGGCGCGCTATCGGCAAGTTCCGGGATCACGTTCAACGTTGCCCGCGGCGCCTTTGCAGGCACGAGCGACCTGACCGAAAGCGCTTCGCTGACCGATTACAACGGGGCGGCCGGCCGCATCACCAAGACCGGGGATGGGATTCTCACGCTGACAGGAGTCAATCCCTACACCGGAGGGACCACGATCAGCGGCGGTACGCTGGCGTTGTCGGGTTCGGGCTCGATCGGAAACAGCGCAACCATTGCAGTCAGCATCGGGGCCGTGTTTGATGTAAGTGGAGTTTCCGGTTATAAGCTGGGCAGCAGCCAGACGCTCAAAGGGAGCGGCACGATAAAGGGTGATGCGGCCCTGAATGGTACGCTGAGTCCGGGGGCGAGCGCAGGCAGTATTACGTTCGCCAATAATGCGACCCTTGCGGCGAGCGGCCATTACGTGTGGGAGGTTGGAACGGTCAGCGGGAGCGGGCTCCAGGGTTCGGCTGGCATCAATTTCGACCAGCAGATTATCAATGGCACGCTGACGCTGAACAACTCCGGCAGTTACAACATCGATATCGCCGGGCTGGGCGGGGTGACTGGATGGAATCCCCGTAACAGTTACCAGTGGATTATCGCCACGGCCACCGGCGGCATTATTGTGCCGGGTGGCGGTACGTTCAACATAGATACAGGTAGCTTTGCGGGTAACAACTCACTTGGCGGCGGATCATTCAGTCTTACATCCGGCGCTAATGACCTTGTGTTGACGTTCAACTCAGGTACAGCCGCGGGTGGCTTTTACTGGGCAGTTGCGGGGGATGGGACCGGCACTTGGGATACCAGTGCCCAGGTATGGCGATACAGCGCCGCGAGCAGCGGCGCATCGGTCACGTGGTCTGCCGGTGGAGACGCCGTCTTCTCGGCATCAGACGCCGCGACCGGCACCTTTGGTGTTACAGTCGAAGCGGCCGGGGTGAGTGCGAACAGCATAACGATGAACACGGGAACACCGACTCTCTCAGGCGGCACGATCATGTTGACCGGCAGTGGCGGTACGGTCTCGGTTGCAGGTGCGGCTACGATTTCGTCGGTTTTGGGCGGAGCGGCCGGGCTTACGAAGTCTGGTTCCGGGGTGCTGACGATGGCTTCCGGAAGCGCCAGTTCCTACAGCGGGCAGACGACGATCAATGCAGGTGTGTTGAACCTGTTCGTGACATCAGGAAACGCAATTCCAGAGAACGTCGCCGTGAGCGGCGGCGGGTTGTCATGGGGGTTGAACGATCAGGTTGCGGATGGCGCGGACATCACCGTGAGCGGCGGCTCCATCTCGGTAATGAAATCCGAGACGATCAACAACCTGACCATCAGCAGCACCACAGGCAGCAAACTCGGCGGCTTGACGGTTCAGGGCACACTGACCATCTCTGCTGCGGCCACTCACAGCGTTGACAGCGCCTTTGAGACAAGCGCCGGGAGGATTGCGATGACCGGCGGCAGTATCAGTATTGCGGCCAATGGCGGCGGGAGTACGCTGACGTCAGGGGTGGGCGGGCTTACGATGACCGGGCAGACCATCAGTTTCGGGACTTCCGGTCAGAACGGCCCGTCACGGCTTAACCTCGGCGGTGATGTTATCGCCAGCGGCGCGAACCTTCTGGGCAATGTTGGCACAACTACGGTAGTGGACCTGGGTGGGGTGACACGGACATTTACCATTGCGAGCGGAACGACAACGATTGAGCCTGTCATCCAGAACGGCAGTCTTACGAAGGACGGCAACGGCACGCTGACACTCGCAGGGATTACTGAAAACACCTACGCAGGCATGACCACGGTGATGGGCGGGAAGCTTAACCTTGGGAAGACTACAAGTGCTTCATATGCCATTCCCGGTAATTTGGATATTCAGAGCGGCGGCATGGTTGTTAAGACCGGGGCCGGCAACGACCAGATCAGGAACACCTCTATTGTGAATGTGGCCGGCGGAGGCACCTTTGATTTCAATGGCAATAGCGAGGGTGTCGGCGGATTCAACGGTGGTGGGACTGTTGTGCTGCCTAACAACGCAAACCAGGCTTTGTTGGCTGGTGGAGGCACATACGCTTTCACCGGCAGCATTTCCGGTACTGGTACCGGCGCCGGTAACGGCGGCATCTTGCGCCTGCATAACGCTACGGTTCAAGAGCTGGGCGGGAGCGCGGCCATTGACACTCCAAATGGCACTGTCAGTCCTGGAAACAATTCCACGCTCCGGCTGAAAGGCAACGCTTCCGGCAGTGTGCTGGGAGTTTCCATTGGCAACTCGAGTACTGATGGCGCCACTGGATATGGACTGCTCGACATCACGGATAATGCCAGCCTGACAGTAGGAAGCAGCGGCATCTCGATCTACAGCGGTGCCACCGGTACTGTAACTCTGGGCGGCGGGACGGGGACGGCAACGTTGCTGGCAGGCGGCGCCTGGTCCTCGTCAGTGCCGTTCACGCTGACCAACGGCACCGGCGCCCCGGTTCTGTATGCGCAATCTTATAATGCCACATTGAGCGGTGTGCTCAGTGGGTCCGGCGGGCTGACCAAAACAGGCACCGGCACATGGACTCTCAGTGGGAACAACAGCTACACGGGCACAACAACAGTGAACGCCGGCATCCTCGTGCTCGGGAGCAATAATTCTTTGGGAACCACCGCTGGCGGCGTAACTGTCAGCAGCGGTGCTCAGCTTCAATTGAACAGCGGCAGAACCATTGCAGGCGAATGGGCAGTTATTGGCGGCACCGGCGGCAATAGCAAAGGGGCATTGTACAGTAGTGCCACCGGCGTTGGCACCAGTACTTGGGCTGGTAACGTGACGATCGCCGCGGCTGGTACCCGTATCGGCGCAGAGACGGGGAATTTAACGATCAGCGGGATCATCGACAGCGGCGGCAACAATTACGGGCTGACTGCCAGGTCATACATCGGTGGAACCGTTACCTTGTCTGGCGTGAACACCTATGTTGGTGAGACGTATGTTGCCTGTGGCGCACTGAAAGTGAGCGGCGGAGACAACCGTCTACCGGTTGGAACGACTCTCAAGCTCGGGTGGGCTGGCGGTGGCTCGGAGCTCTGCCTGTTTGACCTGAACGGGCAGAATCAGGAAATTGCGGGATTGGCTGATGTCATTGTAGCCAGCACGGACTATGCTGATCATATCGTGGTGAATTCATCGGCAACGCTCAAAACACTGACGGTCAACGCCACCGGTGCCTTTTCATTTGCTGGTATCGTGAAGGGGACACTGTCTTTCATAAAATCAGGTGCTGGAACGCAGATTCTGGGTGGCGTTAATACCTATACTGGCGGCACAACACTCGCCGGCGGTGGCCTTATGATCGGGAACGTAAGTACGCTGACATTGGGAGGCGGCACGATCACTTTCACCGGAGGTGCTTTATCTTCGGATAGCGCTGCTGCCAGGTCGTTGTCCGGAACGCTGACATTCAGCGGCGATGCAACCTTCGGGCAGACGAGCGTCGGGACTGGGGCGCTGACGCTGACAGGCAAGGCTACACTCTCCGCAGCGCCGCATACTCTGACTGTGAACAACAGTGCGACACTCTCCGGTGCGATCGGCGGCACGGGAAGTCTGACAAAGGAAGGTGACGGTATTCTTAACTTCTCTGCGATTAACACGTATACAGGCGCTACAACCGTCAACAGCGGGACACTTGCGCTGTCCGGCTCCGGTTCGATAAGCAGCGCCACTATCGCGTTGGGTGCCGGTGGGGTGTTCGATGTGAGTGGTGTGACGGGCTATAAGCTGGGGGCTGCACGAGTACTGACTGGAAATGGCACGGTTGCGGGCGTCGTTACTGTTAGCTCCAACGCGGTGCTGATACCAGGTGCCGTTGGCGAGGTAGGTACACTGCATGTCAATGAATTGATCCTGGAGCAGGATGCGCGGGTGCTCTGGGATTATCAGTTAGGCAGCAGCGACGTGATTGCTGTGAGCGGGGCGCTCACACTTCCGGAAGCCGGGTTTGCGCTGGACGTGAACGTGATGGAGCCTGGCGATCTGAACGGGAGGGTATTGTTTACCTACGGGTCGTATACCGGTGGCGACATCTCCCTGACTGTAACCGGAGCCGACGGTGTGTTCTTCGCCAGAAGCGACCCTGCGAACAACCGGATCGTCCTCGAACAGAGGACTGGAACACTGATCATAGTGCAGTGACAGGCCAGATCACTTCTCGGCTTGAAAGGCATAGAGACGGCCGTCCGCAGCATGAACGAACAGCGAATTGCCGCTTACAAGCGGTGTTCCAAGGACCGGGACACCGAAATCCCATGACCAGATTTTCTTGCCGGTGTGCACATCGAGTATGTACAAGCGGCCGTCGCTGGAACCGACATACACGCGAGCACCGGCGATGGTCGGCGATGAGAAGATTCCAAGCGGCTCTTCATACCGGCCGCGGAAAGTCCAGAGTGACCTGCCTGCCTCGAACTCCCAGATTTTCTTGCCGGTGGTGCGTGCGAAGCCAATCACCTTGCCGACGCCTGTCGGGACAACAACCACGTCAGTGTGAACTGCTGGCGTGGCAGCAGACCATCCGCTGTAGGAGCTTGTCGCCCATTTCTCCTTGCCGGTCGCAAGATCAGCGCAGGTCATCTTGCCGTCTTCCCCCAGGGAGAAGATCAGGTTGCCACTTATCGCCATGCCGCCATAGGTGCCGGATCCGCGCAAAAGCCAGCGTTCACTGAAGTCTGTCGTATTCAACGCGCATAACCGGATGCGCTTGCTGGTCCACACCGTTGACCAGAGCAGGCTGTTTCGAGCAAAGGCCAGCGCTCCGCGGCAATAGATGAGGTTGAAACGTTCCGGATCGGTTATCTCTCCGCGGATACTGCCACTGGCGGCATCGAGCGCATACAGCGACCTGAATCCGTTTACATACAGGGTTCCGCCTGTGTAGAGAGATGGCGAAAGCCAGGCCGCCGCCTGCAGCAGCGGCAGACGGCGTTCCCAGCGCACAGCGCCATCGGCAGCATTCAATGCCTTGACGTCTCCGGTCACGTCATGGGCAAAGACCGTCCCGCTGGCATAGGACGGCGTTGCGTCCACACCATGCGCGAACGGCACCCGCCACAGCAGTGCGCCATCCGCAGGCCTGATTGCCACCACTCCCTGAGCGCGGGCGGTGCTCCGTCGTTTGATGGCAACGTAGATTCGCCCGCCACCGGCAATGGGCGAGGAAAAATCAGGATCTCCGCCGAGATTCACGTTCCACGCAGGACGATAGCGGGCTGCACCGGTGCCGGGGGCGATGCCGGTCCGCCCGGGATTGCCCATGAACATCGGCCAGTCGCCGTCAAGCTTGAGGGATGTCGCCGGAACGGCCGCGATTTTGACCGGGACGGCATGTGCAGGCCAAGTCACGCCTGCCAGGTCTGTGACAGTGATCACGAGTTCGGCTGCTGCTCCAGCCGGCAGCGGCGGCAGTCGGCCGGTCCAGGCAATCAGCCCGGATACGGCAAGTGATCCGGAGGCAAGGTTGCGTCCGACGGACCGGATTGAATATGCAACCCCGGCTGGGGGCACGGCGCAGTCGTAGGCGTTCACGACAAGCAGTGCGCCGTCGCTTGCGATTGTCCCGCCGGGTTGAACCGTTGAGACGGCGATATGCCGGTTCATGCCGATGCGCCGGAACTCATAGCCGGCCTTGCCGGTGGCATCAAGCGTAACGATCTTGAAACCGGCAGGGGAGGAATCAAGTCCGCCGAGTGTAAACGGTGGGGAGTTGATGAACTGCAGGTTGCCGTACTGCAGAAAATGATCCGAGTGACTGTCCCCGGCTATGACAAGCCTGACGCCGAGCGCACTGAGCTGTTCAAGGCTGTTGTGTTTGTCTGCCGTGACCGTTGCCTTGGGTGGATAGTGTTCCACAACAATGACGATCTTGTTCTTGCCAAGCAGGGAACGGTCCTGGTCGAACCACGCAACAAAGGGAGTATTCGTCGCAAACCAGGAGTCACGAACGACGACATGGAACGGTCCATAATCAAAGGAATAGCGGTCCGGCCCCACGTTTTCAGCGTAGCGCTTCAGAAGCGATTCCCGGCTTAACTTTTCCTTTTCCTTCGACCCCGTCATGTCATGATTGCCAGGCATGTCGAACACGGGGATAGTGAGGCGGGCGGTCTTGCGATCAGCCATGTACTGTTTGAAGAAGGCAGCCTCGTTACGTCCGCAGATATCGCCGGTGTCGAGAATGAAATCGGGGCGTGGCCGCATGCGTTCAAGCTGGCGGAAGGCGTCGATCCGTGCCTTTTCCGGTTCATCCGGGCCGGTATGAACATCGGTTATGTGTACGAAGGTGAAATCGCGGCGCGTGGCCAGCGCCGGGTCGTCCGGAAGCACCGGCAGAAGGATCTCCTGTTCCTTTGTCGCCGCGTTCAACAGGTGGTAGAAGCCGCGGTCTGTCTTGGGTGCATCGGCAGGCTGGCAGACATAGACGAAAAGCGCAAGGTGATCCGCGTTTGGCAGGAGAAATCCGCCATTGGTATCAGTCAGAGTTACCGAGTAGCCATCGCTGACGCCGATGCCTGAAACCGGCGGTTCGCCGATGTCGCGTGCGCTATTACGGTTCAGGTCGCTGTAGACCATGCCCTTTACAGGAAACCGGTATCCTCCGGTTGCCGCGTCAGCGGATGCGTTCGCGGCGCACCACAATGCAGCCGATATGAGGAGACCAAGGTATTGTCGCCCTATCTGCGTCAATTTGCGTTCATCTGCATTCATCTGCGGCTGCTTTTCAACCTCTATTTCATTAGTCTGAAGTTCACGATAACTTCAGGCCCATCTGTCTGGTTACTGCGCTTATAGTCGAAGCCGATCAGGTTGTCGCCTTCTGTAAGCGACGGCAACTGGATTTGAAGTGTGCTTACAACGCTTCCTTCTTTGGAATACAATGTTATGCCTTCGCCGTTTCCAACAAGATACTGACCCGGTACAATATTCAAAGGCAGCTCAGCTTTCTTGACGCCATTTATCGCGAAATACGGGTTGCTTATCTTTTCATTTGCGGCAGCAGGCAATCTCAGGACGAACTGTAATGGCTGAGTTTTGAATTTATTGTGATACTTCCATTCAACCAAAGTTGGTTCGCCGGTTTCACGTGAGAAGGATACGTGTTTGTAATCTTTAGACACCTCGGCAGGCGTTTTCTTGCCTGTGTCATGAAACAAGGATTCATCCAGAGTTATGGCCGCGCTATTGCTGTTGTCAGGTTTGGATTCCTTTTTCCATTTCCCTGTTTCGGCCAGATGCCACTTTTTGTTTTTCTCGAGTTGCAAAGTGAATTCCCGGCTGGGATCCCTGAGAAGTGTTTTCTGCTCTGCCGTGAAGGCATCCTCAGCCATTGCCGTTTGCCATTTCTTCATGGCGGCAAGCATCTTGTCACCATGAGGGTTCTTCTTTACAGCATCGGGAGTTATGTAGCAGTCAAAGAGGGCATCAAAGCCGGCGCATCTCGCCAGGATCCACTCGATGTCAGCCACGTTCTTTGCCTTGCTGAAGTTGTATTGCCCGAGCTTCTTGGGTATGTAGTTGTCATTTAGAAAGTCGACCTGCTTGAAACGATAGTCCATCATCGCCTCGCGGAACTCATCGTTCCAAGGCTCGCCCCAGCTGACGTTGCTGAGAATATGCCAGAAGTTGTGGGGTGTGTCGCTGGCGGTGATGATGACGTCTTTGCTTTTCAGGTTGTCATAGAATGTCCTGCCGAAAACCTCCTGTTGATAGGCGCGAAGACCGGTGTGATGGCCTTCGAAGCCGTCCAGGGAAACTGCTTTCAGTCCGGTCTTGTTAAACACGGTGGCCAGGTTAACGGCCATTTTTCTAGCCAAATCGAGATCCGGGAAGAAGACTTTGTAGGGATGCGAGATCAGTTTGGATACTTTGTCGCCTTTCCTATGGTTCATTTTGGCAGTGTTAAACGCCCCCCGATTGCATTCAAGAAGAGTCAGTGGAGTTGTTTTTGAAACAGCGCCATACTCAATCAGTTCATTTCCGATCCGTATGGCCATAATGCCGTAGTGGCGGTCAGTCTTTTCTTTTGTGATTTCATAAACCACTAGGGGAGCATCTTCTCCAAGAACAATCTGCTTTGCAGTCATGTCGATGTCTTTTGCCAGCACCGTTACTCCCTGGACTGCGAGATCCGCGTCGGGAATAGGCGTTACCATGGGATCCGATGGCATTATGAAAGAGGCCAATGTGTGTGCGCCCAGCTTTATGCCTGCCTTTTGGGCTTTGGCCACGCATTTCTGGACGTCTGAGATTCCGTTGGGAAAATCGCTTTTATTTGGCTCGAAAGTTCCCCAACTTTGCCACATATGGCCTGAATAGAGAATCTTCACGCCCGCTTTTCCGGCCATTGCTATACATTCATCGATATTCTTGACGTTGAAGTTGGTCCAGAACTGCGTTTCATTCGCCTTCCTTGAGGTCTTCCCCCATTTCCCCTCGATTAGCGGATGCGGAAGCCCTTCTCCAAGCTCCACGTCCGATATAACTTTGAGCACGTCTTTTGCGGGACAACCGAAAACGGCGATCTTGGAGCCTGCAACTGTTTCCCCCTTTACCGCAGGAACTTTGACTGCTTTCTGAATACGATTATCAATGACTCCACCTCTTGTGAGATTCATGGAAAACGCTTGCAGGCGAGAGCCATCTTTGATGCCGGATCGTTTCTCATTGAAGGCGGCTTCCATGCTTTGCGCCGCGTTGCCATAGCGGTCACGTGTCCCTACCGAATACCCGGCGAGCGTTTTGACATTCAGACACTGAATGCCCAAGGCGAAATCATCATCGCGCACTACGCCGACGCAAGATCCGATGGTCTTGACAATCGTGGTATTGACAGGTCCCCAGGAAAGAAGCTCCACCTTGTCCGGCGCGTTGACTGAAAGCACTTCGAACACAAGATAATCCTGCTTTTCGGTAGCCATGACTTTCACGCTTATCTGATTGGCAAACTCCGCGTGCAACTCATGGGACTTGCCTGTCGATGTCAATTCTTTGAGCGAAATGGGCAACAATTCCTCTTCTGCGCCAAACATCCTGATCGTTATGAGGGGGGAAGGAATTTCATTCAGCAGATAATCTTTGTTGTTGGCAGAATCCTTCAGGCGAGTGAAAAGACCCTTTTCGTTGACGGCAGTATCCAGGCTTCCGGTCTTAAGAGGTATTTCACTGGCAGACAGCGAAAGTGTTATCGCACTGAATGCAAGATAGGAGCAAACGCGCCATCTGGAAAAGCGGGCTGCACGAATCGAGCTCTTGACGCGACAATACTGTAGTTTGAGACTTGCCATGACTTTCCTCCGCGCTTCTTCACAGTTTCATGTGTAAGGACAATGTCTGTTTCTACACTTGGCGGCATGGTTGATCAAGCATCATTAAAGTATATTGCAAGGCACATCAATGTCGCGTATAAGAAAGTCAAAGAGCTATGAAAACGACTAAACTATTCACCGGATTTCTCCTTGTTGTCTTGATGGGGTTTACGGCTTCTGCTGATCCGGGTGCATTCAAAGTATCGATTTTCGATGAATTGGCCCCGATCTATCCCGATTCAAGAATCGACATAGCCGTAACCTCCTATGCTGTTGATGTTTGTCGCGGGAGTATTGCAGGGGTGAATATATTGATGACCGACTTGATTCCGATGGAACCCGTGCGGTTTGCTCTCGCCGGGAACAAGATCCCGGATAAACTCCATGCCAACTGGTATTTGATGATTGATGTTCCCGTAACTGAGAATACCGGTATCGGCAGCAGAACGGAGAAATTTGACGGCCGAATCAACCCATATGTAATCCGCCGGGCTCCGTTCCGAATTTACGAAGCTCTTGATCCCGTACGAACCGGATATGTACCAACAACATCATCCGTGGCCTTTCGGATGGAAATCCCGATAGGGAATGAATTTCCAGCAGGCAAGCAATTGCTTCCCATCATCATCACCTCAAAAGGACAGGCAAGAAAACTGGAGTTTACTGTAAACGTGTATCCCGTTGAAATTCCACCCGTGAATCAGGCGCATCTCAATTATGTCAACTGGCTAAACCTTGGGAATATCTGCGTCGACCATCAGGTCGAGATGTGGTCGGAACCTTTCTGGGCTATGCTCCGGAAATACGCACAGATGATGGCCAGAGGTCGTCAGAATACGTTCTGGTTCATTTGGAGCGATTTTTTCAGATTCAATCCGGATGGCAGCGTGGCCGAATTCTACAGACAGCGTTTGGACCGGTACATCAATACCTTTCTCTCAGAAGGGCTGACGACCATTCAAGGTGCCCCGTTCTGTCGGCGGCGCAACTGGGAGTCGGATGCGTTTCTGGTTGCGGTGCCGACAGCAGACGACAAAGAGATATCGGCTGTATCTGATGAGGGGCGGAAGATAATCAGGTCGATGACTGACCCGATAATAGCACTGATGAACAAGAATAATTGGGACGTTCGCTGGCTTCAGGGTGTATTTGATGAACCGACAGACAAATATGCCGAACGGTACAAAACCATTGCGGCCTTACTAAAGTCGATGAAACCCGATCTCAGGATTCTCGATGCCACCATGACGGTCAGCCTGTCGGGCGTTGTGAACTGCTGGTGCCCTCAGGTACAGGAATATCAAAAGAATATTGCCTTCTTTGAGAAGCGGAAAGCAGCCGGAGATGCGGTCTGGGTGTATACCTGCCTGTCGCCGGGCGGACCGTGGATCAACCGTTTGGTAGACCAGGAACGCCTGCGTCAGGTTTATGTAGGATGGGCGTGTGCCGAATATGATCTTCAAGGGTTTCTGCACTGGGGTTTCAATATGCATACGGGCAAACCTTTTGAAGAGCTGGTGCGGATGCACGCCGGCCCGGTCAATTTTCTGCCTGCGGGGGATTCCCACATTGTTTACCCCGGAAAGAAAGGTCCTATCTCAAGCCAGCGATTTGAAGCTCACCGCATTGGAATGGAGGATTACGAATTGCTTTACCTGCTCAAGAAGCGAAATCCGGAATTGACTTCGCTATTGATTCATAAGCTGTTTCAGGCTTTCGACAAGTACAACACAAACATTCAGGATTACCGGAAAACCAAACAGGAATTGCTAGCAGCATTAGCGGAGCCTTAATCCTTGTCTCTTGCTGCTCTCAGGGTTTGATTGCGCTGAATCTGATGGCGGCAACACCCCATGGCTGCAGATCAAGCTTCAGTGTTCCCTCTGCCGGCAGCGCTACTGTTTTTCCCGTAAACGCTTGTTCGGCCCGTGATCCGGCCGGCCAACCGTCCAGTGTGAAGGAAGTCTCCTTAGGGCTGGAATTGATGAGGAAGAGCCAGCGCGCTTCCATATAGGCATATTCAACGGCGGTCCATGCCTTTGCCTGGATGGCCCTGGTTTGCCGTTCCTGTTCGGTTGTAGTGTTTGTTTCTGCGTTCCCACCAAGCGGGAGAGCGGTGGTGTCTGTGTTTTTGAGGGCCGGCTGAATGTGGAGAGCGGATTTCTTCTCGCCGAACAGGAAGATCTGGGCTAGTGCGAGTTCGCCGTTGAGTTCCCTGGCGCACTGTGCATATGAGTTGTACCAGAGGGGCCAACTCTCTTTCACCCCGCTTCGCCTGAACAGCGACCAGATCAGCACGCCTTTGGCCCCGCTCACCATGCCGAGATATACGTCATGGCGGACCCATGCAGGGATCATTGCAAACTCGGTCCGCGCCGGATTACTGCTCAGCTCCGGCATGAGAAGTGGAATGCCATTGGTGCGCCCGGCAGACTTCAACGCACGGACTTCCTGTTCAATGCTCCATCGCACCCATACGCGGTCGTTCTTCTTTCCCGTCCCGTTGACATAGCAGCCTTTGCCAAGTACATCCAGATACCGTGCAACCGGTGCCAGACTGCCTGCGTCGCGGTGGTTAGGATTGTAAAGAAAGATCGGTCGTCTGGCCGGATCGTTTGTACGGATGGTGTCGCATAGAATTTCAAGATAGCGCATTTCATCTTTGCGCCATGGCCGCAATTCCTCCGGATGCACTGCCCACCAGACGATTTCCGCATGAGGCGCGAGTTCCTTGACCTGCCGCGTGACGTCGGCGCGAAGAGCCGCCTCGTTCAGTTTGTATTTATTGGGCGCTTTGTCGTTGAAAGTGATGTTTGGCCCGACATGCGCCACAACAGGCCATCCGTGTGCGAAGCAATTCTTCAGGTAAGGCATTTGGTTCCCGTAAACAGGCCCGGCCACAGTGAAACCATTTGTGAGATCGCGCGCCGGTTCGCCTGAATAGCCCATAAAAGCCAGGCGACGCCCGTTGGGATAAATTTCTGTTGCCGGAAGTTTTGAACCAGAATCGGAAGTTGTCGCATAGAACTTTTCGGTCGAGGCTGTGGCTGCGGGTGAGGTTGCCGCCGGGACGACGGCGGCTGTGGAAGAGGGCAGGTCGTGCAAGACAAGACCAACGGCCAATGCCGCAATCTGTTGCAATCGTGTATTCGAGTTTGTCATTTTTGAGTCTTGTAGAACCAGATGGGTGAAGACCAGGCCAGTTCGTTATCGTCACGGTGGATGCGAACATAATACCAGACTGCTTTCTTATCAAGGGGCTTTTCATCCTTCCAATCCAAATCAATTTCGTTGGTTTGATTGATGGCATCCAGAATGACCTGGTTGTTTCGCAAAATGACCACGCGCCTGATGGGACGATCCGCCACAGCACGGATATGAAAAGGGATAACGCCAGTGCCGAATCGAATTACTTTGTCGCCCATGATAGCAGTTCCGGAATTTACAAAGAGCCCCATTTTGGAGCCACTGGTGCCAAATGTGTGGCGGGCGTGAAAGGCTTTGAATAACGCCTCGCGGGTCAAAGTTTCAGCCCACACACCAGCTTTGCCATTGCCCCCGCCATGATCCGGACTGGCGATGACTCCGATGACGATGCCCAACTTCCATGCGTCTTGCAGATAATGTCCGGGAAACGGGGTGGCACGTGCCGCCTGGCGTGGTGCACCAAGATACTCGTAGCTTTGGCGGTCCTGGAAGATTTCCGCCAACGGTTGAAGGAGTTCATCGTGGTAGGTCCAGTCAGTCGGACAGTTCTTAGTGTCGGCCAATTGGTGGGGGATGGTAATGAATTCCTGGTCTTTCAGCAAATCCCACACTTGACGCGGGGTAATGTTACCGTCCCTGGAGTCGTAAAACTTGTTGCAGTAGGTATTTTCAAGAATCAGGTTGCGATGTCCATACCTTCTGTAGGAGCGCGCGGGATTGTAGTTGATATTATCCGAGGTCCATTCCTGGTGTCTCAACGTCTAGTATTGCCGCAAGCGGTGTGTGATAAGTAGCCGCATCTTTGCGAACACAACCTTTTTCTCCTTTCCCATGCCCTCTATTCGTGTATGGAAAATCAGCTTCTTGCTTCTTCTTACGAGCCAATGAATGGATTGCGCGCTCATTGCGCCCCCTCTTCTTTGGTGTCTTTTGTTGGGCGCGTTTCATTTGCGACTGTAATACCGAACTTCTGCCGTGAGAAATCGATTTTCGCACGACACAGGCACACGCCCGTTGAGACCGACATAAAGAAGCGAGTTCATGGCGGAGAGTATGCCGGAATCGGGCTGGAAGGTCAAAAACCGTTTTCATAGATCGAGAGCAAGAAGAAAGTGTGATCCCTACGCGTCTCGACGTAACAGTTTCCCAATATTGCATTGCAACGAGTCGCTACCGGACACTATCAACAAATGGAAGTCTCGTAAGAGAATGCAAAGCATACTTCCGGCTGGTTTGCTCAGCGACTCAGTCAGACTCAATGACTGCCTGAGTGTTGACATGGCCGGTGCCTAATGGTAGTGCAGAGTACAAGGACCGACCAGGGTCCAACTTACGCTTAACGGTACCTGTATGTCGAAAATGCATGATGGTCCTAAAAGAAGAGAACTGTCTGAACGCATTCACATGCGAACACTGTCCGAACAGTCCGGATTTGTTGCGGACACAATTCTTCAGCGCCAGGATCAGCAGGAACTGTTTCCGCCAGCCGAATCCGACACGGCTGTCGATAATCAGAAGGTTGATGAAAATAGCAGTGCCCTGTCCGCAAAGGCCCGAAGGAAAAACAAATTGCGCCCTAATGACCAGCCACCAATATCACCTGACATGTCTGGCGACACTGCCGACAAAGCGGGACTCCAGGCGGGAATGAACGAAGAGAAGGCGCTGCACAAAGAAGAGGCCGACCTGGGAAAGCGCGCCGATCGACTGCAGAAAGCGGTGGATGAGAGCGCTGCTTTGGTCGCCACGTTGAGGGCCGATCTCGACTGCGAAAAGACTCTTCATTCTGAAGCGCGACGGATAGCGGCGGAAAAGGAAAAGCAGTTGGCCGGTCGCATAAAGGAGCTTGAAACAGAATCGCGCAGCCTTTCCGGCAAACTGGCGTCTGCATTGCAGGTTACAGAAGAACTCCGCCAGAAGGACGAAGCGCTTCAGCAGGGGGGCCGTAAACGGGAGGCGGATGCCGCGCAGCGTTTCGACCAACTCCAACGCTCTGTGGATTCGAGGGTGGCCGACGTGACCAAGTTCAAGGCGGAACTCGATCGCGAGAGAGCCCTGCTTGCCGAGACCCGCAGGCTTGCCAGCGAAAAAGAGCAGCAGTTGATGGGGCGGATGAAGGATCTTGAAGCCAAGGCTAGGGAAGCCACCGCCAGGATGACCGAAAGCGCCCAGCTTGCCGAGGAACGCAGAAGACGGTACGAGGCGGTTCAGCAGGAAGCCAGGCAGAAGGAAAACGAAACGGCCCTGCGTGTGGAGCAGTTGCAGAAAAGCGCTGATAATGCCGGGAAGCGGATGCGTGAAATGCAGCAGAAGCTTGAGGAGGATCAATCTCTCCATGCGCAGACACTCCGGGAAGCCCGAAGGAAAGAGCAGGAGCTTGCTGACCGGAGCGCCAGGATGGAAGCGGAAGCTGGAGCCGCTGCCAGTCTGATTGCGCAGCTGCGTATGGAGGCCGAGAAGCAAAAGCGGCAGGATCAAACGCATGTTGATCACGGCAAGCAGCGGGAAACACAGATCAGCCAGCGACTGGCGCAGGTGCAAAACGATCACGAGCAGGCCCTGATTGCGCTGGATCAGGCACGGAAGAAGCTGGCCGAGAGGAAGCCGGCGCAGGCTGTTGATTTGACTGGAAGTGATAGAGAGAAGCGGCTCACCGCAGCGTTGTCCCTGTTGGAGAAGCAGGCGGCTGAGTCCGCGGCATCGCTTGCGAGAACGAAGATCGAAGCTGAGAAATGGAAGCAGGAGTTCGCGAAAGTAAAGGAAACCCTTGAAGCGCGAGAAGGCAATGTTGATGGAAGCATCGAGGACCTCAGAAAGACCGCCGGTGACGCAGTTCTCGCCGCGGAAACAGCGAAGAAGGCAAGCGACGAACAGTCAAGGATAAGCAGGAGTCTTTCCGAAGAAGTTGCTTCTCTGAAGGGCCGGAACACCAGCCTGCAGGGTGAACTCCGCGGTGCTACTGAGGCTTTGCAAGCCTCTCAGAAGGAACTCTCCATATCACGCCGACTTCTGGACGACGCCGGCAGAGCTCTCTCTGAGGAGAGGAAACGCCACGAATCAGACGTGCAGCGACTAAGTGAGGACCGGGTCAGACTGGAGCGTGAATCAGGTAGATTCGGTGGTGGGATTCTGGCGGCTGACCAGGTCGGGGCGAAAAGCCGCGGACTTGACAAGATTGCAGTTACAGGAATCGTGGCCTTTGTGGCCGGAGTCGGGGTTTACGCGCTCGTTGCGGGGTGCCGGACAACTGATTCGATTCATAAGCGCGCGACTTCGACCGAACTGCCAGCAAAGACATCACCTCTTCCAACGCGTCCTGTCTCCGGTCGTCCTTCAGTGCCGTCTGCTGTCAGGACTGAACCGGCTGCAGGAACTGCCGGGCAGGTGATCCGGCCGGCCGCACCCATGAAATGGCCTGAAATAGCAATTGACGGGTTGAAGGTGACGAAAACAGAGCAGGCTATGACAATCGTGTTTCAATACGGAGTGTTCTCCGGCCTGACTGTCATGAAAGACAAAGCCAGAAGTGATCTTCGTATCCTGGCCGGTAAAGTGAAGGCTCACGTTGCCGGATTCACGTTGGTAGTTACTGGAACAACAGATTCTGTCCCTCCGAGCTCAACAGTCCCGTTTGCCAGCAATTACGAGTTAGGAATGGCACGCGCAAAGACGGTGGTAAGTTTCCTGGAAAAAGAGTGCCAATTACCTGCCAGTTTCCTGATGCCAGCGTCAGCGGGAGGGGCGATGCCTCCGTTTCCGGATAGTGATCCGGAAGCAAAGTTGAAGAATCGCACTGTGGTGCTGAAGCTGGTGCGGGCTGCCGGAGCGGCAGATGTCAGGGCCAACCGGCGGTAATCAAGTCCTGAACGCTTGTCTCCCCTGCACTTGATCCCCACACTTGGTCGGTTACACTTACTCGACCCGCTTAATCGATCTCACTCAAGCTGTACGGTAGTGCCAGGTATTTCGCGATGGTTTGCGGATATCCTCACCTTGGATATTGGATTTGGCTGTTGGATATTGGATATTCGGTCGAACTATGGCTCAGAAGCCTCTGCTCTGCAGTTGCCTGGCAAGTTCCTGCTGGAAAGCACGCAGGTCTTCGGGGCCCGGCTTATAGCCTTCCTTCTTCGTGCTCAGTGCCAGGCGGCCGTACGCATCAAGCATCCATGCGGCACTCACTCCATCGCTGAACGTGACAGTGCCGCTTACCACGGAACCAGGCTTGGTCAGACGGTCAACTTCGACGCTTATCTTCGAAGGTCCGCCAAGGCTGTCAGGAACAGCCGGTTCTGCTGGTTCGTCACCGTTTCCGACAAGGTCAGCCTGAGTATCTGTCTGTGTCTTCTTGTCAGTACCCAGAGAGGTTGATACAGGCGGCCGTTTTTCTTTGTTCTTCAGCGCCAGGCCCAGGTCGTCTACCAGGAAGCGTGCTTCCATATAGGTCAGGGATATCTTGAGTTCGGAGGCAAGCTTGCGCTGGACTTCAGCCAGGCTGTCACCGTTTGCGATCCATTCCGTTACTTTCTGCTTCTGTTCATTATTGAGTTCCATGGGCTCGATAATACCGATGCAATTGGCGCATGTAAAGTGCTTTTGCCCATTGCCTGCAACGTGATGTGCAGAGAAGTCATCAGAAAAGTTGCATACCACCTGGGACACCGCTATCATCCGTGCCCGTGAACCTTGGTCGCAGTGATCCATGGGGAGTACACCATGATTCGTACTGGCATTGGATTTGATACGCATCGGTTCGCGAGGGGCAGGAAGCTGGTGCTTGGGGGTGTTGCCATCAAGCACAAGCTGGGATTGGATGGGCATTCGGATGCGGATGTACTCTGCCATGCGATCATGGATGCCCTGCTGGGCGCTGTTGCGGACGGCAATATCGGGACGCATTTCCCCAATACCGACCCCGCGTGGAAGGATGCCTGCAGCATTGACCTGCTCAGGAAGGTTGTCGCCCGCCTGCATTCTCTTGGTGCGAGCATAAACAATGTTGATGCCACGATCATAGCGGAACAACCGAGGATTATGCAGCATGTGGACAAAATGCGGGCTAACCTGGCCCAAGCGCTTGGTATCAAGATGACCCTTGTTTCCGTTAAGGCTACGACTGCCGAAGGCATGGGAGCCATTGGCCGGCAGGAAGGCATGGCGGTCATGGCGGTGGCTACGGTGGAGCAGGGGGTGTAGGAACCGCGGACAGAAGAGTAGGGGATCGGCTAAGGGCCGAAAGCCCGTGTCTGACGCGACGGGTCGAAGCCGTTGGCGAAGACTGTTTGGAACCGCCGTATGCAGACCCGCACGTACGGTGGTGCGGCAGCCGGGGCTGGCCTACTGGGTCAGTCCCGAATGGCGAGCCGATTCTGCGGTCTTATGATGCCCACTTCAGGGCAAGCTTCTTCCCGGAATTGGCGCAGTCACGCAGATACAGGTTTATCAAGTTCTGGTAGGGAACCCCGGTTTCCCGTGCCAGAGCTTTGAAATACTCGATCACGTCCGTACCAAGACGCATTGTCACTTGCTTGCGGAAATGCTTCGCGTAAGGATTGCGAACCGAGTCACTGAAGTCATATTCCCTTCTCATGTGTATCTCCCGTATTGTTTGCGTTCGTTTGGCGTTGCTTTCCGTGCCGAGATGATTCTGATCACTTCATCATTCTCACGATTTGCGTGGCACACTATCAGCATGCGTAACTTGGAGCTAAATCCGAGAAGGATAAACCTGTCTTCTTCCTGCGAGTGATCCGGATCATGCTTTAACCGGGCGTTTTCATCAGCAAACACGCTGGAGCCTTCTTCAAATGACACACCGTGCTTGTGAAGATTACCCACGGCTTTTGCCTCATCCCACTCAAGGCGCATCGCATTCATATTGACAATATATTGCTTAGTGCATTATGGAGCAAGCGGAATCGTCTCGTCTGTAGTTGCGTAGAACTGTAACGGGGTGTTCAGCCAGAGGCTGATCCGCCTTTGGCGGAAAGTCCCCTGTCGGAGGACCATACGTGAACGCGTGAGCTTTCAGGCCGAGATCGCCATCCTGGACTTCATTTTACCCTGCTTGGCGTGTCTTTTCCGGTTTCCCTGGGCCTTGCCCGTTGCTTTTCCGGGCGCTGCGGGATGCTGGTCGAGGATAGCCTGGAGCTTCTGTCTTGCGGCGCGGGCCTCGGCATCGGAGGAACCAGCCGGTACGGGGAGTTCCTCGAAGGGCGCATTCTTGAGATCAGACATGACGCCGGTGTTTGTGAGTTTGTAGCGCGCGTCGCGAACATATGATTTGCCGTTTAGTTCAACGTAGACCCACTCGCGCGGGCTGCCGGCTTTGCCCTTGAGCTGCGGTGCGAAGCTGTGGCCGTCGAGCGTGACGCCGGGTGGCAGGGCCGCGCCGCCGAGGTCGGCGAATGTGGTCAGGAAATCGCTGAAGTCGACGAGGTCGTTGCTGACTTTCCCGGCGGGGGTGACACCTGGCCAGTTGCAGATGAGCGGAACACGGCTGCCGCCCTCGAGCATGGTTCCTTTCATCCCGCTTATGCGCCGGCCGTTGACAGTCGCCGTTTCTACACCGAAGCGTGCGGTGCCATTGTCACCGCTGAAGATGACGAGCGTTTGCTCGCGGAGATGGAGCCGGTCGAGTTCGGCGATGAGCTGGCCTACGAGTTTGTCCATGTACTCGACGTTGTCGGCATAGAGCCTGTCTTTGCCGACGCCTGGCTGACTCTCCGGTGTGCGCACAATCGGGCCGTGGATGTGGGATACCGGGTAGTACAGGAAGAATGGCTGTTTCTTGTGCCTTTCAAGGAAGCCCACGACAAAACGGTGCATGATGTCCGGCAGGTATTGGTCGTCCGGCAGGTTCTTGCTCTGGCCGTCGACAGTGTAATATTTGGTCTGGTCGCGCCAGTAGCGACCGCTGCCCGGGAATACGAGGTATTCGTCGAATCCCCACTCGCCCGGCCCGAAGCAGATCTGGCCCCATTTGCCGCAACTGCCGGTGACGTAGCCGGCCTTCTTCATCAATGTCGGGATCATCACCTCGCGTTTTGGATCAACGGCATTGTGACTTTGGTTGCTGATGAGGCCGGTGCGGAACGGATACCGGCCCGTCAACAGTTGGCAGCGCGACGGTCCGCATAACGGGGTCGAATAGCACTGAGTGAAGCGCGTACCGCCCTCTGCGAGCTTGTCCAGATGTGGCGTCTTGAACGGGCCGCCACAACAGTGAATGTCGCCCAACCCGACGTCGTCGGAAAGAATGAGTATGATGTTGGGTTTGGCTGGTGGTTCCGCGCCCAGGGCCGCCGGCAATATGAAGGCGGCCAGGGCTGCGAAGAAGATACGTTTCATAGCTGGCTCCTTGCTCCGTGGTTGCTGACTGTCTATCTTTGCTCATCCTGGCAACACGCAATCGTCGTGATAAGTTTCCCCGCCTCCAGACTGCCTTATTTCAATGAAGAATTGATAAGAAATCGCTTTTTGTCGAGACTGTCCGATGTAGGCTGGGATCGTCATGAATGAGCCTCCTTCCTCCATAGGCGGATCTTCGACATGCTTGAAATGTGTCAAATCCGGCCTGGTAACGCAAGCGATGTGTTGGATGTCCGCTCTGAGCGATGATCTCACGGTCGTGACGGCTGAAATCCGCTGGATCTGGTCTGGATTGGGCTGGAAGAAGATAAACCCGTTCTGCCGCGTCGGCTTAGCTGTTCGCGTAGATCACCTCAGCATCGTAGTCCCGTCTTCGCTGCGCTGCGCCGAGGCACGCGGGCAGGGGATCGTCCACACGCTCTCCCTGTCCAAAATGAAGTTTTGCAAGAAGGCCTCCGTTTGTTTGATGCTTAGACACATCCGGCCACCTGTTGTGGCCACAAACGGAGGCCTTTTCCAAAACTCTATTTTGGACAGGCGTGACATAAGGTGTAGACTTCAAGCCGCACGCCCCGGGAGCAACTGTGGTGGAGTGTGTTTACCGCAAGGGCAAGATGAGAAGCTACCCGTCACGCCCCAGTCGCGTGCGAAAGATGTGGTGAATTGGTTCGCCAAGGCAATCAAGAAAGATGTATAAATGAAAGGAAACCGAGGCATCGTCATGAACCTCAAACTCCGCTCTCTGATCACCATCAGCTTGTTCCTGTGGGGAACCCTGTTGACCGCTGCGCCACAGCGTCCGAACATCCTCGTCATCATGACTGACGAGCACAACGCGAGCGTGATGGGATGCGCGGGCGACCGACTGGCGCGCACGCCGAATCTGGATGCGCTGGCACAGCGCGGGGTCTTGTTCTCGTCTCACTATTGCGCGTCCCCGATTTGCATTCCCTCCCGGCAATCCATCACGACCGGCAAATACGTCTCGCATCACAATGTGTGGGGCAACACCGTGGGCGTGCCGGACAACTGGCCGACGTTGCCGCGGTTGCTCAACACCGCCGGGTATGAATCGTTTTTGATCGGCAAGATGCACTACAAAGGCGGACGCACCTACGGTTTCACCGTCCTCGACAAAGGCGGCAAAGCCGGCAAAGAAACCTCCGGAAAACCACCCAAGCTCCGGCCGCGCGAACGGCTACCGGCAAGCGTGTTTGAAGATAACGGGACGAAACTCGGCGAGGAATTCAGTCCGATTGGCGAAGACAAGAACATGGACTCGTTCGTTGACATCAAGCGCCGCGACGACGCCATCAAGTTTCTGCGCGAACACAAGTCGAGCGACAAACCGTTCTTCCTCATCGTCGGTTTCATCGCGCCGCACTATCCATTGGTTGCACCACCGGAATACCTCGCGCATTTCAAAGACAAGATTCCGCCACCGGAAATCCCGGCAGGCTATCTCGACACACTGCCACTGAACTACAAGCACCTCCGCAACGACCGCAAACTGGAGCACGTGCCACTGGAAACCGTCAAGCTCGCCCGCGAATCGTACTATGCACGCGTCGAGTGGACGGATCACCAAATAGGCCAAGTGCTCGACGCATTGAAAGCGTCACAATGTGCCGAGAACACCGTCGTTATTTACACCGCCGACCACGGCGAGAACCTGGGCGAGCACGGATTATGGTGGAAGAATTGCCTGTACGACACCGGCGCGCGCGTGCCACTGCTTGTCAGTTGGCCAGCGCACTGGAAAGGCGGCCAGCAGCGCGCGGGCGCGTGTGGCTCGCTCGATCTCGTCCAGACGATTGCCGACCTTGCCGGCGCGAAACCACCGGCCGACTGGAACGGCAGTTCATTTGTCCCGTGGCTAGACGATTTGTCGTTCGCGTGGAGGAACCAAGCCGTCAGCGAATACTACTCCGGCTACATCGCCTCCGGCATTGCGATGCTCCGGCAAGGCGACTGGAAATATGTCTATCACGCGCGGGCCGACGAGAAGCACGGTGCAGAACGCGAGTTGTACAATCTGCGCGCCGATCCGAAAGAACTGCACAATCTCGCCTGTGATGCCCAACAGCAGGAGCGCCTGTCGGCCATGCACGCGGCATTGGTCAAAGAGTTGGGCGAGGATCCTGAGCAGGCAGAGAAACGTTACCGGGCTGGAGCAATCCCGGAAGCACCAATGGGACTACTCCGCCAATGAAGAGTTATGTTCTTTTCCTTTTGTTGCCGCTATGCGTGCACGCTGCGACACTGCCGGCGACGCTCTATGAAGAATGGCGCAAATCACCAACACCGGTCGACGGTGTAGTGGCGTCGGCGAATCCCCCGAGCCTTCAATGGGCTTCCGTGAAGCACTGGGAGAGTCGCGACGTGCGCTACCGGGTGGAGATGTCGGACGATATACATTTCCCGGCAGACAAAATCGTGCGTGGTCAGGTGCATCGTTGGTGTTTTTACAATCCGCACGCCAAACTCAAACCCGGCAAGTGGTACTGGCGATACGAGATTCAGGACGGTCAACACCGTACGATCAAAGGGCCGTACTCATTCGAAATCAAGCTGGAGACACCGGTGTTTGCATCGCCGACATTCACTGCGTTCCTCGCTAACGTCCCCAAGGTTCATCCGCGCGTCATCACGCAAGGCCGGGACGTTGCCGCCGTTCGCAAATCAGCGGCGACGCATCCGCTCACCGAGACCGTACTCAAGCGGGGAAGACGAGCGGCCGAGGCGGCCATCTACGACGGGCCGGTATCCGGCTCGGACCTGGCGGAGGAGCGGGCGCTGTCGCGGAAGGCGGGCAAAGAGGTGGGGTTGTTTCATGACTTGATTGACGCGTACGTCCTATCAGGCGACAAATCGCTACTGGCGGCTTCGCTCAAGCGCATTGACGTGTTGCTGAAATGGCCGACCAACGACCTGCTCGGATCACAGGTTCTCACCGCGTTGTCAACCGCCTACGACGCGCTCTACGATGAACTCTCGCCCGATGTCCGAAAACGCATTTTGGCTGTGATCGAGAAACAATTGCGCAAAGGACTCGCCGCCTGGCCCGGCAACATCGAAGGCCGGCAAGTCGAAAATCATTTCTGGCAAGTGGAACTGTCCGGCAACTTCACCGCGGCCCTCGCGACCATCCACGACCTCGACGCTAGCCGCGAAATGCTGGAGTACACCTACGAATTGTTTCTGGCGCGTTTTCCAAACTTGACGACACCCGAGGGCGGATGGGCGGAGGGCTTGGGTTATTTAGGCGTGAACAAGTCCGCCGTAGTGGACATGGCGCTGCTGTTGAAAAAGGTTGCGCACGTCGATGTGTTTAAGGAGCAGTGGTACCAATCGCTGCCGGACTATTTCATCTACTTTGCGCCAATCGACGGCCGGATGGACGGCTTCGGTGACATGCACGATCGCGTCGGCAACGGCAACATCGGCGGAGCGATGATGTTTGTTGTGGGGCAGGAAAACCAGGATGCAAAAGCGTTGTACCGGGCGGCTGTCTCAGCGAAATCCGAATCTGAAATTGAGCCATGGTATCAGATCATCAACGGTATCAACTTCGATCCGTCGCGCATCTCGCCACCGACAGACATTCCGCAGGCCCGGATGTTCCGTGGAGTGGGACTGGCGGCCATGCACACCGATGTTCTCGACAGTTCACACGACACCGCGGTCTATTTCCGATCCTCGCCGTTTGGTGCCAAGGGCCACATGCACGCCAACCAAAACGCCTTCAATCTTTCCCGCCGGGGCGAACCACTGTTCTATTCGACTGGCTACTACACATCGTTCGGTGACCCGCACTCGATGTCATCCTACCGGCACACGCGGGCACACAATGCAATTCTCGTCAATGGCTGTGGCCAAGCCTTCGGTCACGAAGGCTACGGTTGGATCAAACGTTTCGCCAGCGGCGAGAAGATCGCCTACGTGTGCGGCGACGCCACAATGGCCTACCGGCCTACGGTCGATCAGCAGTTCCTCGACATGCTCGCCGAATCCAAGATCGCACTGACACGCGAAAACGGCTACGGCGACAGCCAGCTGAAGCAGTTTGAGCGCCACGTGATTCTCATCCGTCCCGACACCGTCGTCATTTACGACGTGCTCGAATCCGAAGTGGATTCCGATTGGACGCTACTCTTGCACACGATGAAGAAGCCAGAACTCGACAAGACCGGTTTGCTCGTGCTCGCGACTGAAAAGAACCGTGCCACTGGATTCGTCACCGGCTCCCAACCGCTCAACTCCAGAATGACCGATCAATTCTGGTCCCCACCGGTGGACATCAAGAAAAAGTACAAAAACATGTCGGCGCAGTATCACATCACCTACACGTCCAAAGAGAAATCCCGGGCCATGCGATTCCTGACCGTCCTGCAGACGGCCAATCCCGGCAAAGATCTTCCCGCCGTAGTGACCGGCGAGAATGGAAACTTCACGATCGGCAATATCAGACTGCACGTGGAACTCGCCCCCAACCGCCCGGCATGCCTGTCGGTTGATCATGATCTAGCGAAGCTCTACATCAACACATTTCCCGCCGAGGTGTTTGGCCGGAAAATCTCCGCGCCAATCGTTCCGTCCACGTTGTTGACAGAAAACCACGAAGGAAACGTCTCAGTGATCATATCGGAGAACATGCCGCCCGCATATTGATGCAGCGCGAAAGGAACGCGAGCATGAAAACGTAAGAGGGGCAGATAGTAGTGGCTGAACGGCAGGCACTTGAGAGTGACCGGGACTGATGCGCGTTTGTCTTCTTCCTTGTCCATGCCGTCCCATCCCAATAGGGTGCGCCCCGGAAGGTCTGCAGATCGTGGATTTGCCACGCTAACTAACTGAGCAAAAGCTATTTATGGCGTAAAACGACCAATTTTTGCACGAGTATTGCGTGTTTCTCCACCATAAAATGTTGATAGTATGCCGATGCGGGGTTCCAGGGGAGCAAGGACATCCTGACGCCGCACCTGGACCAGTTGGCCAAGGAAGGCTTGCGCTGTACTAGCGGCTACGTCTCCCATTCCTTTTGCTCTCCCTCCCCGCGCTGGCATGCTTACGGGTCGGTACCAGGCCCGTTTCGGATACGAGTACAACCCCAAGTACAACCCCGACGACCACCGCCAGGGAGTTCCCCTGAGCGAGATGATGCTTCCCGCGCTTTTGAAGAATGCCGGTTACATCACCGGCTGGATCGGCAAATGGCACCTGGGGGCGGCCCCGGAATTTTATCCCCAGAACCGCGGCTTCATGGAAACCTTTGGATTCATCGGCGGCGGGCACCACTACATCAACTGGGAACCGGGCGGGGCAGAATACAATCTTCCCATCCTGCGCAACGGCAAATCGGTTGCCGTCAAGGAACACTTGACCATCGCCTTCGGCAGCGAGGCAGCGTCTTTCATCAAACGGCATGCGGACAAGCCCTGGTTCCTCTACTTGGCCTTCAATGCACCTCACTTGCCCAATGAACCCACCGAGGAACGATTGGAACGATTCAAGGGAATCAAGGATAAGCAGCGTCGTGCCTATGCGGCCCAAATCAGCCTCATGGATGATGCGATCGGCAAGGCACTCCAGTCTCTGAAAGATTCCGGGCAATCCCAACGGACTGTGATCGCCCTTTTTCAGCGATAATGGCGGGCCGATTGATAATGCGACCTACAAAGGCAGTGGCGCCGTGAATACTCCCCTGCGCGATGGCAAGTCGAGTGTCTATGAAGGCGGTTTCCGCGTGCCGTTCCTGGTGAGTTGGCCGGGCCATTTACCTGCTGGCAAGGATTACACCCAGACCGTCACTTCATTGGACATCTTACCCACCGCCATGGCCTTGGCCGGTGCTGCCTTGCCTGCCGACCGCCAGTACGATGGCGTCAATCTTATTCCCTACCTGGCTGGCGAGAAAACCGGCAATCCCACAACCCGCGCCTCTTCTGGCGCATGCACAACGACAACCATGCGGCATTGCGCGACGAGGATATGAAGCTGGTCCGCAACCTTGGAAAACCGGCCGAACTCTATGACCTTCGTAACGACCTGCGGGAACAGAAGAACCTGGCCAACAGCAATTCTGCCGAACTCAAGAAACTTACTGCGGAGCTGAATTCGTGGTGCAGGCAGATTGCCCAACAAGTGGTCTTCATTGGTATTGATGGGCCGGAAAAAGATAGATAATGATGCGAATGTTTCACCCCGGTTTCCCCAACATCAATCACGAGCGGGTTCCTCCGGTTTTCACACCGCAGATTCCAGACCGCATCGGCATGAAGCACCGCCAGCGGGACCAGTAGCAGGGCGATCAAGAAGGAAATTGTGAAATGTCGAGTTGTCGCAATTTCAGCCTATTGCTGCATTTGAAGAAGAGTTACGAGCGTCACAAGACGGGGGTAGTAGGCACCGCTGATCTGCTTCCGCGTGGAAGCGTCGATCTGGTCGGAAAGCGTGGTCGCGGCGGATGAAACCTGCATCCATCCAGCCAGTTCAGGGATGACATTTGGGGCAAGCTCCGTAACAGGTTTCCCTTCCAACCAGGAAAGGGAATACAGGGATAGCGCGACCTTCGAGGGCCAGGTCTTGGAGGTAGAACTGGAGAGCCGAAGCCCGCCGGTTTTGGCATCAAGGCATTTGCCTGGAACCATGCAGGAACGGCCATGTGACCGCAGTTTGTCGAGAAGGCCCGGATACCGCCGCATCTCATCCCCAAGCCCGCAGTATAGTGGCACAGCCAACGGATCAAGTGCGGCAACCACCAGCGCATCACCCCCATCGAGCAGGTTCGGCGGGAAGGCGGCGCGATCCGCGAGGTACGCCCGCTCCAGGGCCGAGGCGGCGCGGTCCGCGAGGTGGCGCGCCCTGGCGGCAAAGTCCTTATCCCCCTCCGTTGTGAACCAGTGTTCGAGCATCACGGCGGCGGCCCAGGTCTTGACCGCGATGTAGAGGCTCCCGCGTGAATCCTGGAGCGAGGTGTCGAGAGCATCGTAAGTGGTGATCTCGGATCCCTTGCCAACCCGGTCGGACTGGGCCACTAGCAGGCCATTCCGTTTTGAGGGGTCGAAGTGTTCTCGGTTTTCCATACTGGCAAGAATATCGCGGGCCACCGGAAGGCGGGCTCGCGCCCAGACCTTGTCGCCGCCCTTCAACGCACACCCTGCCGCACAGAAAGCGCCGTTGAGGAGTTGCTCTGTTGTCATGAAGGAATAGACCCCGATTCGATCTTTCTGTTCATAGCCGCCGCGTCCCGGCGGCGCATAAGCGGTGTAGTTTCCCTGATCGTGAGCAAAGGAGAGTCCGCCCGGATGGGTAGCCTCTGTCTCGCCATCGAATCGAACCTTGTCCCGGTAACTGTACCGATCAATAAAGGAATCGATGACATTCCGGGCGACCCAGGGATGTAAACTCAACTCAAAGGGCAGGTGATCGGCGGCAAGATCGAGGGTGTTTCTCCAGGCGAACTGTCCCTCACAAAGACTCCAAAACAACTTCCCTGTCCGGTCACGTAATAGCGAGGAATTGGCGTAGTAACCATGGGATGCCTGCGCCACAAGTTCGCTCATAACCGGATTGCTGCCGCGGGGCGTGAGCCTGGCATCAAAGTCACGGGCGGCTGTACGAATCGCCTGCGCCTGGGAGAGCGCCGCCTTGCAGACTGACTCCACGTTGGAGTAAAGGCTGGTGTAAGCGTAGGACATGGCGATTCCATCACCTTGGGCGACATCATCCCCGGACCGGTAAAACCCGAGAACCGCTGTCAACGTCCGCTTGGAATGGGGCGGGATACGGAACCCGATCCCCCCTTCGCTCCCTCCGGGATGAACAACGGGCGTGCCTGATTCCACAAAAGCCGCAACCGATCCTGCCCGGATTGTGAAGACCTCACTGGCCGCCAAGGCCGCCAAGGCCCAGCGGTTCTGGAAACCTATGCCGACCAGGCTGGCGTCGGCCCAATCGAGTGGACGCAGCCTCCCCTCTCCCTTGTACGCCAAGCCGATAAATCCGGTGGCAGGCTCGTTGAAGGCTGTGTTGTCAATCTCCACTTCCAGCAACAGCGCCGGGAGGAGCTTGGGTTCAGGCCTTCCCTCCGCCGGCGGGATCTCCATGTGGAAGCGTGGACTTGTCACCCTGAGAACAATCTCCGCACCGCGGAATTCATCAACGGCAGGAGTCAATGTGCGCCGCATCCGGGAGGGAGAGATCACCCTCCAGGCCTTGAACGCGGGGGAACCCGCATTCCCCGCCATCTTGCCCTCGTAATCCTCGCCCACCACTCCGGCCAGAAAGGGCAGCATCAGGGTTTTTCCCGTGCCGTGGCTGAATGCCACAATCAGGTCGCCCGCAGAATGGTATTGGAGCTTCTCGGTCTCAATGCCAACACCCATTCCGGGGAGACCGAACGTCATGCTCGACCACGCCCCCACCGGGGAGTGATGGGTCATGAAGAACGGAGCCGCCTGCGCAGGCAGGATTGCGGCGGCAAGTACGATCAGGGACCTCAAGACGGCAGAATGGATAAGTTTCATAGTTCTCACCTCTATTGTGGATCCTCTTTCAGCATCAAGTTGCTCGATTCGCTTCCAACAAGATTGTGGTCCCTATGAATAGGATCCGGTGTTTGTCCTGCAATCAAAGTTCGCGCAAGTATCTTGAATTTATCAAGATCCTTCCCCCTGGGCTGGTTCAGTTTATGGTCCTTCTCAAACTGTCTGGTGTAAACCGGGGTATACATCAGATCCCCAGTTTTGTGAACATATCGTCTGCATTCTTGCAGACGACGAGTTCGCGACCTTCGTCTGTCGCTTCAAATGTACGCACGGTTGTGGCGTTAGGGATATCAGTGTCAGATCCTAGACACCAAGTACTTACGAAGAACGTCCCCCCTATCTTCATGACTTGCCGTACTTGCCATCACCTGCCTGCCGCGCATGTCCGAGGGTGACCAGAGTTTGGAGAAGTTCTTCGATCCGGTCTGCGCTGGCACGGGCAAAAGATTTGGCGAGGGTTGCGGCGGTGACGGGAGCTGCTTGCGCGGCCAGAAGCTCGCGCAGGAGACGGACCTGTTCCGGGAGGGATTTGGGCCAGGGGCGGGGGACTTGTGGAATGCTGGACGCAGAACGTGGAAGGTGGGGAGCGGAAGACGGCAGGGTGAGTTGCGGCTGTTCTGGCGCCGCTGCCGCGGCTACCGGATTCTGAAACTCGGGGCGTAACCACCGGATCAGGCCCCGCGCTTCTTCCGCGGCGCGCTCGGCATTCAGGGCCACGAGATGCTCCAGGATTTGCTCGTCAGTCAGTGATGTCGGCCATCCGTACGCATCGAAGACGGCGGTATCAAGCTCATCGTGCAGTTGCTTGAGCACCGACACCAGCCCCTGCTCGTGAATGACTTTGTCCTTTGCTGTCAGCACTTTGCACGCCTGCCCTGAGCCCGGTCGAAGGGAGCGCAGATTCTCCAGGACGTTGTACATTCCCGTCATCGTCAGGTCCGGATGCTCCGCCTGCCGCTGCTTGCGGTGCGCGTCCAACTGCTCCGCCAATTCACGAATGCGCTGCTTTTGCGTGTCAGTGGCCGTAGGGAATGGGAAAGTGTCGAAACAGAGAGTCTTGGAATACACGGGATCGTTTCCCTTTCCGAGCCATCCGCCCGTTGCCAGAGCCCAGCGCACATGGAGCCGACTGCTGAGAATGCCCAGGCAATAAGCGTCTTCCAAAGCCATACAGATCAGCTTGTTGTCGGGCAGAATGGAATCATCTAGGAAGACGAAGAAACGATGCTTTGCGGTTTCGACTGTGGCGATGTAACGGGAAAGGCCGGAAAGCATATCCCGCAGTTTTGGATTCGGCTCTCCGAAAACCCACCATTTCTGCCTTCTTCCTTCCCGCTTGTTCTGATCCCGCTCCGGCTTGACGCGTTCATATACCCATTGATACACGGCTGGGTACCTGGTGCGAACTTCGTCTGGGTCGAGTCCATACAGGTCAATAACCAAGACGTCTCTTGGTCTTGCTGTCAGGTCACGTCCGTTTCGGTATTCGCGAATATGCCGGTCAAGGTTCGGAAGTCGGCCTAAGCCAAGTTGTTTCGCCTCAGCGCGTTCCAAGATGAACCCGGCTCCGAACAGACAAACGCCACGGTTGCTCAAATCCGCGTTCGCGTGCAGCGGTCCCGCATTCGCCACATTCACACCGATAGTGAGGTCGGCATTGATACGGCCGCGAGTGACGGCGAGTTCCACGGTATAGCCGTCGCTGTCGGTCTCTTTCTCGGTCGCGACCTGGCTCAACACGCCGTCATATGTCCCGGTGGTGCCGACGGTCATGGCTATTCTCACGGCTGCCCCTGTAACGTCTACGCCCCAGGGATGATCGGGTATGGCGAAAAGGAGGGAAAAAGGCGGGTCGGCCGCAAGATGCGTTTCCAGTACCCGGCGGTTGAAGGTCTGCCGCAGATTGTTGGTGGTCACGAATCCGAACCGCCGGACTTTACCCTCGCGAACGAGGTGCGCGGCGTGGTTCCACCAGTACATGACGAAGTTGCTCGATTCGCCGATATCGGCGTAGATCTGACGCACGGTTTCGGTGTAGCCATCGCCAAGTGTCTGCCGCATCTGCGCTGGGCCGATGAACGGGGGGTTGCCGATGATGTAGTCCGCCTCGGGCCATTGCGAGGGGCGCGGGTTGACGTAGCGAACCTCGGCTACGCGGGCCGTTTCGTCGGGCACTTCTAGGCCGGTGACCGGATGTTTCTTCGTGGTCCGACCGTCCCAACGGGTGACCGGCTGACTGGTGGCGTCGAGCACGGGTTCGACCTTGTCGTATTCGATTAAGGCATCCCGGCATTGGATGTTCTTGAAATTACGGATGATCGGTTGCGGGGGACGGACGCTGCCGCGGGTGCGGAAATGCCATTGGAGTGTGCCGATCCATAGCACGAGTTCAGCGATGGCGGCGGCGCGCGGGTTGATTTCAAGGCCGAGGAACTGATGTGGGTCCACGGTCTCGCCTGCCATGTCGAGCACCGCCTGCTTCTCGCCCAGCGAGTTCAGCATATCGAGAACTTCGCCTTCGATGCGCTTGAGATGTTCGAGCGTAACGTAAAGGAAGTTGCCGCTGCCGCAAGCCGGATCAAGGACACGGATGTTGCAGAGCCTGCGGTGAAACGATTTCACTTCCGCTGCTGCCTTTTTCAAGTCCCCTTGGTTGGCGAGCATTACAGCCGCGGCATGCACGGCGTCCCATTCGGCGCGGACTGGGTCGACTATCGTGGGCATGACGAGGCGCTCGACGTAGGCGCGCGGTGTGTAATGGGCGCCCAGTTTGTGCCGTTCCACCGCATCGAGGGCGTGTTCCAGCAAAGTGCCGAAGATGGCGGGTTCAACTTCGCGCCAATCGTACTGCGATGCTTCGATCAGTAGTTGGAGTTGGTCCTTGTTCAACGGCAGTGCTGTGGCGTCCTCGAACAAACCGCCGTTGAACTGGAGGATGGTCGTGCGCAGGCTGGTGGAGAAGCCGCCCCGGTCCATGCGCTGCCAGAGTTCCTCCACAAGCGGCACAAAATTCTCTGGCGTGTCGCTGACGCTCTTAAGGAGGTTGGAGAACCCGTTCCGCATAAGAAGTCCTACGTCCTCGGCGAACATGGTGAAGAGGCAGCGCATTAGAAACGACGCGACCTTGTGCGGGTCCTGTTTCAGTTCTTCGAGCGATACCGCCAGACGGGCGAGACTGGCGGCTACTTCACGCGTGACGCGGGCGCTGCGCCGTGAAGGGTCAAGATCGTGCGGTGCGGTCCAAACGAGTCGCAGGCGTTCACGGATATCCGGGCGTTCAAGATCGCGCAGGAAAATGCGGTGGCTGCCGGGGGCGGGGAACGGGATGTACGTACCGCCGGTGCAGGAGAACTCCGAGAACAACTCGATCGAGTGGCCCACGTCCACCACGATCAGAAAAGGCGGGCGGCCTTCCGAAGGAGGGAGGGCGCGGATGTACTGCTCGCCCTGGCCTCGGGCGCGCAGCATGGCGTCATCCCAGGCTGCGGAACCGCGTTTGGCTGTGCCGATCTTGAGCTTGCGCTTGAGTTCTCGGGCGGCTTCGGAGAGAGGTTCGGCTTCTGTCGGGGCATTGGAACCCTGTTTGGCTTCGAGAGTGAAGCAGCCGCGTCTATAGAGATCCATGCGGCCAGAGCTGGTGTTTCCGTCACTGTGCTGAAAGACGACAGAACGTTCGAACACATACTCGTTTTGACTGTCGTCCCCGGTGGCTGGATTTGGGCGAGGCACGCCGATGATGTCGCAGAGTTCCGAGAGGAAGAGCTGATAGTTGGCCCGTTCCGCGGCACCGGAGCGTTCCCAGCGCTCAATGAAACGCTGAACCGCGCTGTCTTTGATTTCGGTATCGTCACTCATGATGTGCCGGTGCCCTCTGTATCACACTTTCAGACGTTCCACCATTGTCGATGCCCGCTCTTTGATGATGCCGGCGGTACGTTCAACCATGCTTCCTTTGGTTGCTTCGCTTTGTACACGTGTTGCGTCCAGCGCGTCGAGGGTCTTCCCGGCGAGGAGCGCCATGCGTTCTCGCACCATTGGCCAGCCCAAGTTCGTTTCCTGTGCCATCTTCCGCCAATCGTCAGGCATAATCTCATTGAGCGATTCGGCTTTCCCGATCTTCATTGACAGGGTTTTCGATAATTCAGGCCAGGCAAGCGTACAGACAAGATCGTAAAATGGCGCAAGCCGCCGTTGGTTCCCTTGGTAAAGCATGGAGTAGTTCTTGCCGTGGGCGTCGGCGTTTCCGATGAGAACATTGAAGATTTGCCCATCTATGAACTCGCGAATATCCAGAACCGGCGTCGTTGACCACTCGCGCAGAAGTTTGATGCAATCCAGAAGCAGAGGGCCGCCTTCCTGCTGGTACTTCCGTTCCGGAGGAAACCCAAGAGCCTGACAGAAATCCTCCTGATGAAGGCGCATGGCGGCACCGTCGTCGGTCGTGATTCGATCATACCTCTGAACAATGATACACGCCTTCTCGCCAATTTTCCTGTTCTCGACAGAAGAGACGTTCAATCCCACGAATTTGGCCAATCTCATGCAGAAGACTTCATTCGCGGCGAGTCCGGGAAAACGATCCGGTTCCGGCTTCATAATATGGGTGCTCGGGGTGTTGCCAAGGGGGAGCAATATTTGTGAGTCGCGTATGACAACAGGGAGTTTGTCCTGCGCTCCGGCCAGAGAGAGGCGGATGCCGTCCTCGCCGGCCAGCAGCGGGCGACGCGGCAATTCCGCAACAATCACACGTAATTCTTTCTCGCTCAATTCTCGTGTGTGTGTCTCGCTGGGCGCTGGTGGCGGGATCCCTTCGGGAAACAGGCTCACGGCTCCCGCGCATTCGCCACCAATTCGCTCCAACATTGCAAAATCGTTGCGTTCGCTGATGCCGAGAATGGCGGCGATCCTCTGTCGAGGTCCCTCCTCTGGCAGGATACCTGCGAAGAAAGAGCGGGCTTTCTTTCCGCGAAACGTTTCGGCTTGAAGTGGTAATGATCGGGAGAGAGGGAAGGCGTTTGTCCTCTGAATCCATTCCTGTTTGTAACGGAATTCGAGAAGACCACCATCGTCCTGATTCAGTTCTCCAACTTCCTGACTGTTCAGATAGACGATCAGCCTTTTCATGTTCTACTGCCTCCGCTTCCATCACGGGCTTCTGCACTGACCTCAAGTCCCAAGGCTTGCATGACTTGAAAGATCTTTCCGATTTGACAGGTTGGCTTGCCATTTTCCAGATCGCCGATGAAACGGAGGCCGCTTCCGCAGGTCATTGCCAACTCCTTCTGCGTGACCTTCAGCTGCTTTCGTCTCGCTTGGACGATGGCTCCTAGCTGCTCTGTATTCTTTATATTCATGTTACTGATCGGGAATATTCCTCTCTTACGGACATAAGTCAACAGAAAAGTTACCGATCGGTAGCATCCAATGATAATAGTTCACGTAGCCGTAACGATTCAGTTGCGATCAAGCCGACCCTCACCCTAACCCTCTCCCTCCGGGAGAGGGAACTACTTTCTTCCTGATTGCAGTGGCACACCATTTGGTGAGCGCATCGCGCGTCCCTCTTCTACCCTCTCCCGGTACGCCGGGAGAGGGCCAGGGTGAGGGTCCCGTGTGGCCTCATCTGAATCGTTCCGGCTTAGACAGTAACGATGCAGTTAGAAAGAAAGGCAGCCGCAGATAAACGCGGACCTGCCGGCCCCCTCCCGCCAGCAGCCTGCCCCACGCAAGCGTGCGTGGCTGGCAGGTAGGTCGGGAGCAGGCTGGTGGACGCGGATATCCGCACAGCCCGAGCAACGATTCAACGCATGGTCCCGCAGTGTGCTTGCTCTGCGGGATCACACTTGCGCTTTCAGCCCCAATCTGCCACCCTTTTCTCATATTAGACATCCATCTCTGGAGGTGAAGTGCTACATCATGCCAGTTAGCGGATCAGCACTGTCAGAAAATCAATTTCTTATCAACTGGAGAAATGAAAGCGGCATCTCCAATCTGTCGCGCAAAGACGCGAAGGCGTAAAGTCATGACTTGGGCCTGCGAAGCAATATATACATCGGACACACTAGCGTCCCATAGGACGCAGGTTGATAGGCTGTAGACTATTAGGGAATATGTGCATTTCTGTTCGTTTTCATGATATGGTATTTTCTATATTTGAATTCTGACTTTCAGACGTTTTGCCTAACAGCCTACAGGCTAGACCGCTACAGCCTTGGCGGCCCTATGGGACGCCAGTGCATCGGACAAGTGCAAGAGCTGCGTTTGAACACTGAGTTTCAAGGGGACGGAAATTGAGCGACAAGCCATTTCAATTGGCAGTGCGGGCGGTTGTGCTGAATCCCAAAGGGCACTGCTTGCTGTTACAACGCTCCAATGCGAACCGGAGTTTTGTCGGGACTTGGGAATGGCCAGGCGGGAAAGCGGAGGATTATGAAGCCTTCGATACCGCTGTACGCCGGGAGGTGCGAGAGGAAACGGGGTTGGAGATCGTCTTGACCGGTGTGGCCGGTGCTTTTCAGATCGAAATGTCTCAGCGTCATCTAGTCGTGTTGTGCATGGAGGCAACAATTGCCGGTGGTACATTGCGGCTCAGTGAAGAGCACGATAAGTCTGCTTGGGTTCCTTTGTCGGAAATCCTGCAATGGAATCTCGCTGACGGTCTTAGAGAATTTGCCAAAGGATACGTCGAACGCATAACAAAGGGAGTCTGACTCATGAGCGAGAAGCCAAGACTCACACAGGAAATGCATCGTGCTCAGATTGAGGCCTACACCAAGCTCTTCTCCTGCTACCGGGTTTACGCAGGTATTCTTGAGCGTGTGCTGCGCAACGCCTGCAAAGTTTCCTTTCCCGATGCATTGGTACAATCGCGTCCCAAGAGTGTATCCAGTTTCGCCGAGAAGGCTGCGCGAAAGTTCGGAAAGTACCAGGATGCCGTCAACCAGCTGACTGACCTTTGCGGGGCACGAGTGGTGGTGCAAACCACCGGACAGGTCAAGGCGGTACGGCAGTTCATCGAGGCAAACTTTATCATCGTCGAGTCAGACGACAAGGGGCTGCTTCTCAGTGCCGACAAGTTTGGTTACCGGGACATGCATTACATTGTGCAGTTGGCACCTGCCCGTGATGCAGCGCTTGGAATTACCGCTGAGGAGCGGGCGCAGATTGGTGAACGCCGGGCTGAAATCCAAGTGCGCACCTGGGTCCAACACGCTTGGGCCGACACTCTCCACGACCGGATGTATAAGAACAAGCTGAAGATATCATCAGATGTGGTTCGCACCGGCAATTTGCTGGCGGCCTTGATGGAGGAAGGCGACCTGAAGTTCAATCAACTTGCCGATGATCTCGATGGATTGATTGCCAACTACACGGCAGTGGCGACGAGACAAGAGGTTCAGGAAGAGATTGGGATCCAGGAGTTGATTCTAGGCAACGAGCCGGCAACGGAGAAGAGGCCGGGCCTGGCTTTGAAGCTTGCGAGACTGCTGGCGGTCGCTGGTGACCATGCCCGTGTGGTGGAGGTGCTGGTGCCGCATGCAGACGTGCGGGATGCTAATCGCTGCGAGTTGTTGATGGAACTCGGTTACAGCTTGTGCCGGTCACAGCGCACCACCGTATCTTCCGCAAGCTATCAACGGGGTTGTCGGCTTCTGGAAGAAGCGCTTGAGGTGTGCCGCTGCACCGAGATGCCGTTTGTACCGCATCTGCGAAATCGGGAGAGTTTGCACGCGCGGACACTGGTGCGGCTCGGTTGGGCGCTTGAGCCGGTTTCCGGCAAGGAGCATCAGGCGCGGGAATGCTACCACCAAGCCCACGAACACGAGCCGGATAATCCCTATTACCTCGCCGCCATGCTCGGTTTCGAGATGTTCTGCGCTCGCACCACGGATCTGCCCGCCGCCATTCGCACGACAATCCGCCAGGCCATCAGAACATGTCGAGCCCATGCTTTGGCCGGGATCGAATTGCCATCCGCGTTCCTCACAGCCGGTCGGCTCAGTCTGCTGCTGGAGGATTGTAATGATGCACTGGGCTATTTCGCGCGTGGGATCAGGTATTGTCTGGAGGATAAATACTGCGTGCCTTCTGATGTTTTTGCCGTGGAAATGGAATGGCTCAAGCGTATTCACTTCGGTTCCAGGTTGCCGGCCTCCTACCAGCGGATTCTTGATCTTCTCGCCATCGCGGAGTCTGTTCGCGACGGCAACGTTCCGAGTGGCGCCAAGTCACTCGTTTCCGCGCCCGTGCTGATCATTGCCGGCGGTGCGGACACGATGGATGGAGGAAGTATCGCCAGGATTCGTCCGCTCTTGCAGACTGGCTTGGCGAACCATCAAGGTGCTGTTATCTCAGGCGGCACAACCGCAGGAGTACCAGGTTGTGTGGGCGATGTGACCGGCGAACTGGCGAAGACAAAGAAGAAGCAGTTCCGTCTCCTGGGCTATCGTCCGGCGAAACTGCCCTCACATGTGGCTGCTCATTCACAGTACGACCAGTCTGTCGAGGTGGGGGAGGATTTTTCGCCTGACCAGATTCTGCGATACTGGACGGATATTCTGGCGGGTGGGATCAGACCGCGAGAGGTGTTGATGCTGGGCCTCGGCGGCGGGCCACGGGTGAGCATGGTCGAATACCAGATTGCCCTTGGTTTAGGTGTGTCGGTTGGGCTGGTGATGAATACGGGCGGAACCGCAGAGGAATTGCTGGCCGACTCGTTGTGGTCTGGACTGCCCAATCTGTTCCCGCTGCCATTTGACGCGAGTACGATCCGCGCGTTTATCATCCCATCCGCTCACGCTTTCACTCCGGCTGTGCAGGAGGAAATGGCCAGGAGTTTTCACGCCCGGTACGTTGGCAGCAGTCTGGACCGCCTACCCGCAAACATGCGCCCTTGGCCTGAACTTGATCCGACCTTTAAGAAAGCGAATGCCGAAGAAGCAAAATACTCGATCGAGATTCTCGCTGCCGCCAGTTTTGGCGTTCGACCAACAGAAACCCCTGTCATCTTCACCGGCTTCACGGATGCCGATATTGAACACATGGCGGAGATGGAACACGGCCGTTGGAATGTCGAACGCTTGCGGGACGGTTGGCGGTATGGGGCGCGCGATGACGCCCGGAAGATCCATAACTGTCTTGTCCCTTGGAGTGACCTGACGGACGAGCTGAAAGGCCATGATCGCGATGCTGTCTGCGCTTTCCCTGAAATCCTCGCCAAGGCTGGGTTGGAGGTTTACCGGCTATGAAATCGGATGGTGAGAAGACACCGGGACATGATGGTGGTGATGGCAAACCGGTAGAGGACATTTTAGAACCCGAGCCGACTGATGTTCCACCAACGACCATGCATGGTTTCGCGAAGCACGCATTCATCAGCCATTCATCTCAAGACCGCGAGTGGGCTGAACGAGTCTGTGCAGTTCTGGAAGGTTTCGGCCTTAATTGCTGGATGGCCCCGCGCAACATAGATCCAGGCGCTCCGTATGATGAGGAGCTATTGCGTGGCATTGAATGCTCGCAAACCTTCATTCTCCTTCTGTCGGATGCCGCCAATGCATCTCCTCACGTCAAGAGGGAGTTGATGTGTGCGCTTCGCGCCGGTCACGCTGTCTACCCGATCCGTATTCAAGAGGTGCAGCCAGGTCGCAAGTTGGAATATCTCCTGGAAGGAATCCACTGGGTTGATGCTTGGAAGCCTCCGATTGAAGCTCATCTGGAGCGCCTCGCTCAGCTGATTGCCGGACATCACCCGGATGTCGACAACACCCCACGCGCGATGAAGCGCAATCAACCCGGCAGGAAACATGGTATAGGCCGAATGGCCATGGCGGGAATCGCAACGGCGCTGGCTGTTGCTGCGCTTGGCTTTGCAAGCCGATGGTTCATTTCGAAAGATCAACAATCAACGAATCAAGAAGCCGTTCCGGCAAGCAGGCAGTCACCTGGAACGGTGACAAATCAGGATGTTCTAACTGCCGCGAAGGTCATTGTGGCGAAGACCGACACGCAGAAAGTGTCTCCCAAGACCGATTCTCATCAGGCTATAGCCAATGATTCGGTGACCGCCGTGCGGCTCGAAAACAAGACGATAGCAAAGAAGGGATCTCCAGTCGGTATCGAGGCCGGGCTGCAAAAGACCAATGACCAGATCCTGATCGCCACAGCCTATCACGATAGTCCAGCCAAGAAGGCAGGCCTTGAAATGGGCCAAACTATCACGGTAATCAATGCCATTCCCACAGCCTCAGTTCAGCCCGTCGGGCAATGGACCAACAGCCTCGGTATGGTCTTTGTATCGGTGCCCGGTACGGCGGTACAGTTCTCAATTTGGGACACGCGTGTTCAGGATTACCAAACCTTCGTTACCGCCACGGAACGCCTTTGGGGTAAGCCTGGATTCAAGCAAGGTCCGACGCATCCGGCAGTGAAGGTTAGTTGGGACGACGCCAAAGCGTTCTGCTCGTGGTTGACGGAAAAAGAGCATCGCGCTGGCACGCTGAACTCCACTCAAGAATACAGGCTGCCGACGGATGCGGAGTGGAGCACGGCGGCGGGCTTGGAAAACGAGATCGGCGTCACTCCGAAAGAGCGTATCCGTAATGATGATGTATATCCGTGGGGTACGCAATGGCCACCGCCGCGTGGGTCTGGCAACTACTCTTCGTCGTTGAATGTTGACAATTTCAAGAAAACCAGTCCTGTTGGCAGCTTTGTGGCGAACCGATTTGGTCTCTACGACATGGTCGGCAACGTTTGGCAATATTGCGAGGATTTGCGCAGTGGCCAAAGTGACAACCATGTCCTGCGCGGCGGTTCGTGGAACGACCATGCTGGTGCCTATCCGCGCCACTTGCGGGTGTCCTGGCGCGACGACGACCCTCCCTGGAAACGCCCCGACACCCTCGGGTTTCGTTGTGTGTTGGTGAGTGGCACCTCAGGCATAAGCAAGGCGAAATAGAACAAATGCGATCACCAGTTCATTGGTCTGGCCCTTGGCAGGAGAGAGTTTGTCGAGAGTGTCTTTGAGCGATACCGCGGCCAGTTCGGTCCGAACAGCAAGACGGGCGCGAGGGAGATGCGCTTCGGGTAATGGCCAGCGCTCTGTACGCTCCGCGACCTGCGACTGCAACCGATTCTGCGATTCTGAGCCTTCGTTATTCCCGACCAGACCGATCTCAGGCCGAGGTGTGTCCAGCTTCTAATTTCGGACGTTATCCCGGCGTTGACGGCCACATTTTCGCCGCTTTTGCGCACATGAACCGCCTGATTCATCGCTCGGAAGGGCCCGGATTCGAATCCGCCGGCAGAAATCCGTCACGATCACTTCCGCATTGATTTCAGCACATGCTGTCTGTCCCTGTCCTTTTTCGGCGACCTTGATAATTAGACCCTGTTCGAAAAGGTTCAGGTAGGGCGAAGCCTCCGGCTGAGCCGGAGCAAATAAATGCACTTGTGTAGTGCCAAGAGAGAACTTCATTCATTTCAGTCGCATTTCGAGGCCAGTACTTGCTCCGGCTCGGCGGGGACGCCTCGCCCTACCCATGAAAGCCCTTTGTCTTCAGTGCTTCTGTTTCGAATACCTTTTCGGATAGGGTCTAATTAGAGCCCATCCGAAAAGTTACTGCCGACCGAACATCCAATATCCAACCACTACTGTCCGGTTAATTTTGGACGGATATCGAGATCAGCCCTGCAAATACAATAGAGAACAGTCATTGTTGCCTGTTTCGATTTCATTTTGCAAATGCTATTAGCTATGCGAGTTTCTTAGGAAACTCACATGGACTGGAGCGAAAAAACAACTTAACCGGACAGTACTGATATCCAACAGCCAAATCCAATATCCAAATGCGGTTTTCATTTGACAGGTTGCGTTTTGACGTTGAGTGTGGCTCCGGTCGTCTTGATGAATTGGACCGTGCTGTTTGGTGCAGGGCTGTTGCGAACAAGGGCGTTATGCACGTCGTTTAACACGATCACGGGCTCGCCGCCATTGGGGGTCACATGAAAGCCGTCGAGTTGGAGGTTTGCCACATCGTCGCATATGAGGGCGGGCCGATAATCCTTTGCATTGACACGAAGAGTAAAGTTATCGAGTCTGATGCCATCGCCGTGGCGACAGTAGAGCCCCCAAGCGGGCAGCACGCCGAACTTGGTTGATTCGGGGTACATGTCTTCGCATTCAGGAACTGTTTTTAGGTTATCCCATCGGTGGTGACTGGGTCTGGGTTTGGTGCCGATCCCACCGTAGACAAGTGTAATATTCTTCAATGTGACATCTTTGACGGGATGGCCAGGCAGGCCGGTAATGGAGCCTGTGACAAGCGTAGTTACCCCGGTTTTCCAGTCACTTGGCCGCTTGTTCATTTCGCTGCGCGGTCGGTCTGGAATCTCGGCAGTGAGATCGCTGATGGTCACGCCCCTGACGGTCCCGATGGTTCCTTTGGTGTTGCGGTGGCCGAGGCGGATGAAGAGCGGATTGGTGGTGTCAGTGATTTTGACATGGGAGATGTTGACGTTTTCCAATGTACCGCCGTCAACACTTTCCAGCGCGATGGCAGAGAGATAGGTGTCGTAAATCGCGACATTGCGGATCGTGATGTTTTTGAAGCCCACAACGGAGGCGGTGCCGAATTTGATGGCGTTGCAACTGGAGCGCACCCGACAATTTTCGATCAGTATGTCATCACAAGCTTTGCGAGTCGACTTGAGGCAGATGCCGTCGTCTTCGGAGTCGATATTGCAATTGCGTACTATGACATGGGAGCAGCCGTCGAGGTCAAGTCCGTCATTGGTGATGGCGGCCGACGTTCGCACCGTAAGGTTCTCAACCGTGATGCGGTCGCAATCTTGGTACAATTGGACCCAGCAGGAACTCTCCTTCAGAGTGATGTCCCGTACCGCGACGTTTTGGCAGTTACGAAAAACGATGATAAACGGACGCTCGCCCTCGTTGGCGTAAGGCGGCACTCGTTGCGGCATGATGTTGCGCGTATCGGCGACCAGAAGTCTTCCCTGACCGTCAATGACGCCGGCTCCACAAATCTCGATATCCTCCTGTTTGTCGGCCAGTAGCAGACCATAGTAATTCAATTTCCGATAGTCTGCCCGACGCGGGCTTCCCAGCAGCGTGGCGCCTTTTTCCAGTTGTAGTTTGACGTGGCTCTTTACATCGATCGTGCCGCTGAGATACTTACCTGGCGGCAACAGCACTGTACCGCCTCCGGCGTTGCTCGCAGCATAGATCGTTTTCTGGATGGCAGCCGTGTCCATTGTTATGCCGTCGCCGATGGCGCCGTATCGACGGACATCGAACACAGGTGTAGCGGCGGTGCAGGGGGTCACAATCGAGGCGATCAGCAGAATCATCTTCCAAAGCAACGTGTTCATTCGTGTATCCTATAGATCACCGGGGATAGATAAATACTTTCAAATAGTTGCCGTTTCTTGCTGAAAAGTCGACTTCTGAATTCCTTAATGTATATAGAGGGACACCAACGTCAGGGAGCACCGTTCCGGCCCATTATGGGAGCAGCGGTTCAAAAGCGTGTGACCGACGCCGTGAAAGTTCCTGATTTCGCCGGTTTGACGGTTCCCCAGAAACAGCAGAATATCGAACACTGAGCTCAGAATTTCGAAGTCCAGAAAGGGAAAGAGTCTGCATTTCCTTCGTAA